>ERZ779894.2152-NODE-2152-length-18243-cov-4.831042_pt1 | contig 18243 bp, 9 predicted proteins | sample MGYA00511587_ERZ779894 | MGnify/ENA primary metagenome ERZ779894 (study PRJEB29588, sample SAMEA2160490) | human gut metagenome | biome: human gut; feature: human-associated habitat; material: faeces | place: Denmark | collected 2008/2010 ... | reverse complement strand
CCACCATATGGCGCGCCAAAAGGGATTCGAACCCCTGACCTACTGCTTAGAAGGCAGTTGCTCTATCCAGCTGAGCTATTGGCGCATCAGTTGCTGACCTCAGTCAGCCTTTATATTATACCCATATACGGCATATTTGTCAACACTTTTTTGAATTTTTTTCATATTTAATTTTTAAAAAGTTTTTTTCGGACAAAATCCGTCAAATTACGGCTTTCCGTATTTCTGAGCAAGTGCAAGATTCCTATAATCGGGTTCAGACGAAACCTCTCTTATAAGCTTTACAAACTTAGGAAGTTGATACCGCTGATCTTCACTAAGCAATTCAATTTCTATTGTTGCCCTGTCATTCCAGAACGGATAAACATCAAGTTCGTAGTATGTGTTGTTATCGACAATGCAATATCTGTCTTTACTGATGACGCCTGTAACATACTGCCTTTGAGCAAGGTACGAGTCGTATTGTTCTTTTGAAATATAATTTTCAATTTCAATCCGCTTAATATCCGATATTTTGATTTTTACAGTTTTGATATATACAGCCTTGTCACCCTCTCCCCTTTTGCGGATTCTGAAATATCCTTCCTCGGGAGTAGTGAGGTATGCCTGTGTAATAGGAATTCTGCGACAGGTTTTTATGCTGTTCAAAAATTCAATATCAGGATATTCAATCAAAAATTTTCTTTCAATTTCAAGTGGTTTCGGAATTCCGAGAAATGCGACAACCTCCTTGAGAAGTCTTTTCAGCTTAGTATCAAAGTCGGTCGAATTATCAATAATTCTCAGATGCGGTGTGCCTGTCCACACAGCCATAACATCTGTGTCAACTTCTCTTGCTTTTTCAAGACTTTCTTCCCTGCGGAAAATATTGGTTTCTTTTCCGTAATACTCTTCTGCACCGTCTGCGGAAGTCACAAGATGAAATACTGCGTCATAAGAATTTCGTATTACATCTTCATTCAAATTATGAATACCTGCATACTTTGCAAACTCATCTTCCGTAACATATGCTCTGCTGTCAAGCAATCCTCTGTCAAAAAGTAAAACCGCCTTTTCACAATCCATATTTTTGGCAATTTGCGTTTTTTCATTCTCCTCAGCAAGCTGAATTTCAAACAGTTCTCTGTGAAATTCATAAGAGCCGACATTTTCGGGGGTTTTGCCCTCACTAAACAATCTGCTTGCAACCTCACCGATTGTAATTGTAGGAATATTAAGCTTTTTAAGCTCTTCGCTGATATATTTTAATGCGGAAGTCTTGCCGCCGCAGGGTCCTCCCGTCAATACTATTTTTACAACTTCAGCCATAAAATCACCCATGTAACTTATTAAATTAAGTATATATCCCAACAGTAATTTTTTTATTCTGTAGAAGAACATTGTTGTTTGTTTTTCCCCTTTAAAAGATAATATCGGCAAAATGAAAGTTTCTTATGCAGTAAAATTCATATTATACATTAAAAAGCGTATAAATTATCATAAAAACGGTGAAATATGCTGTTATAACATTGACAAGTTGCGTATTAAAGTGCTAAAATATGTGTATAACCAATGAGGTTTTTTCTTATATTGAAAGGAAGTATTTATGATGGAAAAGCAGAATATTGACTGGGCAAACATTGGCTTCGGTTATATGCCCATCGGTGAAAGATTTGTAGCTAATTATAAAGACGGTAAGTGGGACAACGGCAGTATGACAGCCGACACCACAATTACTATCAGCGAATGTGCAGGCGTTTTGCAGTATGCTCAGACTTGCTTTGAGGGTATGAAAGCGTACACTACCTGTGACGGCAGAATTGTTGTGTTCAGACCTGATCTTAACGGACAGAGAATGGAGGACAGCTGTAAGCGTCTTGAGATGCCTGTATTTCCAAAAGAAAAGTTTGTTGAGGCTGTTTGCAATGTTGTTAAGGCAAATGCAGATTATGTTCCTCCGTACGGCACAGGCGCAACACTTTATATTCGTCCGTATATGTTCGGCAGCGGTCCTGTAATCGGTGTTAAGCCGTCGGCAGAATATCAGTTCAGAGTATTTACCACTCCTGTAGGTCCTTACTTCAAGGGCGGTGCAAAGCCTATTACAATTAAGGTTTCAGACTTTGACAGAGCTGCTCCTCACGGCACAGGTCACATCAAGGCAGGACTTAACTATGCAATGAGCCTTCACGCTATTGTTACTGCTCATGCAGAAGGTTTTGACGAAAATATGTATCTTGACGCCGCTACAAGAACTAAGGTTGAAGAAACAGGCGGTGCTAACTTTATTTTTGTAACAAAGGACAACAAGGTTGTTACTCCAAAGTCTAACAGCATTCTCCCCTCAATTACCCGCCGCTCACTTATGTATGTTGCTGAGCATTATCTTGGTCTTGAGGTTGAAGAAAGAGAAGTTTACTTTGATGAAGTTAAGGACTTTGCAGAATGCGGTCTTTGCGGTACAGCTGCCGTAATCTCACCTGTCGGCAAAATTAACGACCACGGCAAGGAAATTTGTTTCCCGAGCGGTATGGATGAAATGGGTCCGATTACAAAGAAGCTTTACGATACACTTACAGGTATTCAGATGGGCAGAATCGAAGCTCCCGAAGGCTGGATTAAGGAAATCAAGTAATCAATTTTATACATATAACAAGACGGTCTGCGAGAACAGACCGTCTTTTATTTGCAGTTTTTAATTATATTGTTGTAGGCAACATCCACGGCAGAATCATCTGTATTGCAATGCAGTACATAAAATTTTGTATGCCGAATAAGATTATCGAGATTTGAGAGCAAAGACATTCCGTCTGACTTATTCACAAATTTGACTGTTGATTTGTAAAGCCTTTGTACAATCTCATTTGTGTCGGGAATTGTAACAAAATTATCGACTGAGCGTTCTATGAATATTATAGCACCTATGGGAACGGTTTCGTTGTTAGCAATTCCGCTTCCGCCGTCAAACGGAGTTCCGCAGCATAGCGGGACTTCGTTTTTAATTTTCACAACAGGCTTATCGTCATTGAGAATATGAGCTTTTGAGCCGAATCTTTTCAACCACATCTTTGTATGAGTGGATTTGCCGACACCTGAATCGGCGGAAAACAAATACGCTTTTCCGTCAAAAACGAGTGCCGAGGAATGCACAAGCATAGCGCCACGGTGAATTATTTTGCGGTTAAAAATTGACGCCGTTGCAAATTCTTCGGCTTCATCAATGGTTGAACCTTCAACCATACGGCTCAACAGGGAATTTAAGTATGAGTCTGACGGTATTGCGGAAAAATCTGCACTTCTCTCCCCTTCATACAAAAACGGTTCGCACAATTTTTTTAAGTAATCAAATTTTGGTTCAATTTCAACGATAAAATCAGCAATTAAATATTTTGGCAAAGCGTCCTCCGAAATAAAACAGACTCACAAAAAGTGAGCCTGTTTTTTTATTGGTTAGTTTAAATGAACGATAAACTTCTGAATTTCCGTTGCGTCAACTACTGTGATGTCACCGTCGTTGTTATAATCGGCAAGATGTTTTTGTTCTGCCGAAAGTTCAACAATACCGACAACATACTTCTGGATAAGAGTTGCATCTAAAATATCAATCCTGCCATCCATATTAACATCACCGACATCATAAGCAGAAATGCCCTCAAACGGAATATTGTTAGCCTTTGCATATTCCTCGGCATAAGAACCGTAACTGCCCTTGATTGTTACATTCGGAGAGGTTCTGAAAGCGTTAGAAGCAATAGAAGTCACGGATGTAGGAATAAACACCTCTGACAGTGATGCACATTCAGCAAAAGCACTCTTACCAATCGCACTTGTACCGGCAGGTAAATATACCTTGTCTAAAGAAGTACAATTGTAGAACATCTGATCGGTAATTTTACTCGGCACACAGTTAAAGGTAACAGATTTCAAACTTGTGCAATTCTGAAACACGGCAGCACCAAAATCTCTCACCCAGATAGGAATTGAAATTGATTCAAGCGAAGTACAACCGTAAAAAGAATCAGTACCGATTCTTCTAAGATATCTTGCTTCGTTAAGCCTGACCGATGTTATTGCGGTCTTTCCCACAAAGGCAAAATCAGAAATTTCCGATACAGACCAGCTTTGAAGCTTAAGCGGAAGAACAATATCGGTCTTATCACCTTTATATCCGGTTACGCTCGCATTACCGTCGGAAACAGAATATACAAAGCCGTCGGTTTCATATGAAGCCGCAGAAATTTGAAATGTAGAAATAATAATAAAAAATACAGATAATAACAATCCGGAAAAGCGTTTTAGGGATTTTAAACAATATGTATTTTTCATATCATTACCCCCAATCGTCACCATCACTCTTAGTAGCCTCAGGAGTATCATCAAGACTACCGGTCAAAATTATATCCTCGAATTTAAATTCTACTAATTCAAATTCAGGAGAAGAATACTCTTTTTTCATAAATAACTCCTTCCTAAATTTTATGTGTGCAACAGTATTGTCTGTTGCACACAATAAATTTAAAATTAAACTGTTGCGTTCGCAATATCATAGAGTGTAAAGTAGATAGGATCACCAAGTTCAACAACAGTTTCATTTGATTCATTAACATACTTAATATAAGTGTAAACTCTATAAACACAATTTGCATTAGCTTCGGTATTATTGAAACGAGCATAATACTGAAGTCTGTTCTTATTATTAAGTCTGTTATTATTGATCTGTTTTGTGAGCGACTCAATACTTGATTCACCTGTCAAAATTTTCTTTTTAGCATCTTCAGCTGCCACGGAAAGGTCAGCGGTGTACTTACTAGCGTAGTACTCCATATCAGTATTGTAACCTACACCAATGGAATCTTTTTCTAACTCTAACTTCTGCATCACAATACCTGTCTGAACCTTACTGCTGTTAGGATCAAATACATTGAGCTGTTTGCCGTTATAGAAGAAATTAAGTACAAAGTCAGCGTAAAGCTTGTCTTCACCGTTACCTTTAATGAAATCAGCAGCTGTATCAAGTGTAGTCATACTATCAGCGTCAAATCCGTTGAAGCTGTCAGCATTACCAGCTGTCCACTGATTTCTTGTTACTTCCATAAACTGAGTTGAAGTATAAACTTCCTTAACAGATGCAACTGGAGTTGAGCTTTCTCCATAAACAGGAACTATCCAATAGTTGTCATATGATACATAGCTGAATCCACCGTCGATGTTGTATGCTTTAATGACAAGATTATTACATCCCGGATCGGAGTAGATTGCCCAATACATAAACTGAAGTGTTTTACCTTTATCTGTATATGTTTTCGGAGCAGTGATATCATAAGTATAAGTTCCGTCAGAATTTTTTGTATAGAACACTGAATTATAAGGTAATTCAGATGAACCATTTTTTGTGAAAAGTTCAAAATTACCGTTTTCGTTATTAGAAGAAGTAGGTTCATTAGTATCCTTATCACGGAAAACATTAAGGTGGATTGTTCTGTCTGACTGAGTTGAATTAACAACAGCTGATGCTATTGACTTATTATCTGATGAATCGAAAGCGGTATTGCTATCAGGAGTCTCATTCCAAGTAAGATTCTTTGTAAAATTTGACTCATACGGTGCAAGAGAAAGGATAAAGCTATTTGTAAGAGTTACCTTTACAGAATGTGATTCCACACCTTCAACATTAGTAGCATTCTCATCAAATGTGTATGATGAAGTGTTTTCGGGATCAACATAACCTGCCTTGTTGTAATACTTTTGATTACCCATTCTGTCAGTATAAGAGAACTGAACCTTATACGGTACTTTAATAGAAGTAATGTCAGAATAGAAATTATAATATACTGTTCCCGCATCAGCAGCAGTAAGAGTGCTTGCATACTTATTATAGTATTCATTAAACGAGAACGTATATTCTGATGTAGTTACAAGACCTTCTGTTCTGTCTCCGCTAACATTTGTTGTAAAACCAGTAGTAGGATTAAAAGCAGTTATATCTGTTGTGTTTTCAGCAGAATAGTAACCATTGAAATTATAAAGGTTCTTTGTTGTTGTGTAAAGAGTAACAGTTACAGTAAGACCTGTTTGCGCTGCTAATTCAGCAATCTTAGTCTTATCGATTGAAGCTGTGCCGGCAATCCTGCCTGAATCATAAAGAGATTTACCCTCGTTGTTTTTAACAACAACCTGAATTTCGGGAGTGGCTTTACCTCCGCCTGCATTTGTTCCGTTGTACAATGAATGGTGGAAGGTCATTGAACCGCCCGGGGTTTTGATATAACGAGCAACAAGCGTTACATCTGAATTTCGTGTAACTGCACCTGTCAAACTACTCATATCTGAAGGATTGATTGCCTTGTAATCACCATCAATAAGACGGTACCAACCAACAAATGTGTATGCTGCAGTTGAAGTTGCATTAACTTCAAACTTATAATCCTGAGTATTATCAGCAAAAGTTTCAAGTTTTCTTACTCTATCCGCTGGATCGGTAAAGTATGCACTTGCTCCTGTTGTCGTACCAACAATTGATGAAGCATCTTCATCAGCAAATGTATCTTCATGGAAACCGCCTACTTTGTAGTCATCAAGAGTATTTGCATACTGAATCTTGATTTCACCGGTGATTTTCTGTTTACTCTGAGAATAGTACCAACGACCGTCAAGACGATTGCCATAATCGTCACCGCCTTTGATAGCTGCCTCAAAGTTAATCTGAGCATAAACACCTTTATAATCATTATATAAGGTTTTAAATGTTGCCCAATAAGAATCTCTATCTGTCTTGCCGGGGAGGAAGTCAGTAGGAGTTGATTCAGAACCAATGGCAGTTTCCATTTGCTCATCGGACTTGCCAAGGGCATACAAGAGAGCTGATGAAGGAATAGTAGCCACTCTATCGCCAGCCTTGTTATAAATGCTCCAAGCAGTTGCATATTTACCGATGTAGTTATTCTGGTAACCGTCCGAAATAATTGACAGGTAATTATCCTTACTGGTTACACTCTGAGTGTCCTTATAGTCAAGCTTCTCTGTACCAATTTTATTGCCAAAAATATCTGTCGGATAATTCTGGTAGTCAAGGAATACTTCCCAACCGGCAGCATCAGCTTTAGAAGCAGCAAATGTATCAGCCGGTTCATTATCGAATTCATTATACTTAAAACGATAAATAATGTTATCAGCAGCAGCACCGCTCTCAGCTATCTTAACAAAATCATCGTAGTCGTATGTCTGTGCATTATCACTTTTTTGATTTTTACCGTTATAATCTCTATGAACATCGTCCCAAACATAGTTATTAAGCGTCATACCTGTAATTTTTTCTGTGGTATCACCATTGACTATAAATTTAGGAATCTGAGTAAAGATAGAACCGTTGTAGTCAACCATTGGTTGTCCGGGGTAATAGCCTAATGCTTCTAATGTTGTAGTACCACTACCATAATATACATAACATGAAGGAGTATTGCCCCAAATTTGTTTTGCAGAATCGTAGTTCTCGATGTAGAAATATACGCAGTTATCATCATTTTTGAGGAAATACACAGGAGTGATTTCAAGCTTTGAACCATAAATCTCTTGATTTACTTCAAAAGTATAAGTATATACATCACTACTATGATTTTTACCTTCAGTCTGTGAAAGAACTCCACCAAAGATACCGTTTACGCTGAATCCCTTAACATAGTAATCACTGCCATTGTGACCTGCAAAGGTTGCGTCAGGGTTAATTGTGGTTGTAACGGTTACTGTTGAGCCATAAGGAACTTTCTTAGCAGTAACAGCACGATTTTTACCATCAATCTTGTATGAATCAGATGCAGTAATTATTTTATCATCAGGAGTTGTTATTGAAAGAGTTGTATCACCTAAAACAGCGGTAGTTTTTTTATCACCAGTATTAGTAAAGCCCGCACGAATTGTACCGTCTTTACCTGTAATATTTACGGTTGTATCAGAAGCACTATCTTTGGTAGCTTTTACCGTATATGTATTAGCAGTCGGGTCGTAGATGATTTTTATATCTCCGATATATTCAGAATTTTCACTTACAATGCTCATTTTACCGAATAAATATTGAACCGATCCCAAATAATACTCCTGTTTTTTAGTGTCTACAAGTCTTAAGCCTTCAGGATTATCTGAATTTACAGCTTTGAGACCTGTATTTGGCTCCATATTAACATAGGAATCATGCTTTGAAAAAGCAAAATACAGTTCTTTATAATGTTCTTTATTAAGAGTTACTATGTATTTTCCGTCTTTTTCATAAACATTGTACTTTCCATATCCTGATTGATTATATCCCTTCTGTCCTTCCCAACTTTGTGGGTTGTTAGTGCTGCCATACAAAAAGTACATATTATTCACGATTGTACCTGAATCTTCTACTTTAAAGTTAGCGGTTACGGTTGTGTTGTTGTTGACTGTAATTGTATACGGATTAGTTGTTGAAGAAACTGATGCATCGTTTACAGTCCAGTCGGAAAGAGCGTAGCCATCCTTTGGTTTTGCAGTGAATGTTACTGTATCGCCCTCGGTTACTGTTGCAGGGGAAGTGAGTGGAGTTGTTCCGTTCGTTGCAGAAATAGTACCGTATGTTTCGTCGCTTGAACTGAATGTTACTGTGTATGTTTCTGCGGTATGGAATTTTACATATACATTGGTATCTGCATTTACTGTTACCGTATAAGTCTTATTAGTTCCTGCAGATTCAATTTTTTTAGTACATTCAGCATCGTTGTACCAACCCTCTACTGCGTAGCCTTTGTTTGGGTTTGCTGTAAAGGTTACCTTTGTGCCACTATTTACAGTAGAACCTGAGCTAGATACGCCTGTGGCACTAAGAGTACCATTGACACCATTCACACCATAAGTTACAGTGTATTTTGTTGGGGCTATTGTAGAAACATCATAATTATTATCGCCCTTAACAGTAACCCAAAGATCACTATTGTATTGACCATCATATTTTTTTTCAGTACCATTATTAAAAATAATAAGGTTCCAGTTACTAATAGTGTTTATGAATGGATAATCATGCCATTCATGGTCATTAATAGTAAAAGTTTCCTTAGAATCCCAGTTATTATAGCCATATGCATTAGTATTATTTGGAGCTCCATATGCCCAAAGTGAAAAGCTATATGAACTAACATTGTCCGCAAGCTTAACATGGATAGCATACTTATCAGACGAATCAGAAGTAGCAGTAACCTTTACTGTATTCGTAACTGAACTATAATTCGCAGCAGAAGCGGTAACTTTAAATGTATAATCATCTGCTGTAGCAGGGGTGAATTTATAGGTGTTTCCATTAGGAGTACCTGTTACTGTTGCACCGCTTGTTTGCTCAAATTTATAAGTTACATCGGTATCATTTAAACCGGTTGCTCTATCATTTAAAGAAGCAGTAAGTGTAACTTCTGTACCTACTTGAACCGGTGAGGAACTTGCTGTAAGTGATACGCTTTGTGCTACAGGGGTCAGCGAAGATTCAGAGCCAGCTGTATAATACAACCGCATATCGTTATTAGTAGTATCAAGCCAAATAGTTACTTTGTCATTAGATGGATCAGAAGGATCACTAAATTTTATAAGTCTTTTTTCCGGCGTGTCATCATTAGTAACAAGCGTTAAATAATTTTGACTATTCTTATTATTTTGAAAACTGTGACCTGCTTTATCGTCAGAAGTCAAATATTTACCATTACTAGAACGGATATAGAAGTACCTGTCATAATTACCATATATGCCTTCAGGTATCTGTCCGGAAAGTGAAGCAACCGTTTCTTCTGTATCATAATAATAAAGACCTTTCTGTTCAGATGACTCGGTAAACTTATATTCAGTGGTATCCGCATTCCATTTGGTTTTAAATCTACCTGCAATGTAGTAGTCGGTAGATGTCGAACCACCGCCTGAACCGCCTGAATAGATTGTCCAAGTTCCTTTCATATCTCCATTATTAAGTGACCAACAGTTCTTATCGCCCTTATCAGCTATTGTTGTATCAGCACTTGAGTAAATATTACTGCTGTCCCAATTTTGCTCAGAGTTAAAAGCCTTACCATTAACCCTTGTAAATACAGCTTGATTCCATTCTCCATTCGGAACTGTACCGGAATATACTTTGCTGTTTTCAATTTGGCTAAGTTTCGACCAACTAAAACTATCAGTACCTTTTTCATAAAATTTTATGTAAAACTCAGCATTATCCGCAGTAGCATCATAATTTGCATCTGAAATATCCAAATATAAAGTATCTCCAACTGTAAAATAATCAGCCGCATTAACACTTATAGTACCGATAAGCATTGTTGACAGAAGCATCATTACCGCAAGGATGACGGAAACAGAGCTTCTGCCTAAATGAGAAATTTTTGTTTTCATAAATATTACCTCCATAACCGAATATTTTGGTTTTGGTTAGGTTCGGGTTTGACCTTTACCGCCTGACCAACGGTGAAACATAATCGGCAAAGCCACGGGATTTTGTTGCTAATTTACAAAAAGTGCCGTGTCTTTAGCTAAAAAATGTGTCCTTGAGCTTGTTTCAGTCAAAATGTGAACACTAACCCATATTCTTTATAGTAGATTATACCATTTTAGATTGATTTTTTCAATTAGGTTGCAATAATTTTATTGTGTTTGTTTAATGTGATAGTTTTGTGTTTGTTTTTACATTCAGTTTTGCCGTTTTGACAAGATATTTTTATGTTATGCACAAGTTATGGTGCGTTTTTTGTAGAATTCGTCTATATATCGGTGTTTTTAATTATTCCGATTAAGAAATTGTTATGCCGTGTGTTACAAATTTGATAATGTTATTTTGCTGAAAGTTCATTATTTGAATGTTGTACAGTAACATTATAAAATCAGTTTGACGGAAAATTTTCCGCCTTTGCGTGATGGCAGTCCGACGGACACAGCTACGGGTAACCGTTCATAGTTTAATATACAAATAAAAATGCCCGACTGTGGTGTCGGGCATTTTGTTTGAAATTATATGATTTTTGATTATTTATCCTTACTTAAAAGCATACGGTCATTTTCAAGCTTTGAACCGCTTGCTTTTTCAAACATCTCGAGGAGGTGTTCAACCGTAAGATTTTTCTTTTCTTCGCCTGAGATATCGAGGATAATTTTGCCGTCACTCATCATAATAAGACGGTTGCCGTGAGTAATTGCATCATGCATATTATGAGTTACCATAAGTGCCGTAAGGTTGTTTTCGGCAATGATTTTGTCGGAAAGCTCAAGCACCTTTGCGGCTGTTTTCGGGTCAAGGGCTGCTGTATGCTCGTCAAGCAGGAGAAGCTTTGGCTTTTTGATTGTTGCCATAAGGAGTGTTATTGCCTGACGCTGACCGCCAGAGAGAAGTCCTACTTTTGATGACATTCTGTCCTCAAGTCCGAGGTCGAACTCTGCAAGCATCTGACGGTAACGGATTCTTTCGTCAGCCTTTACGCCCCACGAAAGTCCTCTTTTCTTGCCTCGTCTTGCGGCAATTGCGAGGTTTTCTATAATTTCCATATCGGCTACCGTTCCTGTCATCGGGTCCTGAAATACTCTGCCGAGGTACGGCGCTCTTTTATGCTCGGGCAATGCGGAAATATCCTTGCCGTCAATGAGAATCTGACCGCAGTCAACAGGCCACACGCCTGCAATTGCGTTGAGTGTTGTTGACTTGCCTGCACCGTTACCGCCGATTACCGTACAAAAATCGCCGTCATTGAGGGTAAGATTAACTCCGCAGAGTGCCTGCTTTTCGTTTACTGTGCCTTTATTAAAGGTTTTCCATACATTCTTGATTTCAAGCATTCTTAACCCTCCTTCTGTGCGTTTTTAGCATTCATTTTTGCAACTTTCTTGAATGAAGTCTTTCTCTTTTTCTGGAGATACGGAACTGCAAGGAAGATTGCAACGATAATTGCCGTGAAGAGCTTTGTATCGTCTGTCGGCATCTTGAGCCAGAGTACAATGCCCATTGCGATATAATAGAGAATACCGCCGACAATTACAAAGACCATTCTGATGATGAAATTCATGTGCTTGCGGAAAATTGCCTCACCGAGAACTTCACCGATGATTACAGCAGCAAGACCGATTACGATTGCACCTCTGCCCATGTTGATATCCGCAAAGCCCTGATACTGAGCAAAAAGTGAACCCGAAAGTGCAACGAGTCCGTTTGAAAGTGCAAGAGCAATTACCTTTGTAAAATTGATGTTAATGCCCTGTGCCTTGCTCATTGCAGGGTTTGAACCTGTTGAACGGATTGTTGAACCCTGTTCCGTGCCGAAATACCAATACATTGCGGCAATTACAACGGCACAAATTCCAAGACCTACGAGAATTGCCATATTTATATTGCTTGCAGAAACAACAAGCGTATAGTTTCTGTAGCTGATTGGGAGGTTTGATTTTCCCATAATATTCAGGTTAATTGAATAAAGAGCAATCTGTGTGAGGATACCTGCGAGAATGTCGGGGATTCCGAGAAGCGTGTGAAGAAGTCCCGTTACAAGACCTGCCGCAAGACCTGCAAGGATTGCTACGATGATTGTTGCCCAAACTGGACAGCCGTTGATGAGCATAACTGCGGTTACTGCACCGCCTGTTGCAAATGAACCGTCAACGCTGAGGTCGGCAAAGTTCAAAAGCTTAAAGGTGAGAAATACACCGAGTCCCATAAGTCCCCAGATTATACCCTGAGCAATATTACCCGGAAGTGCGGATAAAAAGCTCATTGGATTAAGAGAACCGAAGTAGTTTGCTAAAAAATCCATAAAAACCACCTATACATAAAATATCGGGGTGTCGCTTGCACGGCACCCCTGCCAATATTATTTTTCCTAATATGAATTATTCTGCTTTGATTTCTGTGTAACCGTCGGGAACTTTGATTCCGTATGTGTCACAACGATCTTTGATATATTCTTTTGTTACATTCGGAGCAGCCTCAACCTTCATCTTTGTGATGTCCTCGCCCTTTACAAGAATGTTGTAAGCCATTTCGCCTGTTTTTCTGCCGAGTTCATCATAGCTGATTGAAAGTGTTGCAACACCGCAGCCCTTGCAGATGCCTTCTTCGCCGGCAACAATAGGAGTTTTTGCGGCTGTGGCAACATTGTCGATGATACCTGTGTTAGACGCCGCTGTGTTATCTGTCGGGATGTAAAGAACATCGCTCTCGTCACAGGCAGTCTTTGCAACTGCGGCAACATCGTTTGAATCTGCAAATGAATATGATTTTACAGTATAGCCTGCATCCTTGAAATAAGGAGTGATTGTATCGCACTGATACTTTGAGTTAGCCTCAGCCGAGCAGTAGAGAATTCCGACATTCTTTGCATCGGGGAAAAGCTCCTTGAGCATTGCCGCCTGCTGATCAAGCGGAGCAAGGTCTGTTGTACCCGAAACATTCATACCCGAAACGCCGTTCCAATCAGACTTGTCGAGCGCTGTGCCGTAGTCTGTGATTGAAGTACCGAGAATCGGAATATTCGGTGTTGCTGTGTATGCTGCCTGAAGTGCGGCAGTACCGTTGCCGAGAATAAGGTCATAGTTTGAAGAAACAAACTGGTTGCAGATTGTAGCGCAGGTTGCGGAATCGCCCTGAGCGTTCTGCTCGTCAAACTTTACATTGTCTGCACCGAGTTTCTCAGTAAGATAATCTTTAAAGCCTTTTGTTGCGGCGTCAAGAGCCTCATGCTGAACAAGCTGACAGATACCGATATTGTAAACCTTACCGTCCGTGCCTGAATTATCTGCCTTTGAGCTTTCTGCAGAACCGCCGCATCCTGCAAATGCGAGTGACATGGAAGCCGCCGCAAGAGCAACTGCGACAATCTTTTTAGCTTTTTTCATTTTAATTTCCTCCTAAGCTTTCAGCACTTTCACGCTGTAAAGCATCATATACTTCTGCACTTTTATGCAATAAAGTGTTTTAACAACATAAATTATAATACAAAAAAACGAAATTTTCAATAGCTCTCACTAATTTTTATTACAAATAGCTGAAATAAAAGTTTGTTTTTGGTTATTTTGCCACCACATTTTCGTCACCAAGCTGATATTTGAGTTCTTTTATCATTACAGGATTGATATCAACCCACATTGACGAGGGGGCTTTCACCTTTCTTTTAGTGTCGGTAAGATAGAAAATAACAGGCGTTCTGCCGTCAAAAATGTCAAGAACACGCTTTGCACGGTTGAATTTGTCGGTATTGAGGTCATCAATACGCAAATACAGTGCAGAAGGCTTTTGTGTATCATTTTTCACGGCTTGCATATGATAATTTTGCGAAAAATGTTCTGTGTTTTTTATTGCAACAGGGTTATTTTTGCAATCCTCGTTTGTACGGGCAGACGCTATGGAATCGCAGATGATTTTCGGCTCTTCGTTTTCTTTTAAATTAACAGTTCCACGGAACAGCAACGCTCCGCCTGCACCGAGGAGGGCGGAATATTTTTCATATACATTCGGGAAAATCACGATTTCAAGCATTCCGTATCTGTCCTCGGCATTGACAAAAGCCATAATCCTGTTATTTTTTGTGAGCTGGGTTTTCAGCTTTGCAACTATGCAAACAAGGTTGACTTTTTTTCCGTCAAAATACATACCGCTGTCATTATTGATTATATCGCCTGTTTTGTCGGAATGGATTGCTTTTGAAAAAGTTGTGTATTCGTCGAGCGGATGACCGCTGAGATACATTCCCGCAATTTCGTTTTCCATATGCAAAAGTTCAGAAACGGGAAATTCGGGCAAATCGGGAATTTTGGGCTTTGATGATTGAGCGTCAACCTCTGCGTCATCAAAAAACGACATCTGACCGCCCGCATTTCTTCTGCTTTCATACTCAACATCATCAAGAACGGTTTTACTGATTGCGAGCAATTGTCTGCGATTTGCTCCGAGTCCGTCAAATGCACCGCATTTTATCAGACTTTCAATTGCTCTGCTGTTCATATTTCTGCCGTAGAGCCTTTTGCAGAAATCGAAGAAATCTTCATAAGGATTATTTATGCGCTCCGAGATGATTTCATCTATGAAATTTCTGCCGAGATTTTTAACGGCAAGAAGTCCGTAACGGATATCGTTTCCGCTGACCGTAAAATGAAGATTGCTTTCGTTGACATTAGGCGGTAATACACGGATTCCGAGCCGTTTGCACTCAGTGATATATGACGCAAGTTTATTTTGATTATCAAGAACACTTGAAAGCAGAGCCGCCATATATTCACGGGGATAGTGGCATTTGAGCCATGCAGTTTTGTAGGAAATGTTGGCATATGCCGCAGCATGGGATTTGTTGAAAGCGTAGTGTGCAAAGCTTTCCATTTCATCATAAACGGAAATTGCCGTTTTTTCATCAACCCCACGGCGAATGCATCCTTCAACTATGATATTGCCGTCATCATCAGTAAGACCGTGAATGAATATTTCACGCTCCGACTCCATTACGGCAAGTTTTTTCTTGCTCATTGCACGGCGCACTATATCTGCTCTGCCGAGACTGTAGCCTGCAAGCGTTCTGAAAATCTGCATAACCTGTTCCTGATAAATTATGCAACCGCTTGTAACTCCGAGAATTTCCTTTAAAAGCGGATGTTTGTAACGAATATGCGACGGATTGTGACGACAGTCAATATAAACGGGAATGCTGTCCATAGGTCCGGGACGATAGAGTGCCGTAACGGCTATAAGGTCCTCAATTCGCTCCGGTTTTAGCTGAGTGAGAACATTTTTCATTCCTTGGCTTTCAAACTGAAACACACCCTCCGTGTATCCTTTTGAAAACATTTCAAAAACTTTTTTATCGTTTTCATCGACCATATCGGGAGTATAGTCGGGATTTTTATGTTTTATCTGCTTTTCTGCATCATTGATTACGGTTAAGTTTCTGAGCCCGAGGAAGTCCATTTTTAAAAGACCGAGTTCTTCAAGCGCCGTCATGGTAAACTGTGTTACAACATTATCGTCATTTTTTGACAGCGGAACATAGTCGCTGACGGGCTTGTCGGTGATTACAACACCTGCGGCGTGCATTGTTGCGTGGCGTGGCATTCCCTCAATGCTCATTGCAACATCAAGCAGTTTTTTTATCTGCGGATCGTTATTGCAGCGACTTCTCAGATCGGGACTCAGTTTCAGCGCTTCCTCGATTGTCATATCATGCTCCATAGGAACAAGCTTTGCAACAGAATCTACTGTCGCATACGGAATTTCAAGCACCCTTCCGACATCTCTGATTGCACCTCTTGCCGCCATTGTACCGAACGAAATTATCTGTGCAACATGATCTTCACCGTATTTACGCACAACATAGTCGATAACCTCTCCCCTGCGTTCCTTACAAAAATCGACATCAAAATCGGGCATACTGACTCTTTCGGGATTGAGAAATCTTTCAAAAAGAAGATTGTACTTTATCGGATCGATTGCGGTTATGCCTATGCAATAGGCACAAAGTGAGCCTGCACCCGAGCCTCTGCCGGGTCCGACAGGAATTTGGCATGATTTTGCGTAGCTTACAAAGTCATTTACAATGAGGTAGTAATCTACAAAACCCATTTGCGACACCGTGTTGATTTCATATTCAAGTCGGTCAATCAGAGATTGGTCGGGATTCTCGCCATAGTGTTTATAAAGCCCCTCATAGCATTTTCTTCTGAAATAATGCAGATGATCTTCATTATTAGGAACATCGAATCTCGGAAGCTTGCGTACACCGAATTCAAAATCCACATTGCACATATCGGCAATTTTCTGTGTATTGTCGATTGCTTCGGGGTAACTTGCAAACACCTCACGCATTTCATCTTCTGTTTTAAGATAAAATTCCGAAGTTTTGAACTCCATTCTGTCGCTGTCATTGACTGTTCGGTTGGTCTGAATACAGAGAAGAATATTGTGAACCGTGCTGTCCTGTTTTTCGATATAATGACAATCGTTTGTTGCAACAATGTCAACACCGATTTCACGGGCAATTTTTATAAGGCTTGGAATTATCCTTTTCTGTTCCTCAATTCCGTGGTCTTGAAGCTCTATAAAAAAGTTCTCACTCCCGAATATATCACGGTAAAATTCTGCCTTTGACTTTGCACCGGCATAATCACCGTCAAGGAGCTTTTGAGGAATTTCACCCGCCAGACAGGCAGAGAGGCAGACTAAGCCCTCATGATACTCGGCAAGGAGTTCATCATCAATCCTCGGCTTTGTATAGAATCCCTCCGTAAAACCCTTTGATACAAGCTTGATAAGATTCTGATAGCCTGTATGATTTTTGCAGAGCAGAACCATATGATAGTATTTTCCGTAGGATGAGGTCTTGTCAAAACGGCTTTGCGGTGCAACATACACTTCACAGCCGATTATCGGCTTTATACCCTGCTTTTTGCATTCCTTATAAAAATCGACTGCACCGTACATTACACCGTGGTCGGTGATTGCGAGTGCAGTCATTCCTTTTTCTTTTGCGGCTTTTGCAAGTATGCTCAGACGGCAGGCACCGTCAAGCAGACTGTATTCTGTATGAAGATGTAAATGTGTAAATGCCATTTTACTCACCTGTTGCTTTCGCCTTTATTTCACCGTCTGAAAAACGGAGTGTAAATTCATCTCCGCTTTTCAGCATTTTTGCGGAATTTACCGCCTTACCGTCTTTTTCGGCAATCGAATAACCTCTTGAAAGAATTTTAACGGGGTTGAGTCCTTCAAGTTTTGCGGCTGTCTTTGTGATGTCGGCAGTCTTTTTATTTATTGTTTCCTGAACAAAATGCTGTATTTTCGTTTTGCAAAGTTCAAGAGATTTTTCATATTCAAAAATTCTCTGTTGTGGCGATACAACGGACAGTCTTGTTTTTAATTCTGTAAGAGCATTATATTCCTGCCTTAATTTCAATGTTGCCATTGACGAAACATACTGCTTTTGCGATTTATAGTAATCAACAAGCTCCGCAGTATCGGGAACTGCAAGCTCTGCCGCCGCAGACGGAGTCGGCGCTCTGAGATCGGATACAAAGTCACAGATTGTAAAATCGGTTTCATGACCGACAGCGGAAATTACGGGAATTTTACAGTTGTAGATTGCATAAGCAAGGTTTTCATCATTGAATGCCCACAAATCTTCAATTGAACCGCCTCCGCGTCCAACAATGATCACATCAAGTCCTAGTGTGTCAAGATAGTCAATTCCTGCAGCTATATTGACTGCTGCTGATTCACCCTGAACAAGCGTCGGATATAAAATCAGCTGAACATAT
>ERZ779894.2140-NODE-2140-length-18339-cov-3.966966_pt1 | contig 18339 bp, 15 predicted proteins | sample MGYA00511587_ERZ779894 | MGnify/ENA primary metagenome ERZ779894 (study PRJEB29588, sample SAMEA2160490) | human gut metagenome | biome: human gut; feature: human-associated habitat; material: faeces | place: Denmark | collected 2008/2010 ... | reverse complement strand
CAATCTTATGACCGATGTGGCGGCAAAAAAAGGATTGGCAGAAGTGAGCGGGAGATGACCACTCCTCTGTTCCTTCTGCGTAGTGTGGAAATCGGCGTGTCTATTTCTGATCTTGACCTTCTTACTGTTGGTCTGGTCATTGATATGTGGACAGAAAAAGCCAATGATGGTGTGAAGTATAAGAGAGTGGCAACGCAGGAAGATTTTGACAAGTTCTGAGTATGTTTTATGGAGTATCGTGCTTTAAGGGCTGATGCTCCATAAAAAAAATAAATATTTTCAAAAAAGTGCTTGACCGTTCCCAGGGACGACCTGATAATCTGTATATAAGAGGAGGCGGTACAATGAGTTACAATACGCACTGGATTGAAAAATACATGGGTATTACACGAAAAACACTGTTGACATATGAAGATAAAGGATTTGTGAAACCACATAGAAATCCAGACACAAATTTTCGTGAATACAGTGATGAAGAACTAATGCGTATCTGGCAAATAAAATTATTGGTGGAGCTGAAATATTCCTTTAAGGAAATCATTGAGCTACAGCAAGCTGAAGACTTTTCTATCCGAGATTCTATTGATAAGAAAATAAAAAAATTGGAGAGAGAAAAAGAACGGATAGAACAGTTAATCGGGATAGCGCGGATGATAAAAATCACGGGCAGGATTCCGACTATTAAAACAGATAAATTGGGAGAGGAGGTTTTTGAAGATTTTTTTCAATTTGTGAAAGCAAGCTGGAATGTGAATGCAGATCCTAAATTATCCGAGTATGCAACATTGGTAGAAAATCTATCAGAGAAGCCACAGGAGGAGTGGACGGAAGAAGAAGTGCTGCAGTTTATGGATTATATGGATGATGCCCAGTTGGATATAGGATTTACAATGCACCAATATTGTATGGATATACTTGAAAATCGTTTGTTAGGGGTGTCAGATATATCTGTACAAGGCTCTGTGAAACAATTGTATGATTATTTAAGAATAAAATTCACTGAGTATGGTGCAGAATTTACGCCAGAGCGTTTTTACGATTTGATTGGGAATTCTTTTATAGACGGAAGTTCTGCATTAATGATGGAACAACAATATGGAAAGGAAGGATGCCAGTTCATATTTGAAGCTATAGAGTATTTTGCAAGACATAATGAAACAGCTGAAAAACAGTGATACTGCACAAGAAAGGAGAGATTAGAAATGGCAAGCTATTATTGTCCGGAATGTGAAACGGAAATGAAACTTTTATGGGAAGAAAATAAGGTGATTTGTCCTAATTGCGGATGTTGGGAAGAAATCAGTGATGAAGAAATGGAAGATTTTGACGGAGAAAGTAGTATGTCGTACTGTAATGTGTGTGAACACAGCGATGAGTATCCTGATTGTAAAAACCGCTGTCCATATGATGATTAAGCAAGGGGAGGGATCTGTATGCAGTTATCGGTAACTAAATTAGGAGAACAGTATGGGCTTACAGGAGAAGAAATGAATAGGGTTTTGGTAAAAAGCGGAATCTTAACAGGGGAACCTGGAAATTATGATGTGACACTTAAAGGTATGCCCTATACTACAACAAAAAATTGGCATCGTGGAACGGGTGGCTACAATTGTTATAACCGCTATTGGGATACACGTACTTTTGATGATTCAATCCGAGAGGTACTGGATGTGACTAAGGATTTGGTGGCAGAGGTTCGGGCTGAGATTGAAGAAAATAAACTGTTAAAGGCTGCCGCTCGTAAAGCTGCCAGAGAAAAAGCAAATGCAGAATTCTTGAAACAGCAAGCAGCAAAGGAGGCGGCTAGGATTGCGGCAGAAAAAGAAACCTTGGAAATGCTAAAAAGGAAAGAAAACTGGATAAAAGCTGGTAAGATTGGCATCGTGGTTTCGGGAATTATGATTACAGGATATGGCGTGTATAAAGCGGTTCCTCGTATAAAAAAATGGTGGCAGGGTCATGAGGATAAGCCTGATGAATCAAAAGCTGACCATTTGGAACAGGAAGAAACAAAATAAGAAATACATAGTTGAAAGCATCGGTTAGGACAAAAAATCTAATCGGTGCTTTCTTTATGCTCGGAGAACTCCGGGCTATTTTTATACCATTTGGGAGGAGGTGAAAGAAGTGGCAAACAGAATAAAAGGGATTACCGTTGAAATCGGCGGGGATGCGACAGGACTTGATAAGGCGTTAAAAAGTGTCAATTCTTCCATTACAAAAACGCAGTCGGCATTAAATGATGTCAATCGCCTTTTGAAACTTGACCCTTCCAACACAGTTCTGGTGGCACAAAAGCAACAGCTTCTATCCCAGGCAATCAGTCAGACAGGAGATAAGCTAGAAGCCTTGGAGACGGCGCAAGAACAGGTGTCAGCGGCTTTCGCCCGTGGTGATATTGGACAGGATAAATATCAGGCGTTCCAGCGAGAAATTGAAGAAACCCGTGGAAAGCTCAATAAATATAAAGGTGATCTTGCTACTTTGCAGACAGAACAGGATAGCCTTTCTTCCAATACGGCAAGGCTTGAAAAATTATTTCAGGCAACCGGAACAGAAGTGGATGATTATGCAGATGTTCTTGGTTCTAAACTGGTAGCAGCGATTAAAAGTGGGAGGGCATCTTCGGATCAGCTGAAGGCTGCGATTGAAAAAATCGGTAAATCTGCAACAGGTGGAAAAGCAGATATCCGCCAGCTTACAGATGCTCTGGATACAGTAGATGACGGGGATGCCATTCGCAATCTTATCCAGCAGCTTAACGATGCCGGAGATGCCGCGCAAGATACAGCAGAGGATGTCGGACAGATTGCAGAAAACACAAAGGGTGCGGCACTCATGCAGGTTGCAGACCAGCTTTCTGTTGTCGGGGATAAAATTCAGGATATTGGCTCAAAGGCGATGGAGTCCTATTCTGAAACAGAAAATGCGGTTACAAAGGTCAACGCATATTTTGGTGAAACTGGAAAAGCGGCAGAGCAATCGGCATCTGTCATTAAAAATGTGTATTCCGCAGGTGTGGGAGACAGCATGGATTCTGTTGCAGAAGCTGTCCTTATGGTAAAGAAGAACCTTGGGGATTTAAGCGAAACAGATCTTACCAATCTTACACAACAGGCCATTACTTTAGATCAGCTATACGGCATTGATATGAATGAAACCCTCCGAGGTGTGAATTCGTTAATGCAGCAGTATGGACTTACTGCCCAGGAAGCGATGGATTATATCGTTAAAGGAACACAAAATGGGTTGGATAAGACTAATGAACTGGGAGATAACCTTTCTGAGTATGCGGGCAAGTTCTCACAAGCGGGATATTCTGCATCGGAATATTTCCAGCTATTGGATAACGGTCTGAAGAACGGAGCATATAATCTGGACAAAGTAAATGATGCCATTAATGAAGTAACCACACGTCTTGCAGATGGAACAATCGGAGAATCGATCGGGATGTATTCTTCTAAAACGCAGGAACTTTTTACTGCATGGCAAAATGGTGGTGCTACGCAAAAGGAAGTCATTGATTCCATTGTGGCAGATATTGCTGGATGTACGAATCAGCAGGAAGCCTTAAACATGGCGGCTACAGCTTTTGGTACGATGGCAGAAGACGGAAACCTTAAGTTTATCAGTTCGCTGACTTCCGTGGGAAATACCTACGATAGTGTAAAAGGTTCTGCACAAGGGCTGTTTGATTCAACAACCACTCCAATGCAGGAGATGGAATCCAATACAAGAAAGTTGCAGCAGGCGTTAGTTCCTCTCGGAGAAAAGCTGGCAGAACTGGCCAATGCAATTCTACCTCCCTTAGTGGCTGTGATCCAGACAGTAGGAAATTGGTTTAATAGCCTGCCGGGACCGGTACAGAATTTTGTGATTATTCTGGGAGCGTTACTTGCTGCATTTACGGCATTGACTCCGGTGATTGCGGCGGTGGCAGTATCGGTGGGTGCTTTGAACATTTCCCTGCTCCCTATTATTGCGATCATTGCGGCGGTGGCGGCAGCGATTGCTGGGATTATTGCCATTGTACAGAATTGGGGAGTAATTACGGAGTGGTTTGGAAATCTATGGAATACAATCTGCACCGGAATCGGAAGTATGGTGGAAAAACTCAAAGGCTGGTTTCAGGGATTGTGGACACATCTGCAAACGGTCTGGGATGGTATTTGTAATGTGGTGCAGACAGCAGTTATGCTTCTTGGTTCTATTATTGAGGGTGCGGTTGACATCATTACACTTCCGTTTCGGTTTATCTGGGAGAACTGTAAGGACATCGTAAGTTCGGTGTGGAATGGAATTAAAAGCACAGTAAGTTCCGTTCTTTCTTCCATTTCAAATGTGATTTCCTCTATTATGAATACCATTAAAACAGTGATCAGCAACGTATGGACGGCCATCAGTACGAAGGTATCAACGGTTGTGAATGCAATCAAAAGTGTGGTGACCTCTGTGTTTAATGCGATTAAATCTGTAGCATCTTCGGTATGGAATGGAATTAAATCTGTGATTTCTACGGTAGTGGATGGAATTAAGAGCAAGGTGTCATCTGTGTTTAATTCTGTCAAGAGTACTGTGAGTAGCGTATTTAATGGGATTAAATCGACAGCAACTTCCGTGTGGAATGGTATTAAAAATGCGATTATCACACCAATTGAAGCGGCAAAAAATAAGGTCAAAGGAGTTGTGGATGCTATTAAGGGATTTTTTTCTGGTATGAAACTTTCCCTTCCGCATATTAAATTGCCGCATTTCAGGGTATCGGGAAAACTCTCAATTTCCCCACCGAGTGTTCCGCACCTATCGATTGATTGGTATAAGGAAGGCGGTATTATGGCAAAGCCGACGATCTTTGGGATGAATGGCAGCAGTTTGATGGCTGGTGGTGAAGCGGGGAAAGAAGCGATTCTTCCACTGAAAGGTTTCTATGATCAGCTTGAAAATATCTTGTCCAGTCGAATGAATACCGGTGCGATGGAGAGATACCTTGCTATTATTGCTGAAAACAGTGGTAAGGGAATCTATCTGGATGATGGAACTTTAGTGGGACATCTTCTTCCCGCCATTGATGGAGGTCTTGGAAAAACACAGAAATTGCAAAGGAGGCTGAGTCTATGATCGCAGATGTATTTTTGAATAAGGTATCGATGTTTGATCTGGGCTGGCTTCGGGAAAGTATCGATTTTCCAACGCCACAGTCCCAGACCAATACCATTGTTGTACCGGGCAGGAATTCACCAATCCGCTTTACAGAAGCCTTGGGGCGTGTATCCTATCAGCCACGGAGTTTTTCAATCACCTTGACGATGCTCGGTGATCGAAAACGGTTTGACCTGATGTCCGATGCTCTTGCTAATCAGTACGCAGGAAAACTGACAGAAGTCATATTAAGCGAGGAGAAAACACTTTATGCTTTGGGAACTTTGGAACTGGTACCCACTTTTGATCCGCTTACGGGCAAGGGGCAGGTTGTTTTGTCCTGTTCTGATGGTGATTCCTATCGCTACCATGTGCAGGAAACGCTGATTACAGTAACCGGAAGTGGAGCAGTGCTTTTATCCTGTGATTCTATGCCCGTAGTTCCGGAGATAACAGTGACTGCGGAAACAGCACTAAGCTGGAGTTCGGGCGGCGATTCTTTCCGAAAATCTATCAGTTCTGGGACATGGACGATCCCAGAATTACAACTTTCAGAGGGAGAAAATACCATCCATGTAACAGGTACAGGAATTACGACCTTCCGTTATAGGGAGGGACGCTTATGAGCATTTTTCGTGTTTATGTGGATGGGCAGTTATTTTACCATCCGCATTTATCGAAACTATCCATTACAGAAGCAAAAGTACAGGAGGATGCAGAAAACATAGACAGCCTTACTTTGTCTGCACCTTTTTGTCATCCCTATCTGGATAAGATTCAGCCGATGGCATCTACAATTCTCTGTAAAAAAGATGAGACCACAGTATTTGAAGGGAGAGCATTGGATGATGGTACTGATTTTTATAACACGCATACATGGACGTGCGAGTCCTGTCTGGCATATCTGAAGGATACTGTACAGCCACCTTATGAATACAAGGGTTCGCTGAAAGGACTTCTGGAACATTTTCTTTCCGTACATAACGGTGCGGTGGAAAAGAAAAAACAGTTCTCTTTGGGAAGTGTAACTGTCACAGATGCGAACGATTACGTGGCATACAGTAGTTCAGATTATACGGTGACTTTGGATGCTGTTCGGGAAAAGCTCGTCAAAACACATGGAGGGTACTTGCAGATACGCTATGTGGGAAATGAGAAGTTTTTAGATTATCTTTCGGATTTTCCGGATCGTTCTCTTCAAACGGTAGAATTCGGAAAGAATTTGATGGATGTGAAGATTACCCGTGACCATACGGAACGAGTGACGGCATTGATTCCGTTGGGAGCAAAAATCAAATCATCAGAGGAAACAGAAGAACAGACAGAAAAACGTCTGGAAATTACCGCTGTCAATGAAGGAAAGAACTATGTTTGTGATGAAGAAGCAATCCGAGAGATAGGTTGGATTTGGGCTACAGAGGTTTGGGATGATGTTACTCTTCCAGCTAATCTTTTGCGGAAAGCAAATGCCAGACTGAAAGAATTAGTCAAAGGTATCATCAGTATGGAATTGACGATCGTGGATGAGTCCGATGCTGGGGCAGATATTGGGGATATTCGGGCGAGAATGTATGTCCGCTGTATTTCCAAACCACATGGGATTGACGGAACATATCTGTGTTTGAGCAGGACCAGGGATTATCTTGATCCATCCGGCAATACCATCACGATTGGTGCGGCTGGTATCCGTTTGACATCTATTTCTGCAAAGCAGAACCAGAATATTACTTCCATTGAAGATGACCTTCTTGGGCAGACTTCAAAGATCGAGAATATTTCTGGGAAGGTTGATGATATCAATGCAAAGAAAATGTACCGGACGGAGCTTGTGGTGGATGGTGTGAATATTTTCCGAGATAAGGGGCAGCAGAGCATACTGCGGTGCAAAGTATATTCCTGGGACAATGATATTACTGATACCCTTCCAGCAGAAAGTTTTGTCTGGCATCGTAATTCTGGGAACGAAGAAATGGATGCGGATTGGGATGCGTCCCATATCGGTATCAAAACAATCACGATAACGACTGAGGATGTGACAGAGAACGCATCCTTTTTTTGTGAGATTACTATTTAATTCAGGAGGGATTTTATTATGGCTACAATTCTTACTTCCAGCCAGCAGACCTTTGTGGATATTACTGACCAAAGGAAACTGTCGGCTTATATCACTTCAAATCTTCCAAAGACGCAGAGCGAAGATCCAAATGTTTTGCCACACACTTATGCACCGAACTGGGCAACAACGAATTTAAAATTAACTCCGGTGGTTTTCCTCGATCAGAGCAATCTTGCACTTGATGCAGCCGGCCTTACTATTTCATGGAAACGTAAAGAGGGAACGGGGGCAGAAACCGCTCTGACAGCAAATGAAACGGTATCGGGAGGAATACTGACCGTGAACGCCAATAAGCTGTCTGCAGCGGCATCTGGGATGCTGACGTATCTTTGTTACATCAGCTATTATGATTCGGAGACCAAGAATACGGTAAATATTTCCGCAGACATCACCTACACATTGGTGAAGAATGCAGAAAATGCTCGTCTTGCTTATGTAATGGCGGACACCCATGTATTTAAGTATGATTCTAAATCTACGCTGGTAGGAGCTGCCCAAGCGACCCTGACTGTCCAGGTACAGGGTGTCAACATTTCTAAGTGGCAGTATAAAAATAGCTCTGGCAGTTGGGTAGATTATCCGACCACATCGGATAATGCCAGTATTACAGGAGGAACACTTGTTGTAAAACCAACCCATAGTGTTTTCTTCAATAATGTGGCACAGATCCGTTTGATTACGAACGATCCGGATGTTTATGATACGGTTTCTATTACAAAGATGTATGACGGTACTCAGGGGGATCCTGGTTCAGCAGGAACAGGTGGACTTTCCATTATTATGGGAAATGAAGCACAATCCATCGCTTGTACTTCCGGTGGTCTGGTAGCGGCAGCGACTGAAATTGTGATTCCTTTTACTGGATATGTGGGTATTAAGCAGACAGCTTGTACTTGCAAAGTTGGAACGCTGCCTTCTGGTGTTACTGTAAAAAGCAATACGGCGGCTACAACAACGTCGGCTGGAATTGTAACTTTGACTGTGGCAGCGAATGCGACTTTGGGTGGTGAAGCAGTTCTGAATGGAACGATTGATCTGACCTTTACGATTTCTGGGGCAACCGTTACAAAGAAATTCTCATGGACGAAATCCAATAAAGGTAACAATGGTGCCAGCGGTGCGAATGCAGTCGTTTTTTCTGTGTATGCACCAAACGGAACGGTTGTAGTCAATCAGTCTGGTAGTCTTACATTAGCGGCAGTAGGATATGACGGTGCTTCGGAAATCACAAGCGGTGCGACCTATCAATGGGCGAAATATGTGAGTGGTAAATGGACAAACATTAGCGGAGCAACCTCCTCTACGTTGTCAGTAGCAGGGGCAGAGATTATCAATATTCAGTCTTATCGCTGTACGATGACCTATAAAGGAAAGAACTATGTGGATGTCATCACTGTGGAAGATAAATCAGATCCTTATGTGTCGGAGATGCTCTCCATTGGTGGTTTTACAGTAAAAAACAATCTTGGCGGTGTGGTGCCTTATATCATTGTCCGTACTAATCAGAAAGAGGTAGATCCGTTGCTTGGAAACATCTCGGAAACGGCACCTTCCAATCCGAAGAGTGGGGATTTTTGGTATCAAGTTGACCATACAGCGAAAACAGTCACGTTGATGAAATATTCGGGTAGTGCGTGGGGAGCTGCTACAGAAACACAGTCTTTAACGTACCATTGGTATGCACAGGATAAGGATGGAAAAGCAGTCGAGTTTGAAAAAACGGGTAAAGTCATTTATCTGGCAGCGGCAGATATTGACAGTATTCTTACGCTTCAGTGTGATGTAGGAAACTGATCGGAGGTGAGAACATGGCATTAGTAACCTGCTGTCAGGCGACTTTCCAGAACTTAAACGGTTATGAAGAGGATCTTTCTGAATTGCAGGAGAACGTGCGTGAATGCTACTCCGAGATTACAAAGACTTCAGAACAGATCAACCTTGCTGTCCGAGAGGAGTATATCTCTCGAACGGAAATGGAAACTATCCAACGTGATTTTGAATCCAGTATTACGCAGAACAGTACAGAAATCCGTATGGATTTTACGCGCACTACAGATTCCATTAAGAACAATGTTGCTACCAATCAGGCGCTTCTTGAGGAATATATCCGTTTCAAGGGGGCATTGATTGAACTTGGAAAAGTAGGAAATGCCTTTACTGCGGAACTTTCAAATGAAGAACTGGCATTTAAAGAGAATGGGCAGAAGATTGCTTATATTTCTAATCAGAGTCTTGTAATCACAAATGCAGAAATCAGAAATAAACTGTCCCTTGGTAATGAGAACCGTGGATGGTTTGATTTTTTGCCGAGACCAAATGGAAATCTTTCTATCAAATGGAGAGATCCAGTCTTGTAAGAGGAGGTGAAACGATATGGCATCAAGCGGCAGTTTTTCAGGTTCTATCCGTAGTGGGCATTATAAACTGCTTGTAGAGTGGAGCCAGTCAAAAAATATGTCCGCAAACCAGTCTACTGTTACGTGTAAGCTGTATCTGGTTAATGATTGGAGTTTGAGCATTAATGGACGAAGTGATAACAGCTGTACCATAGATGGGAATAAGAAATTATTTATTTCTCCAGGTATCAGTTCAACCGGAACGCATCTGCTGGGAATGGTATCTCAGGTAGTCAATCATGCAAGTGATGGAACGAAATCACTAACGATATCCGTAGTCTTTTATATCCGTGCATCATTGAGCGGAACATTTTATGAGAGTATTACCGCAAGTGCTACAATCACGCTGGATAGTATTGCGAGAGCTTCTTCGGTATCAGCAACTTCTGTAGATATGGGGGCAGCCTCTACAATTTCCATTTCGAGGGCGAGTTCTTCTTTTACGCATACCCTGACATATTCCTTTGGAACTGCTACAGGCACGATTGCTACGAAAACGACAGCGACAAAGGTGTCGTGGACACCATCGTTATCACTCGCCAGCCAGATACCAAGTGCGACTTCTGGTGTATGCACCATAACCTGTACCACTTATAACGGGAGTACGAAGATAGGATCGAAAACCTGCACATTGACATTAAGCGTCCCAGCAAGTGTAAAGCCTACAATTTCCAGTTTAATTGCCTCACGAATAGATGGCGAAGTGCCAAGTTCGTGGGGCATTTATGTTCAGACCAAATCAAAGGTGAAATTGACCATCAATGGTGCAAGTGGAAGTTATGGATCAAGTATCAAATCCTATTCCATATCTGGTGGGGGATATAGTGGTACAGCTTCCACTTTGACAACAGGGTTTTTGAATACTGCAGGAACCATTACATTTACTGCTACGGTCACAGACTCCAGAGGGCGAGTATCTGCGGCGGTTACGTATTCCATAATTGTTACAGAATATGCACCACCATATTTGAATTCTACGTTATCCCAAAGATGTCTGAGTAATGGGGTATTAGATGATGATGGAACTTATATCCGAGGACTTGTTTCTTATGGGTATTCATCTTGCGGCGGGAAAAATTCGTTAATGAGAAGTGTGGCATACAAAAAGACGGGGACGGAAACTTGGATAAATGCAAGTATATCCTTTACGTCTGGAACGACATTTATTTTTGGTGGAGGGCAGATATCTACAGAGACTTCGTATGATATTCAGTATTCTCTGGAAGATACATTTTCTACGATCACTGGGCAGGATATTGTTTCAACAGCAGCAGTTGTAATGGATTTCAAGAGTGGTGGAAAAGGTGTAGCAATCGGGAAAGTATCAGAAACGGATAACTGCTTTGAAGTATCGGAGAAATGGGATGTGAAAGTGTATGGGAAATTGCTGAAAGATTATATCCAGCAGTTTTCTAAAACCATGTACCCTGTGGGGAGCATTTATCTGAGTGTGAATAGCACAAATCCGGCTACTTTATTTGGTGGTACTTGGGTTCAATTAAAGGATCGCTTTTTGCTAGGAGCGGGTTCTTCTTATACGAATGGCTCTACAGGAGGTGCAGCGACTGTGACTTTGCAGAGCAGTCAGATACCAGCACATAATCATAAGGCAACTTTTGGCAGTGGCAAAGCGGCTTCGGCCGGCTCACATAAGCATACGATTGGAGCTGATTATGATGGTGCGGGTGGAAGTGGTTATGCAACTATTCATAAAGCCACTACAGGTGCGCAGTATATGGCTGGCACAACTTCAAGTAATGGATCGCATACACATACAGTTACGGGTTCAGTAAGTGTACAAAATACTGGTGGAGGTGGCGCTCATAATAATATGCCGCCTTATTTGACTGTGTATATGTGGAAACGGACAGCTTGATGAGTATTTGGAAAATGGTGACCTTCCGATGGACGGTTGCTTTTTTTATACAATTTTTTAAGAGAAATGGAGGAATCATCTATGAAAGAATTCTGGAACACAATTCAATTTGTTTTTGCAGCGGTAGGAGGCTGGCTTGGATATTTTCTGGGCGGCTGTGATGGTCTGCTCTATGCACTGATTGCATTTGTGGTGATTGATTACATCACAGGGGTTATGTGTGCCATTACAGACAGGAAACTTTCCAGTGCAGTCGGTTTTAAGGGGATTTGCCGCAAGGTGTTAATTTTCCTTTTAGTGGGAATTGCCAATGTGCTGGATGTTCAGGTGATTGGAACAGGGAGTGTACTGAGAACGGCAATTATCTTTTTCTACATTTCCAATGAAGGGGTAAGCCTTGTGGAAAATGCCGCCCATCTGGGGCTTCCGGTACCGGAGAGAATCAAAAATGTGTTAGAGCAGCTTCATGATAGAGCAGAAAAGGAGGAAAAGTAAATGGGATACACAAATAGTTCACTTGTATCATATAAGAAACTCAGTCCGAATCATTCTGGATTAAGAACGCATCGCATTGACCGTATTACACCGCACTGTGTAGTAGGCCAGCTTTCTTGTGAGAGCATTTGTGGATGTTTTACCAGCCCATCCAGACAGGCAAGCTGTAATTATGGTATCGGGAAAGACGGAAGGATTTCTCTTTGCGTTGAGGAGAAAAATCGCTCTTGGTGTTCTTCTTCTAATTCCAATGACCAGAGAGCAGTGACTATTGAATGTGCCAGCGATATGAGAGAGCCATATGCAATGAATCAAGCGGTGTACACATCACTTATTAAACTTTGTACTGATATTTGCAGACGAAATGGGAAAAAGAAATTGCTGTGGTTTGGAGATAAAAATAAATCTTTGAACTATCAGCCGAAAGCAGATGAGATGGTTCTTACTGTTCATCGTTGGTTTGCTAACAAATCCTGTCCGGGAAACTGGTTGTATGCGAGAATGGGGGATCTTGCTGAAAAAGTTACTGCAGCTCTTGGATCTTCATCTTCCGGAGACAGTTCTGATATGCAGTTATATCGTGTGCGTAAATCATGGGAAGATTCCAAGAGTCAGAAAGGGGCATTTCGTGATCTTGTAAATGCCAAGAAATGCGCAGATAAGAATGCCGGATATTCGGTTTATGACAAAAAAGGAACGAAGATTTACTCTGGAAAGCAGTCAGCTTCCGGCGGTAGCTCCGTTCCTTTTTGCGTTCAGGTGACAATCGAAGATTTACACATTCGTAAAGGTCCGGGAACTGATTATAAGAAAACGGGAAGATATACCGGAAAAGGCGTATTTACGATTACAGCGGTAAAATCCGGCAAAGGTGCAACAGCTGGATGGGGAAAACTAAAGAGTGGAGCAGGTTGGATTTCCCTTGATTTTGCAGTAAAAATTTGAGTTTATTGCCCAGTGGCATGGCTACTGGGCAGATTTTTTTTACACAAACGATTCAGCAAGAAGTAAGAGGGATGCCCCTATTTTTGCTTGACTTATCTGCATTTTAGAGCGAATATGTCACTACCAAAAGGAAAGGAGGAGTAAGTGATGCGGATAAAAGTGATTCAGCCGACAACATTGGACACAATGAAAAAGCAAAGAGTTTGTGCCTATGTGAGAGTATCCACAGATAGTTCCGAACAAGAAGATTCTTTTGATAATCAAACCTTACATTATAAGGAAACAATCGAAAATAATCCAGAATGGGAATTTGCTGGAATCTATTCAGATCTTGGAATATCAGGATATAAAGAAAATAGACCTGGATTTCTCAAGATGATAGAAGATGCAAAAGCGGGAATGTTTGATAAAATCATAGTAAAAAGCGTATCGAGGTTTGCAAGAAATACGGAGACCGTGCTGAAGTTCTCAAGAGAACTGAAAAGTATTGGTGTCAGTATTTTTTTTGAACTGCAAAATATTGATACACTTTCAAGCGAAGGTGAGGTCATGCTTACTATTTTAGCAGCTTTTGCTCAGGCAGAAAGCGAAAGCAATTCTGGAAATGTTAGCATGAGCATTCGCCGGAAATTTGAAAAGGGTGAACCCAACTTCCCTGTGCATAAGATTTATGGTTTCTCTTTAGACGAAAATAACGATATTGTTATAAATGAGGAAGAAGCCGCAGTTGTAAGAATGATATTTGATCTTGCGGAAAAAGGGATCTGGGTATCAAAAATAGCGGACTATTTGAACGATAAAAAAGTACCACCTATTCAAGCGGAACTCTGGGGGCAAGGTCAGATTGGAAGAATGCTCCGGCAAGAGGCTTATATGGGAGACCGAATTCTTCAGAAAACGTATCGTGACAATCGCAGAAGAACCAGAAAAAATAAAGGGCAAGTGGATCAGTGGTATGTGAAAAATACACATCCTGCAATCGTTACCAGAGAACAGTGGTATCGGGTGCAGGATATTTTATTGGAAAGAAATAAGGAACTTTATGATGACACTCCGATAAAAGAGGAAATGCACATCAGCACCCATAGCACTTACCCATATTCGGGGAAACTGTATTGTCCTTATTGCGGAAAGGTATTATTGCATCGATGGGAAGCGAAAAAGAGATATGAGAACTGGACTTGTAGCTTACACCGGAAGGTTTCTAAGGATGCGTGTCCTGGGATGTGCATTCCAAATAAGATTGTGGAGACATGGGGAGAGATTAAGGAACCTCTCACCGTCATCAAATATACAGATGAATACGGAATGGTGCGTTTTACAGGGATTCCCAAAGCAGAGTATGAGAATTCAGAAGATTGTCCCTATGTAGTGGAAACGCCGAAACTGGAGCCAGAAAAACCAAAGAAACCGACCTATAAAAAAGTGGAAAAGCCAGAGACACCACGATATACGAGAAACGTATATCCGTTGAGCGGGAAATTATTTTGTCCCAACTGTGGCAAGGTACTCACTCATAAATGGAATAAGGGTATGGAATATTGGGTTTGCTCAACAAACAGAAATAAGCACAGGACTGAAAATTTTGTCAGGTGTAAAGGGATGTATTTTCCAGCAGAGGCAGCAAAAGACTGGGGAGAGGTCACGGAACCGTTGACTGTAATCGCATACAAAAATGAATATGGGCATAGGCTTTACACTGCAATTCCCAAGGAAGAATATGAGCGTTCTTCCGATTGCCCATACAGAAAGGAAGAGTAGAATGGCAAGAGAAATCGTACACATTCCAGCAAGGACACAATTAGCTGGAAAACAAGCAGAACCAGAAAGAAAAATAAGATTAGCTGCATATTGCAGAGTATCCAGTGAACAGGATGAACAGTTGAATTCTTTTGAAAACCAGGTGACATATTATAAGAGCTACATTATGAGCCATCCGGAGTATGAGTTGGCAGGAATCTATGCAGACGAAGGAATTTCAGGGACAAGCACTAAAAAGAGAGACGAATTTAATAAAATGATCGCAGATTGTGAGGCGGGAGCCATTGATATGGTCATTACAAAGTCTATCAGCCGATTCGCAAGAAATACGCAGGATTGCCTGAATTATTCCAGAAAATTAAAAGATTTAGGAATTGGAATCAAATTTGAGAAAGAACAGATCAACACCTTAGATTCAACCGGAGAATTGTTATTTACAATTTTGTCATCGCTGGCACAGGATGAAAGCCGGAGTATTTCTGAAAACTGTCAATGGGGTATCCGCTCATTGTTTAAACGAGGAGTTCAGAAGATAAATACAAACCGTTTTTATGGATACGATTCTGACGAGAATGGGAAACTCATTATTAATGAAGAACAGGCAAAAGTGGTAAAATGGATCTTTGAATCTTACATGGAGGGGGTGAATCCGGATGTTATAGTAAAAATTCTGAATGAAAAAGGAGTTCAAACCTGTATGGGCGGCAATAAATGGACTTGTAGCCAGATTAAAAATATACTCAAGAATGAAAAGCATATGGGCGATTCCATTCTTCAGAAAACGTACACTCCAGATTATTTGACACATAAATCGGTGCAAAATGATGGTCAGCTTCCAAAGTATCATATTAAAGAAGATCACGAGGCGATTGTTTCTTCGGAATTGTGGCAGGCGGTACAGATGGAAATGGACAGAAGAAAGAAGTATATGGAAAAATATTCTTTGAAAACAATGGGACAGCATACAGATGAGAATCCCTTTTCTCATCGGGTTATTTGCGGGCGTTGCAATCATACCATGAGCCGGAGGACATATGCCAGACTGAACGGAAAAATCAAGGTATGGCAATGCAGTCAATATTATGCAAAAAAGGGTGAACATTTATGTTCCAGCAGAGTCCTAAAGGAAAATATAATATATGAAGCGTTTGAATTGGCCTGGAATCAAATTCTTGCAGACCGAAAAAATAAAGAAAAAGAATGGGAAAGAATGATTCGAGAGGGAAATTCACTGGAAGCCTATAGGGGAAAACAGTTTTTGCGATTGACATTACCGAATGAAAAAACCAAAATAGGAAAGCAACTTGTAAGTATGGTTCTTGAATGTTGCATCTATGAGGAGAACGGAGACTTGACGATCTGTTTTCTGGATGGCAGTAAGATACAGATAGAGTTATAATTTTTATAGCACAGCTCACTTTTGGGGATAGTGAGCTGTGCTATACTTTTGAATCTCGCTTTATTTTTCCTTAATACGAGTATCTGACATAAGCGCTTTTCTGGTATAAGGAACCGCATCGTTTAAATTGAAGATGATGGCCTTTTCTTTGGAATCATATGTTCCAGTTACGATATAGTTTGTTTCTGCATCCCAGTCGGACATCATTCCACGCACGATATTGATCATAAGTTCATTCTGAATGAGAATGGCTTTCGTCTGTTTATCCTTCGGTTTGGAAAATTTGAACACGTTGCTTTCGTTACCTTTGCACACCTGGATAGCAAATTGCTTTCCTTTTGAATTGACCAAAAGATGTACATACGGAGGAAAATCGAGAGTCTCTGCGATGGCTTTCACAAACCGGATACGCTTTGGATTGATGATGATATTTAATGGGATTGCTTTAGGGGTGCAGATTTTCTTGATTTCAATAACTTCAAAATTTTTTAACATGATGATACTCCTTTTATTTGTAAATTTTTTCTTGAATTTCTGACAAATTCTTTTTTTTCCAATGAGGGTCGATAACTACAAAACCTTTTAGATGTCCCCTTTTGACTTGCGCCCACGGTATAGGCGGTGCTTTTCTGGACTTTTTCTTGCAACGTTTTCTGCCGGAGCCGAGGAGACTTTGTGCTATTTCCCACTTTTCACGACTGATAATAGCTGGATGATGGTCACGCATGATGTATTTTCGTTCCTGACCACGGTTCTTTACCGTTCTGTGCGAAAGACAGTCCGGAGTATAAGTTTTTTGCATGATGACATCTCCGCAATAACGCTCGTTGTGAAGCATACTGTAGAGAGTACCTGTAGACCAGTGATCTTTTCCTTTTACGGTAGGAATTTTACGCTTGGTGAGTTCATCAGCAATTTCCTGTACGCTCCAACCATCCAAAAAATTATCATAAATAAAACGGACAATAGCGGCTTCGTTTTCTACGATGACCATATCGCCGTTATCATCCGTTGTATAACCAAGTAATGCCCAGGTTGGGCAAAGTGGGAGTCCCTTCTGAAACCGTCTACGGATTGACCATTTGATAGCTTCGGATTTATTTTCAGATTCACCCTGTGCCACGCTGCTGAGCATTGCGATAAATGCTTCATTTCTTCTGTCGAGCGTATTGAGATTTTCGTTCTCAAAATATATGGCAACGGGTGGATCTAAAGACCGAAGCTGTCGTACATAAGAAATACAATCCAGGGTGTTTCTTGCAAATCGGCTGATAGATTTCGTGATGATAAGATCTATTTTCCCGTCTTGACAGTCTTGAATCATTTTTTGAAACATAACTCTCTTTTTAACACTTGTTCCAGAAATCCCTTCGTCTGCATAAATATCGACAAAAACCCACTCTGGATTGCGGTTTATAAGCTCGGTATAATATTGTACTTGCAATTCATAACTTCCCGCCTGGGCATCTTCATCCGTGCTGACACGACAATAAGCAGCCACACGTATAGTTTTAGGTTTCCCTTTTTCCAAATCTGCAATTGCCGGAATGACTTCAACTTTTGCTTGATTGTCGTAAGCTGACTTGATTTTGTTTTTGACAGCTTTACGCTTTTCTTCTTTTGCAGAACCAGTCCATTTAGCCTGTATGTCTAATATCCCTTTCAATTTTTCTCACCTTCTTTCTCCCATCATATTGATGCTGGGTAGGGATGCCCCGTTAAGGGGGCAAGGAGAATTATATATGTTTGTGTTTTGTAGGGCAATCCATTGTGATTATTTTGTAATCTAATGGAATGAGTAATGAAAAAGAGATAGGAATTTTCAATATAAATCGGCTCTATAAAAATCGGGAAACGTGTATGATAATACAAGAAAGTCATTATAATAGAAAGAACTCATGCAAACAGGGGGTAAAAAAGGGGTGATTTACCCCAGCATTTGCTACCCCAGGGGTAGAAGTTATGAGTAAGGGGGTAGATGTATTTTGCACATATATAATTGGAAATATCGTTTTGCTGTTTAATATCTGAGAAAATCTGAGACCGGATCTCTTATCACGGCAGCATTTGCATTGGATCAGGGAAAGACGATTTATGCACTTCCGGGACCGGTTACCAGTGAGCTCAGTAAGGGGTGTAACAGGATCATCAGTGACGGTGCAGTTCCGCTTCTGAGCCCGAAATACCTGCTGGAACAGGAAGACCTTAAATT
>ERZ779894.2137-NODE-2137-length-18355-cov-4.687104_pt1 | contig 18355 bp, 10 predicted proteins | sample MGYA00511587_ERZ779894 | MGnify/ENA primary metagenome ERZ779894 (study PRJEB29588, sample SAMEA2160490) | human gut metagenome | biome: human gut; feature: human-associated habitat; material: faeces | place: Denmark | collected 2008/2010 ... | reverse complement strand
TGTGGAATAATTCCACACTCCCCGCCACAATTCTTTTTCTTTTCAACGACTATTTCTTTTCATCCGGCCAGGGACAAGGTTGTCCGGTAGCCTTGAAAGTTGGTCGCTGTGCATCTACTTTTCGCAGATAGTTTCCCAATTCTTTAGAAAGCCTTTTCACGATGTCAGGATGCTGTGCACTTAAGTCGTTGCTTTCACCTATATCATTAGGGATATTGAATAACTCTTTCTTACCGGTTCCGTAATAATAAATCAACTTCCAGTCGCCATTGCGAACTGCACAGTTAAAATTGATTCCGGGACCGTCATTCCCCCAGTTATTGGGCATATTCCAGAAAAGACTGCGTCCTTTAGAAGGATTTCCCGTTTGCTTCAATAGGGGAATAAAACTGATCCCGTCTATCGGCTGGACTGTTTTATACTTCTTGATTCCTGCCATTTCGAGAATGCTAGGGTAGAAGTCTTCTATCAATAAGTAATTGTCACATTTGCTACCCGGCTTCACCACTCCCGGCCAACTGACAATCATCGGTTCACGAATACCTCCTTCGTAGGTAGAACCTTTGCCGCTATTCAAAGGATGATTCTGTGTATGTAACTTTCCGTCACGCCAGTAGGATTCGGCTGCAAGTCCTCCGTTATCACTCATAAAAATAATAATTGTATTGTCTGCTTCATCATTTTTCTCCAGCCAGTTCATGAGGTCGCCGAGGCTTTTATCCATTCCTTCGATAAGGGTAGCATAAGCAGCTTCATGGTCGGTCATACCTTTCTTCTTGTATTTATCGTAGAAGCGCATATCTTTATTCAGAGGAACATGGATAGCATATTGAGCCATATACAGATAAAAAGGCTGATTGTATTTTTTGGCTTTGTTTAGTGCCTTGATAGCTTCCTGCGTTAATGCTTCGGTAACAAATGTTTCCGTACCCCAGTATTTTTCAAGTCCGGGGACAGCCATTAGTGAAACTGGTTTTCCGTCTTTGGTATGTCCGTAATTCTCTTCCCCGAGGTAACTGGCAAGTCCTCCGGCAGCGTGTCCGGCGATGTTTACCTCAAATCCCCAATGGTGCGGGTCTTCTCCCGGAGTGTCGATGGAACCGAAATGGGCTTTTCCGCAATGGATAGTATGATAGCCGTTGTCTTTTAGGATTTGTACAAAAGAAGTTCCTACAAAGGTGTTGTTAGTACCGGGTACCTGACTTACTCCGTTATAATTCCAATCAGGGACGGCAAGCTGTTTGTCTTTGCGGTCTGTCATGGTGTTTTTTTGTAGCGTCCAGTTGGTTACCCTGTGGCGTGCCGCATTCGTTCCGGTGATGAGGCTGCATCGGGTGGGAGAACTGATGCTACTGGCATACGCTTGAGTGAACATCATTCCCTGACGGGCCAGTCGTTCCATGTTCGGCGTTTCGTATAGTTCGTTGTAATGCGTTTTTTGTGTCCAGAAAGGAAGGGAAGTATCCTGCCAACCCATATCATCTACCATAAAGAGGATGATATTCGGGCGTTTGTCTGTACGCCCTGTCTGAATGTTGCTTTGTGCTTGCAGGCTGGTGGTTGCGAGTGGCACAAGTGCGAGTGGGAATAGTTTCTTTTTATTCATGGGGTAGTTATTAGGTGTTATTTGCAGATTTCTTTTTGTACTTTTTATTTAATGTAGTATGTGCTAAAATTGATAATGTCAGGCAATGCAACAGACTCGGGAATGGTTAGTCTTAATGCGCTTGCTTCTATCGGATCAAACTTCTCAATACGTTTATGCCCTACGGATTCTCCGGAACAGACAGACTGCCATTTCCCATTAACTTTTGCTTCTATCTTATATTGACGGATACGTTCTCCGTTTTTTATATTTTCCTGAATAATGCAGTAATTTACAGTTTGTTTCTTCCCGAGATTCAAAGTCAGGCTCTTTTTTTGCCCTAAAGTTTTCGCTATGGGGGAAGAAAAACGACGGTTTATTTCATCTCCCATTTCTTTCAGTCGTTGCGTATCTCCTATGGGAATCAATCCGGTTGGATCAGGCGTTAATCCGAGGATGAGAGTTGCATTTCTTCCTACTGATTTCTCGTATTTGTCCATTAGTGCATCCAATGGGTAGATGTTATTTTCATCATCCGGTTCCCAAAACCATTCGTGACGCCCGTTTGCTCCACGTAATGGAGTATCTGCCATAGCCGGTACCCAATATTTGCCGTCTTTATCGCCGTGTTTTAATAGTATGTTGTGGTTACGTGCGGGTTCGGTAGCATTACTGTGGCTGTATGGGTAGGGGAAGGTAGACCAACAAGGGTACTCTACTGTACCTGTTTCCGAACCACCCCAACGAAAGTCTGCGCGGTCAACGTTGTGATAAAAAAGACAGTTGGGCTGATATTTATTCACAATAGGTTCTACGTTAGGACCGTCACCGCGTGGATCATCAGCTCCGCCGTCAAACCATATCATATAGAGATCACCATAACGTGTACATAGCTCTGTTACCATGTTCTCGCACAAGCGTTTATACCACACCTGGCGGTTACGGGCAAATTCTCCTTCGCCTTTAGCTTTGAAGTTATGGATACCCAACAGAGAATTCCAACGGATACCTATATAAATGCCCGGTTGAAGGCCGTATTTACGGCAGGAATTTACAAAATCGCGGACTATATCTCCTTTGCCGTCTTTCCACTTGACAGCTTTCAGGCAATACGGATTGACATCACTTTGCCAAAGTCCGAATCCGGTTTCGTGGGTGGCTGTGAGTACGGCAAATTTGCATCCGGCAGCTTTGGCTGCTTGTACCCATTGATCAGTATTGAGTTCGGTTGGATTAAAAATGTTATAATCTTCAATGGGGTTGATGCGGTTATTGCCTTGTCCGTAGCGGATACCATCGAATACATGCAAGTCGTAATGAAAGACTGCTCCCATTTCGGCTTCATGCCATTTCAGTTGATGAGGCTTGGGGACAGGAATACTCTGCTGTTGCGCAAAACTACAAATTGAATAGAGGATAGAAAGGCATATAAAATTAAACTTCTTCATAATATTGATTTGTATGGTGTTAATGTTTATGCAATGGCGCGATAATATTCGTAAGGCTTTTATATTGCAAAAGTACACAAATGTGTGCTTTTGCAATATGTCATTTCTTTCAATTTACGTATGTGTTTCATTCAATCGTTGTTTTGTGTGTTGTCTGGGGCTGACTTGAATGCTATAAATCAATGTTGTATAGTTTCAGTTTATTATATAGCGTCTTCCGGTCAATATTCAACAGTTGTGCTGCTTTACTTTTATTATTCCCGGTTTGGCGTAATGCTTCCAATATATGTTCTTTTTCCGTCTCCTCATTGCGTAATGACATGCTTGTGGTACAAGTTGTAGTAGTATCCAGTAAGTCAGTACCTAATTCGAGCAATGTAATAAAACTGCCTTGCGCCAGTAAGGTTGCCCTTTTCACGATATTCTTCATTTGACGCAGGTTTCCCGGCCAATGATAACTCAATAAAGCTTGTGACGCTTTTGCGTCGAAACCAATCAGATGCTTGTCCAATTCCTTGTTTGCCTGATCAAGGAAGAAGTTGGCGAATAGCAGGATATCTTCTTTCCGTTCTTTCAAGTCAGGCATTCGCAGGGTAAATTCATTGATGCGATGATAAAGGTCTTCGCGAAATGTTCCCTTTTCGATTCCTTGTTCCAGATTTTCGTTGGTGGCCGATACCAGACGGATATCCACGGATATTTCTTGTGTAGAACCGACCGGACGTATTTTTCTCTCTTGCAGGGCGCGGAGTAGTTGTATCTGCACCTCGTAGCCGAGATTTCCGATTTCATCCAGAAAGATAGTGCCACCGTTGGCTGCAACGAAAGCTCCCGTTTTATCCGTCAATGCTCCCGTAAACGAGCCTTTTACATGACCAAAGAATTCGGAGGCTGCCAATTCCTTAGGTATCGAACCGCAGTCTACGGCAATGAACGGTTTGTCGCTACGCTTGCTAAGTTGATGAATACGGTGTGCCACATATTCTTTACCTGTTCCGCTAGAACCGTTGATGAGTACTGACATATTAGTAGGAGCTACCAGGCCTACATAATTGTAGAGTTGCTTGGCAGCATCACTTTCTCCTTCCAGATAGGCACGATGAGTTTCTGTTGTCTCTTTGGATGAGGCGGGAGAGACTTTTTTCGAAGACATCTTGGCTGCGGAATGAGCTGTTGGCGTTCTCTCTGTTTGTAGAGCTTCTGATATTTTCTTTAATAATTCTTCCGGGTTGACAGGTTTTGCGATATAATCCCGTGCACCAAGTTTCATGGCTAGTACCGCTGATTGAATATCCGCATAACCGGTCATGATAATCAGGGGAATATCCAGTCCCCGGTCATTCATCCATTTCAGCAAATCAATGCCTTCGTAATCGGGTAATCGTAAATCGGATAATACCAAGTCAACAGTCTGGCTTTCGATATGCTTTCGGGCACGTGCTATATTACTCACTGATGATACTTCAAATCCTTTTTTGCCTAACCAGGTTTTGAGCATCATTCCAAAAGTTATATCATCTTCGACTATTAATATGGCTTTCATTGTGTCAGGTTTTGATTCTTTTAAGTCACAAAGGTAAGATGATTTAGGCGAAAGTGGTATATTTGCAAACTTAAATTAAATAAAAGCGTTATGAAAAAGATTACATTGATATTATTAACTATATCGTTTTGCGGACTTACTGCCTGCAAAACCGGAACAAAAAAAGGAGGAGACATGGATAAAGAGACATTGGTAAAGATTGAAACAACAGCCGGAGATATCAAAGTGAAGTTGTATAATGAGACACCCAAGCATCGTGATAATTTTATCAAACTGGTGAAAGACGGAGTATATGAAGGAACATTATTTCATCGTGTCATCAAAGATTTTATGATTCAAGCTGGTGACCCGGATTCAAAGAATGCGCCGAAAGGGAAGATGTTGGGTGCCGGTGATGTCGGCTACACCGTACCGGCAGAATTTGTATATCCGAAGTATTTCCATAAGAAAGGAGCGTTGTCTGCAGCCCGTCAGGGAGACAATGTGAATCCGAAAAAAGAATCTTCCGGTTGTCAGTTCTATATCGTAACGGGTAAGGTTTACAATGATTCTACACTGTTGGGTATGGAAAGCCAGATGAATGAAAATAAGATCAATGTCATTTTCAATAACTTGGCGCAGAAACACATGAAAGAAATCTATAAGATGCGTAAGGCGAATGACGAAAACGGGCTTTATGACTTGCAGGAGAAATTGTTTGCGGAAGCACAGGAATTGTCGGCAAAAGAACCGGAATTCCATTTTACGCCGGAGCAGATAGAAGCATATACTACTGTGGGTGGTACTCCACATCTGGATGGCGAATATACAGTATTCGGCGAAGTAGTGGAGGGTATGGACGTCGTAGATAAAATCCAGAAGGTGAAGACGGACCGTAGCGACCGTCCCGAAGAAGATGTGAAGATAATAAAAGCGACTATACTTGACTAAATGATATGAAAATCAATAGGCACATTCTTGACAACGGGTTGCGGCTGGTACATTCGCGGGACGAAAGTACACAGATGGTGGCTCTAAATATATTATATAATGTGGGAGCTCGTGACGAACATCCCGAACATACCGGCTTCGCACATCTGTTTGAACACTTGATGTTCGGTGGATCGGTAAATATCCCCGATTATGATATGCCGCTTCAGCTAGCGGGTGGAGAGAATAATGCCTGGACGAACAATGATATCACCAATTACTACCTCACTGTGCCCCGGCAGAATGTGGAAACCGGCTTCTGGTTGGAGTCCGACCGTATGTTGAGCCTTGATTTCAGCGAACGGAGTCTGGAAGTACAGCGAGGAGTAGTAATGGAAGAATTCAAGCAACGCTGTCTGAACCAGCCTTATGGAGATGTGGGGCATCTTTTGCGCCCGTTGGCTTATCAGAAACATCCTTATCAATGGCCGACTATCGGAAAAGACCTGTCGCATGTCGCTAATGCAACATTAGAAGAGGTGAAAGCATTCTTTTTCCGTTTTTATGCTCCTAACAATGCGATACTGGCGGTGACCGGGAATATCTCTTTTGAGGAAGCAGTGGAATTGACGGAGAAATGGTTCGGATCTGTTCCCCGTCGGGAAGTTCCTGTACGGAATCTGCCACAGGAGCCGGAACAGACGGAAGAACGCAGGCTGACGGTAGAGAGAAATGTACCTCTTGATTCTCTGTTCATGGCTTATCACATGTGCGATCATCGTCACCCGGATTATTATGTGTTTGATATACTGTCGGATGTATTGAGTAACGGGCGTTCCAGTCGATTGAACCAACATCTGGTACAGGAAAAACAGCTATTCTCGAGCATTGATGCTTACATCTCAGGTAGTGTGGATGCAGGCTTGTTTCACATTGCCGGAAAACCTTCGGCGGGAGTTAGCCTCGAACGGGCGGAAGCGGCAGTGCGCGACGAACTCGATCGCCTGCAACAAGAATTGGTTGACGGACAGGAATTGGAGAAGGTGAAAAATAAGTTTGAGTCTACCCAGATATTCGGTAATATAAATTATTTGAATGTGGCTACCAATCTTGCCTGGTTCGAATTGCTCGGTAAAGCGGAAGATTTGGAGAAAGAAGTAGAACGTTATCGCTCTGTCACTGCTATGCAGTTGCGGGAAGTCGCTCAATCGGCTTTTCGGAAAGAGAACGGAGTTGTACTCTATTATAAAAGTAAATGAGAAATATATATAGAACATACAGAGAGCATTATAAAGCATTATTTTTTCTTGGTTTACCTATCGTTATCGGACAAATAGGAGTGATCGTGCTCGGGTTTGCCGATACCCTGATGATTGGACATCATAGTACGGTAGAATTGGGAGCAGCTTCTTTTGTAAATAACGTGTTCAATTTGGCTATCATTTTCAGTACCGGTTTTTCATACGGGCTAACTCCTGTTGTGGGAGGTCTATATGGAACACATCAGTTTGCACCTGCCGGACAGGCATTGCGTAATAGTTTGTTAGCGAATCTGATGGTCGCGTTATTATTGACGCTTTGTATGACTGTCCTTTATCTGAATATAGAGAATCTCGGCCAGCCGGAAGAACTGATTCCTTTGATTAAGCCTTATTATTTGGTGCTGCTGGCTTCATTGGTGTTTGTTATGCTTTTCAATGGATTCAAGCAGTTTACGGATGGAATCACGGATACCAAGACGGCCATGTGGATACTCTTGGGAGGAAATGTATTGAATATCATAGGAAATTATCTTTTGATTTACGGAAAGTTAGGTTTGCCCGAGTTGGGATTGTTGGGAGCCGGTATCAGCACATTGTTTTCACGTATTATGATGGTGCTCGTGTTTATCATTATCTTCTTGCGTAGTTCTCGTTTTATCCGTTACAAAGTCGGCTTCTTCCGTTTGGGGTGGTCACGGGCTATATTCGGTCGGTTGAACGGACTTGGTTGGCCGGTTGCTTTTCAAATGGGAATGGAAACAGCTTCTTTTAGTCTGAGTGCCATAATGATAGGTTGGTTGGGGACCATTGCACTGGCTTCGCATCAGGTTATGTTGGCTATTTCACAGTTTACGTTTATGATGTATTATGGCATGGGAGCTGCCGTAGCTGTTCGTGTCAGCAACTTCAAAGGTCAGAACGATATTTTGAACGTTCGTCGTTCGGCCTATGCCGGTTTTCATCTGATGATGACATTGGGCGTAGTGCTTTCTTTTATTGTCTTTCTTTGCCGTAACTATTTAGGAGGTTGGTTTACCGACAGTCCTGAGGTGGCGGCTATGGTAACTTCTCTCATTTTTCCTTTCCTCGTTTATCAGTTCGGGGACGGGTTACAGATTACTTTTGCTAATGCCTTGCGTGGCATTTCGGATGTAAAACTGATGATGCTCATCGCCTTTATCGCTTACTTTATCATCTCACTTCCCGTAGGTTATTTCTGCGGCTTCGTAATGGGCTGGGGGGTGGTAGGTGTCTGGATGGCGTTCCCTTTCGGTCTGACAAGTGCAGGATTAATGCTTTGGTGGCGTTTTCATTACATGACGAAACTCCCCACTCCCCAAGTGAATACTTGATACTTAAAACTTTACCGTATGGCTTCCTATCGTTCCACAAAGTTGAAAGTAACAATCGGTTATACGTTATTACTTGCAATTCTTCTTTTTTCTCTGGTATTTGTACATCGCGAAATGGAGACATTGTCGGCTGCCGATGACCAGGAGAATCTGCGGACAGACAGCCTGTTGACCCTGCTGCACGAGAAAGACCGGAATACGATACAGATGCTCCGGGTATTGAGCGAAGCGAATGACAGCTTACTTTCCGCTTCGGAGATTGAAGAAATAATTTCCGAACAAGATTCTGTCATTACTCAGCAACGGGTACAACACCGAGTTATCACTAAACGGGATTCTTTACTGACTACGCCTAAGAAGAAAGGTTTCTTTAAGAGATTGGCAGAAGTGTTTGTCCCAACTAAACAAGACAGTGCCGTGCTTGTTAATACCTCCATGGAGGTTGCTACGGATACTATTCTGGAACCGACCACTTCTAAAGATTCCCTTCAGCAAAAGATTCGTATGGCTACAGAGGAAAAACGGTTGCAGCGGCGAAAAACAATCCGGCGGACTAGTACAAAATATCAGCGTATGAATTCGCAGTTGACAGCAAGAATGGATAGCCTGATAAAACAATACGAGGAGGAAATGACCTTGCGTGCCCGCCAGGATGCAGAAATGCAACAGGAGGTAAGAATGCGTTCAGCACGCACCATTGGTGGAATAGCTATCGGAGCAGTGCTGCTCTCTGTCTTTTTCCTGATTTTGATAGTGCGTGACATATCCCGCAGCAATCGTTACCGCCGGCAATTGGAAGAAGCTAATAAACGGGCGGAAGACCTGCTTATTGCCCGTGAAAAGCTGATGCTCGCCATTACTCACGACTTTAAAGCACCGTTAGGCTCTATTATGGGATATACCGAATTACTTTCCCGACTGACGGAGGACGAACGGCAGCGCTTCTATCTTGACAATATGAAAAGTTCTTCGGAACATCTTTTGAAATTGGTCAGCGACTTGCTCGACTTTCATCGGCTCGACCTTAATAAAGCGGAAGTGAACCGCGTCACCTTCAATCCTTCGCAGTTATTCGAAGAAATCTATGTTAGCTTCGAACCATTGACAGCCGCCAAAGGATTAACCTTGCAATGCCATGTCGCTCAGGAATTAAATGGGAGATACATCAGCGACCCTTTACGGCTCCGGCAGATAGTGAATAATCTTTTGTCCAACGCAGTGAAGTTTACTCCGAAAGGCGAGATTGCATTAACGGCTAAATATGATTCTTCCAAGCTGACGATAGCGATTTCGGATACCGGAAAAGGTATGGCTACGGAAGACCGCGAACGGATTTTTCAGGAATTTACCCGTTTATCCGGTGCACAAGGAGAAGAAGGCTTCGGCTTGGGATTGTCTATTGTGAAGAAGTTGGTTGTTTTGCTTGAAGGTACGATTGATGTGCAGAGTAAGCTGGGGGAGGGAAGTTGCTTCACAGTCATTCTCCCTCTTTATCCGGTGGGAAAATCTGTGTCCGAAAGGGCATTGGAAGAAAAAACAATTTCGGCAGAAGACCCTGTCACGCTTCCCCCGATGAAAGTGATACGTGTACTGTTGATTGATGATGATAAAATTCAATTAAGCTTGACGGCAGCCATGTTAAAGCAACATGGAATTGACGCCGTTTGTTGTGAGCAACTGGAGGAGTTGATAGAACAGCTCCGTACCTCTGTTTTCGATGTATTGCTGACTGATATACAAATGCCTGCTATTAATGGCTTTGATTTGGTAAAACTCTTGCGCGCTTCCAATATTCCGCAGGCAAAGACAATTCCTGTGATTGCCGTAACTGCCCGCAGTGAAATGGATATAGATGCTTTACAAGAACACGGTTTTGCCGGTTGCCTGCACAAACCTTTTACGGTGAAAGAACTATTGCTCACAGTCAACGAAGGACAGCTTGCCGCTGACGAAGCACACATTACTGAGGATATGCAGACTGTAAGTTCCTTGAACTTTTCTGCATTAACAGCCTTTTCTGAAGACGATGCTGATGCCGCACATTCCATTATTCAGACCTTTATCGAAGAAACCGGAAAGAATGCCGATCGGATGCAACAAGCATTGGCAGGCAAGGAGGTGGACGGAATAGCAGCTATGGCTCACAAACTACTTCCGCTTTTCACTTTAATCGGGGCAATGGAAGCTGTGCCTTTATTGAACTGGCTGGAAACACAACGTGGGCAATGTTTTTCAGAGGAGATAGGTGAAAAAACGGCTTGTGTACTTCTGGAGATTCAGAAGGTTCTGGAAGAAGCTCGTAAGGTATAAGTAGCTTGAAGTAGTGACAAGAGCTCCGGTAAAGAAGGTGAAGAAAGAAAACCATAATGCTTGTATTTCTTTTGTGATTGAACATTTTGCTCCTAACGTCAACCTTTTTTCAGAATTAATTGTTTACTTTGTGTCACCTTTTAATACACTGGCACATTTTACATGAAACGAAAATGGATAAGAAGGGTGAGTTGGATATTGCTCACTCCTGTATTGCTTTTTGTAATACTAATGATATTACTTTATATACCTCCCGTTCAGAATCTTTTGCGTCGGGAGGTGACAGCATACGCTTCCAAAGCAACTGGTATGCAGATTCAGGTGGAACGAATCGACCTTCGTTTTCCGCTCAATCTGTTGGTTCGTGGCGTGGAAGTGATCCAGCAACCGGATACGCTGTTGTCTTTGGAAAGTCTGAACGTGCGTGTACAGGCATGGCCGCTCGTCAAGGGAAAGGTAGAGGTAGATGAAGTAACATTAAGTCAGGTAGCGTTCAATTCGGCTAATCTAATAGAAGGCATGAAGATAAAGGGGGTACTGGGACGTTTCTTTTTACAAAGTCATGGAGTTGATCTTTCTAATGAGCTGGCCGTTATCAACCAGACGGAATTATCGGACACTCACGTACAAATGTTGATGAACGATACTACGACTACGCCTAAAGATACAACAGCTTCTGCTCCTGTAAACTGGAAAGTGGATCTTCATAAACTGAAGTTGAAGAATGTGTCGTTCAGTATGCAACTTCCTGCTGACTCGATGCGAATGGCTGCTCATATCGGAGAAGCATTTATCAATGATGCACAAGCTGATCTGAAGAATCAGTTTTATGAACTGAAACAATTCCTGTTATCCGGAAGCTCTGCCAATTATGATACCGGAGCAGCCAAACCCGGAGAAGGTTTCGATGCGTCTCATATTGCCGTTCGTGATATCCGTATCGGTTTGGATTCCTTATTATATAAAAGTAGGGATATGAATGCTGTAATCCGTGAGTTTTCGATGAATGAACGTTCCGGATTGAGTATCACTTCATTGACGGGTAGGGCATTTTCTAACGACTCGATTATTCGTATTCCCGGCATAAAACTGCAAACCCCTCATTCCGAAATAGATTTATCCGCCCAGACATATTGGGAACTTGTCAATATTCCCACTACAGGACGTTTGTCCGCCGGTCTCAATGCTTATATCGGTAAAGAGGATGTTATGTTATTTGCCGGCGGTTTGCCGGATAGTTTCAAAGAGGCGTATCCCTTCCGTCCGCTTGTGGTTCGTGCCGGTACGGACGGAAATCTGAAACAAATGCAGATTTCCCGTTTCACAGTCGATCTCCCGGGAGCTTTTTCCATGAAAGGAGGCGGTATTCTTGAAAACTTGGCTGACAGCCTGACGCGTTCGGGGACTATCGGTCTGGATATGATTACTCAGAATCTAAACTTCCTGACTGCTTTAACGGGAGAAGCCCCCAACGGTACTATCGTAATCCCAGATAGCATGAATCTGAAGGCCCGTGTCGAGCTGAAAGGACCTGAATATAAGGCTAATCTTCACTTGAAACAGGGGCAAGGCTCTATGGGGGTGAATGCAGAACTTAATACCTCAACCGAGGCTTATGCAGCCGACTTGAAGATTGACAATCTACAACTCCATAATTTCCTTCCGAAAGACTCTATCTACGAACTTTCTCTTTCGGCAGATGCCAAAGGCCGTGGGCTGGACGTCATGTCTTATCGTGCTTTAGCCAAACTGAATCTTTCATTAGATCAACTACATTATGCACGTTACCAGCTTTCCAATGTTCATTTGACTGGAGCTTTGAAAGGTGCATTGGTGACGGCTAATCTGACAAGTGACAATGCGCTGTTGAAGATGACAACAGATGCAGAATACAATCTGGCACATCGTTATCCAGATGGAAAAGTGACGGTTGACGTCACTCAGCTCGACTTACACGAACTGGGGTTGATGCCTCAACCGATGAAGCGCCCGCTCGCCTTTAATCTTTCTGCCGAAGCTCGTCAAAACAGGGTGTTCACACATCTAACATCCGGTGATATGAAACTCAACTTGAGTGCACGTTCCGGTGTTAATCCTTTGATAAGTCAGTCTACACACTTCATGGATGTCCTGATGAAGCAGATTGATGAAAAAGCCTTGAACCACGCCGAACTGCGTGAAGCGTTGCCGACAGCTATTTTATCTTTCTCCGCAGGAAAAGAGAATCCGTTAGCTTATTTTCTGGCTACTAAAAACATATCCTACCATGATGTTTCCATGAAGTTCGGTACGGCTCCCGATTGGGGAATCAATGGAAAAGCTGCGGTGCATGCATTGAAGATGGACACATTGCAACTGGATACAATCTTCTTCACTGTCAAACAGGATACTACTTTAATGAAACTACGTGCCGGTGTAATAAACGGACCGAAGAATCCGCAATTCTCTTTTGCTACTACTTTGACCGGAGAGATTCGCGACCGCGATGCGGAATTGCTGGTAGACTACAAAAACGGCAAAGGAGAAACAGGCGTATTGCTGGGGGTAAATGCCCGCCCTTTGTTCGAAGGACATGGTAAGGGGAACGGAATCGCTTTCACACTGATTCCGGAGAATCCGATTGTTGCCTTCCAAAGATTTCATTTCAACGAGAATCATAACTGGATTTACCTGCATAAAAATATGCGTGTATACGCGAACGTGGATATGTGGGATGAAGAAGGAATGGGATTCAGGGTACATTCCGTACCGGGCGATACGGTGTCTCTGCAGAATATAGATGTTGAAATACGTAGAATCCGTCTGCAAGAGATAACGAGTGTGTTGCCTTACTTCCCCGAAATAACCGGATTGTTCTCGTTGGAAGCTCATTATATACAGACAGAAAAGGATTTGCAACTCTCGGCTGAGGCGTCTGTTGATGAACTGACTTATGAACGTCAGCGTATCGGTGACGTTGCATTAGGGGCTACGTGGTTGCCGGGCGAACAGGGAAAACAATATCTGAATGCTTATCTGAATCACGATCAGGCAGAAGTGCTGGTGGCAGATGGGAAACTGGTTCCTACCCGCACAGGCAAAGATAGTTTGGAAGTGAATACAACATTGGAGCATTTTCCGCTGCGGGTGGCGAATGTGTTTATTCCTGACCAGATGGTCACTTTGTCCGGTGATATGGATGGTAATCTGAATATAACGGGCAGTACTGAACAACCTTTGATAAACGGCGAACTTGTATTGGATAGTGTTGCTGTCCTTTCCCGTCAATATGGTGCGCGTTTCATGTTTGACAATCGTCCTGTGCAAATAAAGAACAATCGGTTGGAATTTGATAAATTTGCTATTTACACAACATCGAAGAATCCGTTTACTATTGATGGCTATGTTGATTTCCGTGATATGAGCCGTCCAATGGCGAACCTGAATATGCTGGCACAAAATTATACGTTACTGGATGCTAAGCGTACCCGTGAAAGTCTGGTTTACGGCAAAGTATTTGCTGATTTCCGGGCGACGGTGAAAGGGCCTTTGGACGGGCTGAATATGCGTGGGAACGTGAGTCTGCTGGGGAACACCGATGTTTCGTATGTCTTGACCGATTCACCATTGACAGTGCAGGACCGTTTGGGAAGTTTGGTAACATTTACTTCATTTAGCGATACTACAACTGTTGTCCGGCAGGAAGTGCCGACTGTCTCTTTAGGCGGATTGGACATGGTAATGATGGTACATATCGATCCGTCCGTCCGAGTGAAAGTTGACCTGGATGCAAGTAATGATAACCGTATCGAACTGGAAGGCGGGGGTGACCTTTCCATGAAATACACTCCGCAAGGTGACCTGACTCTGACCGGACGTTATACGTTGAGTGGCGGCTTGATGAAATATGCTTTGCCGGTGATTGCAGCAAAGGAATTTGCCATTGATAACGGTAGTTACGTGGAATGGACGGGAAATCCGATGGACCCGATGTTGAACTTTAAGGCGACTGACCGTATCCGTGCGTCAGTTTCCGAAGGAGAGAATGGTGGAAGTCGTATGGTTAATTTCGATGTTTCCGTTGTAGTCAAGAACCGCTTGGATAATCTTTCGTTTGCATTCGATGTTGCGGCTCCCGAAGATGCGACCGTACAAAACGAGTTGACCGCTATGGGGGCGGAAGAACGAGGTAAACAGGCATTGTATATCATGGTGATGAAAACTTATCTCGGCACCGGACCGATTGGTGGGGGTGGCGGCGGACTCGGCAAGCTGAATATGGGATCTGCTCTGACTTCTGTATTGAGTAGTCAGATAAACTCCTTGATGGGTAACTTGAAGAATGCGAGTCTCTCTGTCGGTGTCGAAGACCACGACGATTCAGAGACGGGAAGTAAACGTACGGATTACAGTTTCCGTTATTCACAACGCTTGTTTAACAATCGTTTCCAGATTGTAATCGGTGGCAAGGTTTCTCAAGGTGAGAATGCGACGAATGACGCCGAATCCTTCATCGACAATATTTCTCTGGAATATCGTCTGGATAGAACCGGAACCCGGTATATCCGCCTGTTCTATGACAAGAACTACGAGAGTGTGCTCGAAGGTGAGATTACGGAAACCGGAGTCGGTATTGTGCTTCGCAAGAAGCTGGACAAACTTAGTGAACTGTTCATCTTTAAGAAAAAGAAGTAAGTATGAAAGAGATACATATAAATATATTGGCTGTTTGTCTGATAAGTGTAGTGTTACTGTCGGCTTGTTCGGTGACGAAACATCTTCCCGAAGGGGAGGTGCTTTACACCGGAAGCAAGACTGTCATATTGAATAAATCGACAACACCGGTAGGAGAGACGGCGCTGACGGAAATTGATGCTGCACTCGATAAGACACCTAGTACAAAGATGTTTGGCGGTATCCTTCCTATCCCTTTTAAAATGTGGATGTACAATGACTTCGTGAAATATAAGAAGGGATTCGGTAAATGGATGTTCAACCGTTTTGCGGCCAATCCTCCCGTATTTATTTCTACGGTCAACCCGGAGGTACGTGTGAAGGTAACTACTAATTTGCTTCGTGATTATGGCTATTTCAATGGGAAGGTAGCTTATGAAACGGTTGTTGATAAGAAAGACAGTCTGAAGGCGGGCATTATCTATACGGTGGATATGAAGAACCCTTATTTCATTGATACGGTTTACTATCAACGGTTCACTCCCCAGACTCTGCGGATTATGGAGCGCGGACGCCGGATGTCTTATATAAGTCCGGGTGAGCAGTTCAACGTGGTTGATTTGGACGAAGAACGCTCCCGTATCAGTACATTGTTGCGTAACCTCGGATATTTTTATTTCCGTCCCGACTATATGACTTACCAGGCGGATACGACTTTGGTACCCGGAGGGCATATCAGCCTTCGCCTGATTCCTGTGCCGGGATTGCCGGCTGCGGCACAGCGTCCTTATTACGTGGGTGATGCGTCTGTCTATCTGTTCGGAAAGAACGGAGAAGCGCCGAATGACAGTATGATGTATAAGAACTTGAATATCCACTATTACAATAAATTGCAGGTTCGTCCCAATATGCTTTATCGTTGGCTGAATTATCAACAGTTTGTACGGAACGCACAGATGCGTGCTTCCAACCGTACCCGGCTTTACAGCCAGTATCGGCAGGAACAGATACAGGAGAAACTCAGCCAGTTGGGAATATTTAGTTATATGGATATCCAATATGCCCCCAAAGATACAACAGCTGTTTGTGATACGTTGGACATCACGATGCAGGCTACTTTTGCCAAACCGTTGGACGCTGAACTGGAATTGAACGTAGTAACTAAAAGTAACGACCAGACCGGTCCGGGTGCTTCGTTCGGAGTTACAAGGAATAATGTATTTGGTGGTGGAGAAAGTTGGAACGTGAAACTGAAAGGCTCTTATGAATGGCAGACCGGTGGCGGAGAGAAAAGTTCGTTGATGAACAGTTGGGAAATGGGAATATCTACTTCTCTGACTTTCCCTAGAGTGGTTTTCCCGCGTTGGGGGAAAAGGGAATTTGACTTTCCCGCTACGACTACTTTCCGTTTGTATATCGATCAGTTGAACCGGGCAAGATATTACAAACTGTTATCTTTCGGCGGAAACGCAACCTACGATTTCCAGCCGACGCGTACCAGTCGTCATAGTATCACACCTTTCAAACTGACATTCAACGTCTTGCAACACCAGTCGAAAGAGTTTATGGAGATTGCAGCCGACAATCCGGCACTATATGTCAGCTTAGACAACCAGTTCATCCCGGCTATGGAGTACACTTATACATATGATAATGCCTCTGTGCGGAGAGTGAAGAATCCTATCTGGTGGCAATCTACCGTGACTTCTGCCGGAAATGTGACTGCCACTATTTATCGTGCTTTCGGCAAACCTTATAATGAGGAAGGGAAAAAACTTTTGGGGGCTCCGTTCTCGCAGTTTATGAAATTTAATACCGAGTTCCGCCATTTGTGGAACATAGACAAAAATAATAAAATAGCTTCCCGTGTAGCGTTAGGCGCTCTTTTTGCATACGGTAATGCTACGATTGCCCCATATAGTGAACAATTCTACGTTGGTGGTGCCAACAGTATCCGTGCTTTTACGGTGCGTAGTATTGGTCCCGGTGGCTATCACCCGAAAGACAGCAAGTATTCTTATCTCGACCAGACAGGTACGTTCCGTTTCGAAGCGAACGTAGAATATCGTTTCCGTATCTTCAAGAGCATTTGGGGAGCTACTTTCCTGGATGCGGGTAACGTCTGGCTGCTGCGCAAGGACGAGGCACGTCCTGATTCGCAACTTCGTCTGAAAACTTTCCCGAAACAAATAGCTTTGGGGACAGGCGTAGGCGTCCGTTACGACATGGATATTCTTGTGTTCCGTCTTGACTTCGGTATTCCTTTGCATCTGCCCTATGATACGGAACGAAGCGGATATTATAATGTTACCGGTGCCTTCTTCAAAAATCTGGGAATACATTTCGCTATCGGGTATCCGTTCTAACGTTCTTTCTTTGTCTCAAGACAAAAGAAAGGACATCACATAAGACAAAAGAAAGAAAGTTTTTGTACATTTGCACCAAAATCAGATGCCGTTGACATCACTAACCTTTTAATATTACACAATTTATGAAACCAACTTTATTCTTATTGGCAGCCGGTATGGGCAGCCGCTATGGAGGCTTGAAACAATTAGATGGACTGGGTCCTAATGGCGAAACTATTATGGATTACTCAATCTATGATGCTATCAATGCCGGATTTGGCAAACTTGTATTTGTAATCCGCAAAGATTTTGAACAAGATTTCCGTGATAAAATTATTTCCAAATACGAAGGTCACATTCCTTGCGAACTGGTATTTCAATCAATCGACGATCTTCCGGAAGGCTTTATTTGCCCGGCAGACCGTACCAAACCTTGGGGTACTAACCATGCAGTAATGATGGGTGCTGATGTGATTAAAGAACCGTTCGCTGTAATTAACTGTGACGACTTTTATGGTCGTGATTCCTTCCAAGTAATGGGTAAATTCCTTTCTGCACTTCCTGCGGATTCTAAAAATGTTTATTCAATGGTAGGTTTCCGCGTAGGAAATACGCTGAGTGAAAGCGGTACGGTATCTCGTGGTATTTGTAGTACAGATGATAAAGGTCTGCTGACTTCAGTAGTGGAACGTACTAAGATCCAACGTCTGGATGGTGAAGTGAAATATATCGATGATAACGGCGAATGGACTGCAACTCCCGATACTACTCCGGTAAGTATGAACTTCTGGGGCTTCACTCCTGATTACTTCGCTTACAGTCAGGAATTCTTCAAGACTTTCCTGAGCGACCCGAAAAACATGGAAAACTTGAAGAGCGAATTCTTTATTCCATTGATGGTAGATAAATTGATTAATGACGGAACTGCTACTGTTGAAGTACTGG
>ERZ779894.2124-NODE-2124-length-18435-cov-5.111534_pt1 | contig 18435 bp, 16 predicted proteins | sample MGYA00511587_ERZ779894 | MGnify/ENA primary metagenome ERZ779894 (study PRJEB29588, sample SAMEA2160490) | human gut metagenome | biome: human gut; feature: human-associated habitat; material: faeces | place: Denmark | collected 2008/2010 ... | reverse complement strand
CGGAACGCTGGGGGGATAAAAAAGGCCGGAGGCCAGCTGAGACCTCCGGCGAAGAAGCGAAAGGAAGGGGAGAAGGGGTCAGCGAAGGAAGGCCAGGGCGTCCGGGCCAGCGGCCAGGGAGAAGCGCAGGTCGGTCTCCAGCTTTTCCCCGGGGGCCACCACCCGCAGGGTGCCGTTTTCTCGCTCCTTGGACACCCCTTCCGGGTGGCAGTTGGAGGGCTCGATGCCGGTTACATAATCCCCGGCGGCCTTGCACTTCCAGTGGATGAGGTAGGGAAGCTCTTTGTTGTCAAAATCCACGGTAAAGGCCAGGGCCTTGTCCGGGTTTACCATGGTAGCCTGGCAGCGGCCCGCCTGGGCCCGCAGGGTGTGATAGAACACCTGCTCCACATAGCCGGTTTCCGGGGCGCCAAACACCAGGGGACTTTCCGCAGCCAAGCCTTGGCGGGTGATCTCATCCCGGCAGGCGGTGGAAACAGCGTCCATCACCAGGCGGCTGTTGGCGTCCAGGAGAGGATAGCCTGCATTGCAGTGGTACATGAGCATCAGGGGCGCGGGCTGTTGGCCTTCGTTTTCGATCTGGTCATGGACGCACAGGGCGTCGTCCCCCAGGCGGGCGGTGATCCGGCGGCGGAGCACCAGGTTCTCGCCAAAGAGGGTGGCCTCCCGCATCTCGCCAAACAGCTCGATGTAGTATTCGTCCCCATCCCAGTAGCCCCGGGCGCCGTGCTGTAGGGCGGGGGTGGTGCGGATGAAGCCGTGCTGGGGCTGTACGCTGCCTCCGGGTACGGCCTCCAGGGGGCCCACATTGCCCAGGCCGCAGGTGAACATCATGCCGCCCATGATGCTGCGGGGGGAGTTGGGGCCGTCATACCAGTAGTTGTTCCCCATGACGCCGGGCCGTGAGAGGAAATACATGGGCATACCGTCGAAATACAGCTCGCCCACATCCATACATTTGTCGATGTAGACGGTAAACCGCAGCCGGCCGCAGGTTACCTCATAGGCTTGCATCCCCCGTCCCCGGCCCTCCTCCAGGGTCACCCGCCTGACATTCGCCAGGGATTCTATGCTGCCCACCCGGGCCAGCAGCTCCGCTTTGGTCAACTGGACGCCAAATACCTTTGCCATAGTGCCTCCTGCATGTTTAGGGTTTTATTTTTGATCGAATGCTTACGATTTGTAGGGACAAACTAAATCTTTTTCGGGAACATCCGCCACGGCGCCCACAAAGGCCTCCACCTCCGCCCGGAAGGAGTTGCCCTCCATGGGACCCCGCTTTTCCACGGCCTTGGCGCCGGCCGCGCTGGCGAAGCGGGCGGCCTTGCGCAGGGGCGCGCCCTCGCACAGCATGGCCAGGAAGGTGGCGTCAAAGCAATCCCCTGCGCCGGTGGGGTCCACCTCCGTGGCGGGATAGACCCCCATGGAGAAGGCTTCCTGCCGGGTATAAACGCTGGTGCCCCGGGAGCCGTCCTTCACCGCCAGGACCCGGTCCTTCTGGGCTAATAGATCCTTTACGGCCCCGTCTGGGTCCCCGTAGAGGAGCCTGAGTTCGCTCTTGCCGGTGAGAAGCACGTCGCTGGCGTCGATGATCTCCTTGTAGTAGTCCATGATCTTGCCGTGGAGCAGCTCGGGGCGGATGTTGGGGTCAAAGCTGACCTTCACGCCGTTTTTCTTGGCCAGGCGCACCGCCTGCATAATGGCTTCCCCCATGGTGGGGCTGCCGGTGATGGAGCAACCCATGATGTGGAGATACCGGGCGCTTTTGATGGCCGCTTCGTCCACGTCCGCCGGGCAAAGCTCCCCGCAGGCCGCATGGGAAAAATGGAAGATGAACTTCCGCTCCCCATCGGAAAAATAGGTGACAAAGGCAGTGCCGGTGGTGTTGTCCGGGGTTTGGATCACGTGGGAAACATCCACCCCATCCCCAGCCAGGCGGGTTAAGTTCAGCTTGCCGAAATCGTCCTGGCCTACCTTGGCGATGATGGCTGCCTTGGCGCCCATGCGGGCCGCCTGGTCGATGCAGATGGCAGGGGCGCCGCTGGGAAAGGGCCCCAAAAGGGCTCCGGGTGAAGTAAAGGCCTGGTCAACCTTTTCGGTCAGCACTTCCGCCAGGATCTCGCCGATAGTAATGATGTCCAGCATAATGCGTTCGTCCCTTCCTTTTATGAAATGATAGTATGCGTGCCCAATGGAGGTGCAAATTGATCGTATTCGTTCAACGGATGGAGCCAAAGAAAAAAGTTGATCGAAATCGAATAAAAAATGAATCTATTCCTTGACACGCGCTGGTTACAATGCTATTATAGCATCATAAACGCAAGCAGACAATCACAAAAATAAAAAAACGAAAAGAAAAAAACAATGGTTCTACTTTACTTGATTCCAGTTTCAGCAATTCGCTGAATTTAAACAATCCATCATTCAGGAGGAAAACAGAACATGAAAAAGACGTTGGCTATTTTGCTGGCAGCTGTGATGATGCTGGGCATGGTTGCTTGCGCGGCCCCCGCGGCCACCGAGGAAGCCCCCGCTGCTGAGGCCCCCGCTGCTGAGGCCCCCGCCGAGGAAGCCCCCGCTGAGGAAGCCCCCGCTGAAGAAGCGGCGCCGGCCGTTGCCGACCTGAAGCTGGGCTTCATCCTGGGTTCCCGTGAGCACGCGTTCTACTGCTCCATCGAAGAAGGCATCAATGCCGCTGCTGCGGAAATGGGCTTTGAGGCTGTGGTTCTGGAGTCCGACCTCAACGGCGCCATCGCCAGCGAGCGTATTGAGAACCTGGTGGTAGAGGGCTGCAACGCCATCTCCCTGTCCGTCAACGATCCCACCGGTTGCACCCCTGCCATCGAGGCTGCCGACGCTGAAGGCGTGCCCATGTTCGCCTTTGACTGCACCTCCAGCGAGACCGACGTGATCAAGTGCTTCGTAGGTACCGATAACTTCCAGGGCGGCGTAGTTGGCGGCGAGGCCACCATCGCCAAGCTGGAGGAGCTGGGCCTCACCGATGGCGCCACCGTAGGCATCATCGCCTATCCCGAGCCCCAGTCCTGCATCGACCGTGAGGCTGGCTGGTACAGCGTCATCGATCAGTACACCGAGCAGTACAACCTGAACGTGGTCAACATCGGCAACTACCGCGGCGATGCCGGCACTGCCGAGAGCCTCATGAGCGATGCGTTGACCCAGTATCCTGACATGGCCGTTATCTTCACCGTGGGCGATCCCGCCTGCATCGGCGCCCTGGCTGCCATCAAGGCTGCTGGCGCTCCCACCACCATGATCGGTTTCGATGCCAACCCCGAGGCCCACGAGGCCATTCTGGACCCCGAGAACGGCAAGATCTGGTTCGCGGATGTGGCCCAGAACCCCTATGAGATCGGCTATCAGATCGCGCAGCAGATGGTGAAGTACTGCACCGAGGGCACCGTGGATGATACCACCATCCTCATCGCTCCCTACCTGGTAGACGCTTCCAACGCTGTCGCCCAATAAGCCGTCTTAACACCGACAACACAATATTAGCTCAACGCATGTGCCCGAGCGCGAATCCGTTCGGGCACATGTCAAGATGAAACCAAGGCAACCAACCAGCATGAAGCAAGGAGAGATGTTATTATGGAGCCAAACCTGCAGGCAATCCATATCGACAAGCGTTTTCCAGGCGTAAACGCCTTGACCGACGTTTCGATCGACTTCTATCCCGGCGAAGTCCATGCGCTGCTGGGTGAAAACGGCGCGGGGAAATCCACGCTGATCAAGATCCTTTCCGGCGTTTATACCCCCACTTCGGGTAAGGTGGTTTTCGAAGGGAATGAAATGCATTTTACGGCGCCTGGCGAGGCGCTCGATAAGGGCATTGCGGTGATTCACCAGGAGCTGAGCATCGCCAATGACCTAACCGTGGCGGAAAACGTATTTTTAGGGGCGGAGCCCCGGATCAATAACGGCCCCCTTCTGGACCGGGCCAAAATGAACCGCGACACCCAGGCCCTGCTGGACTATATGAAGGTCACCAATATCAAGGCTACGGACATAGCCCGGGATCTGACCGCCGCCCAGCAGCAAATGGTAGAGATCGCCAAAGTTATCAGCAAAAAGGCCAAGGTCGTCATCATGGACGAACCCACCTCATCCCTGTCTGAGCACGAAATCAACGCGCTGTTTGAGCAGCTGGATAATCTGCGCAACAATCAAGTAACCGTTATTTATATTTCCCACCGCATGGCGGAGATCTTCCGCATGTGCGACCGGGCCACCATCCTCCGGGACGGCTGCAAGGTAAAGACCTGCATGATCAAGGACACCACTGAATCCGAGATCGTAAACAGCATGGTGGGCCGGGAGATCAAGGACTATTATAACCGCCAGGCGCATACCCCCGGCAAGGAAATGCTGCGGGTGGAGGGCCTGACCCGCAAAAAGGAATTTAAGGACATCAGCTTCACCGCCTATGCCGGCGAGATCCTGGGCTTTTACGGCCTGGTAGGCGCGGGCCGCACGGAGGTTATGGAAACCATATTCGGCGCTCGCCGGGCGGATGCAGGTAAGATATTTGTAGAGGGCAAGGAGGTCCACTTCCGGAGCCCCAAGGACGCCATTGAGCACAACCTGGGCATGGTCACCGAGGACCGCCGCCGTACCGGCCTGATGCTCCAGGCCACCCTGCGCCACAACATCGTGCTGCCCAGCCTGCCCTATCATCACCGGCGCTTCGGCTTCCTGGACAACAAGTGGGAAGCGGACATCGCCCAGGAGATGACCCAAAAGCTCCGGGTCAAAACCCCATCCATCCAAACCATCATCGCCAACTTATCCGGTGGTAACCAGCAGAAGGTCATCCTGGCCAAGTGGCTCATCGCCAATTCCAAGATCCTGATCCTGGATGAGCCGACCCGGGGTATCGACGTGAACGCCAAGAGCGAATTCTATGCCCTGATGAACGATTTCGTGGCCGACGGCGGCTGTATCATCATGGTATCTTCCGAACTGCCCGAGATGTTGGGCGTGGCGGACCGGATCATCGTCATGCGGGAAGGCGTACAGGGCGGCGAGATCTCCGGCGCCGATGCAACAGAACAGTCCGTGATCCAGCTTGCCAGCGTGCAAAGCAATGTTTAGACATCAGAAGGGATGAGATCAAACTATGGAAAAGGTTAAGAGTTTTACAAAAAAGAATATTATCGTATTCGTTCTGATCTTCCTTTGCCTGGGCTTCGGCTTGGGGAATAAGTCCTTCCTAAGCGCCCAGAACCTGGTGAACCTGACCACCCAGATGGCCATCAACGCCATGTTGAGCGCTGGCCTCACCTACGTGATCATTCTTGGCGGCATCGATATTTCCGTGGGTTCCGTGGCGGCTCTGGCCGGCGTGTGCGGCGCCCTGGTGGCCCGGGAAAACCCGGATGCCTCCATTTTCGTGGCCTCTTTGATCTGGATCGGCGCGGCCCTGGTGGTGGGTGCTCTCTGCGGCGCGTTCAACGGCTTGATGATCGCCTACTTCAAGGTGGTGCCCATGATCGCCACCCTGGCCATGTTGAATATGGCCCGTGGCCTGTGCTTCGTGCTGTCCGGCGGTTCTTCCGTATCCGGCGTCAAGAGCAACTATTCCTTCCTGGGCGCTGCCCGGTTGCTGCAAACCGCGGATAAGCCCACCGGCTGGATCCCCATCATCACCATCTTCGTGATCGTGGCCGTGTTCATCGTACACATCCTCCTGTCCAAGACCGTATTCGGCCGGCACGTATATGCCACCGGCTCCAATAGCAATGTGGCCCACTTGAGCGGTATCAATACGGCGAAGATCACCTTCCTGAGCCATGTGATCTGCGGCATTATGGCGGCCATGGGCGGCGTGCTCAATGCCTCCAAGCTGCAAAACGGCCAGCCCGGCGCCTGTGACGCCTATGAAATGTACGCCATTGCCGCCACGGTATTGGGCGGCACCAGCCTTTCCGGCGGCAGCGGTTCCGTTGGCCGGGCCATGATCGGCGTGGCGGTTATCGCCGTCATCAACAACGGCATGAACCTGCTCCACATCGATTCCTATTGGCAGAAGGTGGTCATCGGCATGATTATCCTGCTGGCGGTCATCTTGGATATGGCGCAAAAGAAGCAGAAGGCGTAAAATATATTTAGCATGAATTAAAGGAGCGGGAGCATGATTTGGAACACGGACCGAATGGACTATTTCGCAGCGGATTTTTTCCAGGGAATGGGCCTAGCCATGCCGGACCGTTGGGAGCCCCTGATCGGCGTACGGAACGCCGGGGCCATCGTGCGAAAGGGCTTTGACCCTACCCGCTTCGCCATTATTATCAGCGGGGGCGGGGGCAACGGCCCCCTGTTTCCCGGGTATGTGGGGGAAGGCTTGGCGGATGCGGCGGTGATCGGCGCGCCCTTTGCCGCCCCCAATGCTTATACCATTTACGAGACCGGGAAAGCCCTGCGCCCTGAAAAAGGGGTATTGCTGCTGTATAATAATTTTGCCGGGGATTTTCTCAACAACGACATGGCAGCCGAATTTTTGCAGATGGATGGTATTCCGGTGGAAAGTGTGATTTCCAACGACGATATCGCTTCTGCCGTGGGGGAAGAACGCAGCGCCCGGGGAGGCCGCTGCGGCATCGCATTTTTAATGAAAATGGCGGCAAATTGCGCCAAGCGGGATATGTCCTTGCAGGATACCGCGGCGCTGTTGCGGGGCGCCCAAAGCCGTTTGGGTACGCTGAGCATCCATTTGGACTTTGGCAGCCGGCTGATCGCATATGGGGCTGGCTTTTCCGGGGAATCCGGGGTGCGCACCGCAACCCATATGGATATGGGCCGCTGCGCCCAGGAAGCCTGCAACATGCTGCTGGAGGACCTGGAGCCCCAAGCGGGGGAGCGGCTGTATGTGCTGGTGAACCGGCTGCGGTATACCAGCTATGCGGACGGGTACATTTTTGCCAACCTGGTGCACCGGTATTTAGCCGCGCAGTACCCGGTGGAGCAGATGCGGGTCGCCAATTTCTCAAACATTATTGATATATACGGCTATAGCGTTACCATCCTGTGCGCGGACGCCAACCTGCGCCTCTATCTGGAGGGTACCTGCTATACCGATAGCTTTATCCTATGACAAAGGCGGTATAACCCATGTTTGCAGAAGAACGGCAACAAAAGATCTATGATTTGATTTGCCAGGAAAAATCCATGCGGGTGCAGCAGCTCAGCAAGCTGCTGAACACCTCGGAGGTAACGGTGCGGCGGGACCTGGAGGAGCTGCACCGGCAAAAGAAGATCATCCGTACCCATGGCGGTGCGGTGGCCTATTATCCCGTTGGCAAAAGCATCAAGGTGCCGGAACTGATGGCGGATACCCGGCAGCTACCGGCCAAGCAGGCCATCGCCCAGGCAGCCTATGGATATATCAACGACTATGATACCATCCTATTGGATGGGTCCAGCACCGTGTATGAGCTGGTGAAGCTGCTGGCCCGCAACGAGAAGAAGAACCTGATCATCATCACCACCTCCGCCTTGACGGTGGTGGCCCTTTCCGGGCTGGATTCCAGCCGGGTCATCATGGCGGGCGGCACGGTGAGCTACGCCCACAATACGGTGGAAGGCCACATGACCAGCAAGTTCATCCGGGATATCCGGGTGGATAAGTGCTTCATCGGCATCAACGGCATCGACGAGGATTTCGGTTATTCCACCCCCCGCTTTGAGGATGCGGAGCTGAAGGTCTTATCCATGGCCTCTGCCAACCAGTCCTTTATCCTGGCGGACCATACCAAATTCGGCAAGGTGTATCTCACCCGGGTGGACGCGGTATGCGATTACCTGATCACCGACACCCGGCAAAGCGGCTATCCCTACGAATCCCTTGAGCCGCAGACTACGGTGGTGTTTGTGGATGAAGAAAAGGGGGCGCAAGGCGAATGATGCAAGCCCTGACCGTGGAGCAATTGCAACAGGCGTTGATCCAAGCCAGCCAGGTCATTATCGCCAATGAACCCCTGCTTACCCAAATCGATTCCATCATCGGGGACGGCGACCATGGCACTGGGATGCGGGACGGCTTCTCCGTTTTGCAGGAAACCCTGAAAACCACCAAGTATCCGGATATCTTTGCCCTGATGCGGGATGCGGGCATCGCCCTGGTCAAGACCATGGGCGGCGCGTCCGGGGTGATCTTCGGCACCATGTTCATCGCCGGACATGAAGGGGTGCGGGACCGTACCCAAATGGATGCCCGGGAGCTGGTGGAATTTTTCCGGGCAGGGGCCGCTTCCATCGCCAAGCGGGGACGCACATCCCCCGGGGATAAGACCATGCTGGATGCCCTGCTGCCCGCTGTGGACGCCATGGAGCAAGCCTGTGCCCAGACCCAAGACGTGGTCCAGGTGCTGGCGGCTGCTTATCAGGGGGCCCTGGATGGGGTAGAGGCTACGAAGAATATGCTGTCCCGAAAAGGGAGGTCCAAAAATTTCCGGGAAAAAACCTTGGGCATACCGGACCCTGGCGCGGTTTCGGTATCCCTGATCTTCAAAGGCATGTATGATTCCGTTGCCGGCCAGTAGGCCCCGGCGGATACAATAGAGTTTCAAATCAAGAAAAAGGAGAAAAAAACCATGAGCCTGGAAAAAGTGAGCGATATCTTGAAAATGGCCGACAAAGCCAAAACCTCTGCCATCGCTTACAACTGTACGGATTACAACACCATTTACTCTGCCATCACCGTTGCGGAGGAAATGAACAAGCCTGTCATCTGCATGCTGTATCCGGAACATGCCCAAAAGAACAACTGGTGCAACCCGAAGAGCTTTTCGGAGACTGTCCGTTCCATCGCCCGGAACGTACGGGTGCCGGTGGGCCTGCATCTGGATCACTGTACGGATCCGGACTATATCCTGGCTGCCGTAAAGGACGGCTTCACTTCCGTCATGTATGATGGTTCCATGCTCAGCGTGGAGGAAAACATCAAAAATACCCGGGCCATTGCAGACAAAGCGCACGCCATGGGCGCCGAGGTGGAAGCGGAACTGGGGCGGGTAGGCTTTGCCTCTACGGTCACCGATCAGTCCGATACGGATATGTATACCAAGCCCGAGGTGGCGGCGGCCTTCTGCGAGCAATCCAAGTGTGACAGCGTGGCCGTAGCCATCGGCAGCGCCCATGGCTTCTACAAGGAAACGCCCCATCTGGACATCAACCGGCTCAAGGAGATCAACGCAGCCACAGACGTGCCCCTGGTGCTCCATGGCGGCAGCGGCATCCCCAACGACCAGCTGGCCATCGCCTTCCAGGAGGGCATCAACAAGTTCAACGTGGGTACGGAATACTTCTGGCTTTACTTCCAGACCCTCAAGAAGTTTACTGCCGATCCGGACGCCAACTTCTTCCAGCTCCCCGAGGTGGTGCAGGACGCCCTGATGAATTACCTGAGGGAGAAGATGCTCCTTTGCACCATGACGGTATAACCTCCATTTTCCCACAAACAAACGGGCAGCCTGATAGGCTGCCCGTTTTTCTTTGCAAGGGGGGGACAGGTGCGTCCCGCCCTGCCGGGGGATCATCGGCTGGAAACGCCGTAGGTTTCCACCACCTCTTTTAAAACGGCAAAGCTGCCATCCTCCACCCGATAGGCGCGGTTGGAGGCTAAATCATACAGGGTGCTGCTGTCCGAGAGCAGGTGCAAGTCCACCAGCTGGTCCTCCGCCTGCAGGGTGATGGAAAGACTATCCGCCCCTGTACGGTAAAGGACGCACACCTCCATGGGGAGCCGAAGCCGACGCCTACAGGATAGCTGCCCTAGGGCTTCCGCCAGGGCCTGCACAGCAGGATGCCCAGGCGCTGCCGTCAGGTTCACTCCAGGGTGAATATAGGCGACGCTGCCGTCCGGCTGTTTCTGGGGGAGGGAGCACAGCAGGGTGGCGTTTACCTGATAGCTGGCGGCATCCTGGCGCAGCAGGCTGCTTATGGGCCGGGGCCGCCCCCAAAAGAGCAGGCCTCCTATGACCGCCAGCCCGACCCCCAGGCACAGCCAGCGGCGAGTAGATGGAGCGAGATGCATAGCGCCTCCAGGATAGGGGTGGAAGGAAACGGCAAGGGCATCGCCTATGGCCTTTTGGTGGGTCCAGGGCTGCAGCTCCAGCCAGCTCGAAGGGGATTTGGCGGAGTATCCGCAAAAAGCCTTGCACAGCAAGGGCTTCCCTGGGCGCCTCCCTGGCGGGGAACTGCGGGGCCAGGGGCGTCTGGGTACAAGCCTTAACGGATTAGCCCTGGTGGGCGGCGGGCCAGGCGGGCAGGAGGGTGGCGTAATAGTATTCGTCGATGCAGTCTCCCACCCGGTCCATGACCAAGGCGGCCGGGTCGTTGGCCAGCTTGCCGCTGCGTACCCGGGGGTACTGCATGGGCATGTATTGGCTGATCAAAGGCAGGGGAATGGGGTTCTGGGACAGGTTTGCCATCAGCCGGGAGATGGCCGCATCTACAGCAGGCTGGGGCAGGTAGTACCGGGCCCGGTCAGAGAAGCTGAAGGCCCGGGCAAAGCGGGTGGCGTTGCCATCTCCGTGGTAATGCTTTTGCCAGTTGCCGGGCAGGGCCAGCATGGTATGCTCCAGCACGGCGCGAAAATCGCTCAGGTGTACGCCGGCGCCCGCCAGCATTTCCCGCTCCATGGCCTCCAGGGCAAAGAACCCTTCCCGCAGGGCAAAGGTCAGGGCAGGGCCCACCTTTAGGATGGCAATGCCGTCCCGGCACATGCTCCGCAGGCTGTCCGGGGTCTGGTAGTCGGTGGAATGGCCTTCAAATACCAGGGGCAGCGCCTTAAGGCAGGCGATCAGGTCCGCGGCCTTGGCGCTGTCGTAGATGAACACATCCCCATCGCCGAATTCTACGCCAGGCTGCACCACCAAGCCGATCACCCGCTGCCAGGCATCCGCGAGGCCCTCCTCCAGGAAGGCCTGATGGAAGGTCTCATAGGTGGCCATGCAGTCTGCAGGCTTGGTCACCGAAATGGAATCCTCCGCTTCCTGGGCGCCGCCGGGGATGGGCACCTCGCTACCAATTACGTATACCGGGGCAATGGCGTCGGGATGGGCCTGTAGGCGCTTGGCATAGGCGGCTTCCGCAGCCTTGCACAGCCGGGCGCCCCGGCGGGCGATGGTGGCATCGCTTAACCGGGCGGTTTTACTATCGGAGGCCAGGCGCATACTGGTGTCCAAATGGATCTTGGTGAACCCGGCCAGGGCAAACTGGGAAACCAGCTCTTCCGCCCGGTCCATGGCTTCCGCCTCATTCAGGTCCGTCCAGGTCAGGGGCCCCAGATGGTCGCCCCCCAGGATCACCTGGTTGGGCTCCAGGGGATATTCCTTGGCCAGGTCTTGGACAAAGCGGTAAAAATCCGCTGGGGTCATATTCATGTAACCGCCATATTGATTGACCTGGTTGGCGGTAGCCTCGATGAGCAAAGGGGTATGATAGGCGCTGGCCCGCTGTAGGGCCGCCCGCAAAACATAGGTGTTGGCGCTACAGCAGGAATAAATGCCAGCAGGGACGCCTTGCTTCTGTTGTTGCAGGATGGTTTGCAGAGGATGCATGGTACAAATCTCCTTCTATAAAAAATGATATTGGAAATCAAGGGCTGTGGGCGGAAAAGACAGCGGCGTCCACCTCGGCCCGCAGGGGGATGGAGGGGGCGGCGCCGGGCCGGGATACCGAAATGGCAGCGGCCCGGGAGGCAAGCTCCAGGGCGGCGGCCACCGGGGAACCCTGGTCGATGGCCGCCAGGAAATAGCCGGTAAAGGTATCCCCGGCGGCGGTGGTATCCACCGCCTTGACCCGATAGGCAGGCTGGAAGATGGGTTCACATTGGCCGTCCGCATACATGGCCCCGGCTTTGCCCAGGGTCAGCACCAGCTTACAGCCAGGATAGCGGCTATGCAACGCCTGGCAAATGGGTTGGGGGTCCTTCTCCCCAGTGAGCAGATGGCCTTCCACCTCGTTGAGGATCAACCAATCCACAAAGGGGTAGATGGCAGGGTCCAAGGCCGCGCCGGTGCAGGGGGATGGATTGAACACCACTTGAAGCCCCGCTTTATGGCATTGTTCCAGGCCGTAGGCCAGGCTGCTGGTTTCGTTTTGGAACAGGGCGAATTCTCCCGGCCGGGCCTTGGACAGGGCCTGGTCGATGAAATCCGGGGTCAGGCAGCCATTGGCGCCAGGGTAGATGATGATACAATTCTGGCCGCTATGGCTGTCCACCTGGATGATGGCATGGCCGGTGGGGGTATCCGGCTCCACCCCCACGTGGGAAACATCCGCCCCCGCGTCCAGCAGCAGCTGGGTCAGCATGGCCCCGTCCGGGCCGACCTTGCCGGCATGATAGACCATTGCCCCGGCCCGGGCCAGGGCAATGGACTGATTCAGCCCCTTGCCTCCCGCGAAGACCTGGCGGCCCAGGGCAGCCATGGTCTCGCCCCCCTGGACGAAATGATCCACGGCATATACGTAATCCAAATTCAGCGAACCAAAGGAGTGGATAGGCATAATGATATCCTTTCTCATTTTTTCACAGGAGTGAACTTACTTATTTTAATAATACACCATCTATATTGTAGCCTGTACCCGGCGCAATTGCAAGGGGATGGGCGCCGAAACCCTGCAAAGGGAAAAATCGCGCAGAATCTGGTATAATGGAGATAAGAAAAACCGAGAGGGGGAATGGCCATGGAGCGGCGGATCTTTCACGTGGATGTAAACAGCGCCTTTTTATCCTGGGAAGCGGCCCGCCGGGTGGCACGGGGCGAGGCGGATCTGCGGCTGGTCCCTTCGGCCATTGGAGGGGACCGGGATAAACGCACCGGCGTCATTCTGGCCAAGTCCATCCCCGCCAAGGCGTTTCATATCACCACCGGGGAGCCGGTGGCCGCCGCCTTGCAGAAGTGTCCCCAGCTGGTGCTGGCCAAGCCGGATTTCCATTTGTATAAAGCCTGTTCCCGGGCATTTATGGAGATCTGTAGCCGGTATGCGCCGGTGGTGGAAAAGTTTTCCATTGACGAATGCTTTTTGGATATGACCGGCACGGACCGCATGTATCCCGATCCGCTGGCCGTTGCCTATGCGATACGGGACGCCATCCGGGCGGAGCTGGGCTTTACGGTGAACATCGGGGTCAGCCGCAACAAGCTCTTGGCCAAGATGGCCAGCGACTTTGAAAAGCCGGATCGGGTGCATACCCTTTTCCCGGAGGAGATTCCGGAAAAGTTTTGGCCCTTGCCGGTGGGGGAATTGTTTTCCGTGGGGAGCGCCACCGCGGGGAAGCTGAATGCCATGGGCATCCATACCATCGGGGACCTGGCCTATACCCCTTTGCCCCGCCTACAGGCCATCCTGGGGAAAAAAGCCGGGCGGCATCTCCACGCCTATGCCAACGGCCTGGACGATACTCCTGTATTGGCCGTGCCCGAGGAGGCGAAGGGGTATAGCATCTCCACCACCCTGGAGCAGGATGTGCGCAGCTTTGGGGCGGGGGAGCGGATTCTGCTGGCCCTGGCGGACAACGTGAGCGCCCGGATGCGCCGGGACGGCATGAAGGCTTGCTGCGTGGCGGTGACCATCCGGGCCAACGATTTCAAGGACCGGTCCCATCAGCGGAAATTGCAGGAGCCCACGGATATTACCGGGGAAATATACGCCCTGGCCAAGGGCCTGTTTCGGGAGCTGTGGGATGGGCATACTCCCTTGCGGCTGCTGGGCATCAGCCTGACCCAGGTGACCCGGGAGGCCTATGCCCAGCAATCCATGTTCCCCCAGCCGGATAAGGAACGGGCCAGAAAGCTGGATCGGACCATTGACGCCATCCGCCAGCGGTTTGGCCCGGATACCATCCAACGGGGGGGCATCCTGGGCGCCGGCGGACAGGTGGGGAAAAAGTACCGGGAATAGGCGGGCGGCCCGCAAGGGGCTGGTTTGCGTTGCGCCCGGCCGTGCCCGCTGCGGTTTTCCGCCGGCCGTGCGGTAGAAAAACGTAGACGCCCGCTTCTTTGCGCGCGTCTACGTTTCTTTTTCAGGCGCAGGGCCGGATCTGCCGTCCCCGTTTCGGCGAAGGGATGCAGGGCTACAGGCTGCGGCGCAGCTTGAGAATGGTCATGGTAATGCTGCCTTCCCTGCCGGTAGCGGAGCCGGAAAAGGTCAGGGTAAACTCCGTGGCAGAAGGCGCCCGCAGGATGAAAAAGGCGGAGCCGCAGGCGCTGGAGCCGTCCGCACTGGTGGCGAAGTAGATTCCGGTTTCCAGGTGGGAGGCGCCGTTATAATAGGGCGTCACCTGCATGTAGTTGGGCGAGCTGAATATCAGGGAAACTTCATAGGCGATCAAATAATATCCGGGCGCCAGGCGAATGTGCTCCAGATCCGTGAGCACGATGTTGCCCGTGGTGTCAATGGTGGCGGGGAACATGCTGATTAGACTCCCAGGCGTCAGCTGCATCTGGTAGTTGTTAAAGGCGGCAAAGGAATCATTGGGAACCGTTCCGGTTGCCCCGGTTGCCCCGGTCGCCCCAGTCGCCCCGCGTATCGAGGGCGTAATGTACTGCGAACCGTCCGTAAAGGTCAGCGTCAGGGTGTAGTCGTCATTAAGCGTCGCGCCGGATATCCCGTTTCCCGTGTCGCCCTTGTCGCCCTTGGGCAGCACGAAGTCGAGGACGGCGTGGGTGCCGCTGCCCACGTTCGTTACGGCTGCCTCTTCGCCCCTCGTGACCGTGCCGATCTCGACCGTCGCGCTCTCGCCCGGAGGCCCCTGCACCAGCTTTGCCGCGCCGACGTCGCCCTCCAGAGTTCCGGGAGAGCGCAGTTCGACTTCGATGACCTTCACAGTACCACCTCCGATGCAGCGTCGTACACCGCCAGCGTCTCGGGCCTCAGCACGCCGATGACGTCCCCGCCTGTGAACTTCACGCGGATGTCCAGCGAGACGGAGCCGTTCGCCGGGAAGGAGAAGGTGTCCGACTGAGTCAGGGGCAGGTAGAAGGTGTTGTCCCCCGCCTCGTAGCTCACGTCGCCGGGGTAGAGCTTGCGCAGGCCGTCCCCGAGGCAAAACTCGGCAGCCTCCACGTCCTCGACGCCTATGAGCTCGCCGTTGAGCCTTATCTGTATCGGCAGGGCGTAGGCGTCGCCCTGTTTTATCTTTGTAGCCATGCGTTCACCTCACGTATCCCGTGCCGCGCACGCGGATGTCGACGGAAACCACCGTCGCCGTCGTGTCGGCCGTGTTGTTTGAGAGCTTGAGCTTGTAATAGGTGAATTTCTTCGCCTTGAGCTTTATCCTGTTCATCTCCGGCACGCCCGCGGCGTCGCCGGTGGTGAAGCTGTACTCGGCAAAGTCCGCCTTGCGGTCCGTCTCCGCCGTGACGGCCAGGTAGCCGTTGTCCTCGGGCTTGATGCCCACCCAGAGCATGGCGGAGTACTTCCGCTTGAAGTCCTGGTCGAAGGGCATGGAGCCGGATTCCCAGTAGGCGTCTATGGCTTCGGCGTTGTCGGCGGGGTGCTCGTCCGAGAAATGCCGGAGCTGTCCGTCGGCGGTGCCGAAGTAGAGCTCGTCCTTGTAGTTTATGAGGCAGGTCGCCGCGAAGTTCGTGTAAACGTACCAGGCGTCCGCCTCGATGCCGTGGACGAGGGCCGTGCCGTCCGCTCCGATGACGTAGTATTCATGGGCGTACTTGTCGTAGAAGGTCTTGGCCGTCGTGAGGTCAAAGCTGCGGATGGTGTCGTCCACGCGCTGGGAGATGCGCTCTGCGTTGCGCTCGTCGCCGTTGATGTTGCCGGAGGAGGTGGGCTTCCACTCCACAACGCTCCTGCCGTCCAGCGTGCGCGGGCGGTTCTCGACGAGCACCGCCTGGCCCGGAGCGCAGTTGCCTATGCTCCGGTTCACAGGCGTCACGCAGAAGCCCGCCGTCACGGAGCCGTCCGCCAGCGTGATAGCGCTGTAGCTGATGCTCCAGGCGCTGTCCAGCTTGAAGGCCAGCAGCCTGTCGTAGTGGCGTATCATAGCTGTGAGCGGCGTGTTGGAGTCGCCGACATGCGCCACGGCAAGCTCCGGGAAGTAGTCGGCGCGCGGCACGCCGTCATAGTCGATGCCGGTGTAGAAGCAGCGGTTCGTGCCGTCGCCGTAGACGAAAATGCGGGAATCCTGCGCGCCGTTGTAGAGTTCAGCGTAGCGCATGGCGCGTATTTCTTCCGCCGTGTCGCCCGTGACCGACCAGCCTATCTCGATGCTGTTCGTCCCCTCTGCGGGGGCGTTCGTGAAGGTGACCCTGCCGTTTGCCGTGTCGGCCGTCCAGCCGTCGAGTTCGTCTCCCGCAGCTGTTGAGCGGACGTAGTCCACAGAGGCGAGGCCCTTTTCCGGCAGCACAAAGACCTTTTCCGTCCCGTCGGGAGAAAATCTCGCGCGCCGCTGCGGGCAGAGCTTGTTTATCTGTTCAAGCGCCGTGCCGCCGCCCGCAGGCGGGACGGAGACGGCCACCATGGGCCGGTAGCCTGCGACGTCCGTCAGGCTCTCGCCGTCCCAGACCTTGTACTCCGAGCCGTTTTGCAGGTACATGTTCCCGCCGAAGCCGAACATGTGGACGTCGGAGCTCGTGTCTATGGCCCCGCAGGCGGTCTTGCCCCATTCGCCGCCCTCGCGCCGCTCCAGCTCCCAGAGGTAGCCGTTGCAGGCCGCGCAGAGGACCTCCCTGCCGCCCACAAAGCCGGACCAGATGCCGCGCACTACGCTGTCCGCGCTGTTGCCCCTGGCCGTGACGGGGTGGAACTGCCAGCGGTAGCTCAGCTCCGTCCAGCGGGCGTAGAGGTTCGTGCTTCCGGTCGGCGTGTAGCTGTCCCCGGCTGCGCCGACATAGGCCCCGCCCGAGGAGGCCGTGTACCAGCCCGCAAAGCTGTAGCCGGGACGCGTGGCCGCGGGAAGCTGCATGGTCGCTTTCTCGAACTGGGCTATGAGGTAGCGGTCCTGCGTGCCCGGGAGGGCCAAGAGGCCCTTGCCGTTCTCGTCGTAGTACTGCTTGTTGTCGTCGGGGCAGATATAGCCCGTGAACTTCTGCGTCACCGTCTCCGTGGTGGGCGTGTTCGCGCCGTAGTTGGGGTAGAAGGTGACGGAGCGCTTGTAGCTCGGCACGGCGGTGTCGGGCAGGGTCTCGCCGGTGTAGGCCCAGATGTACTGGTCGCCTCCCTGCTGCCCGGTCTGGAGCGGCTCCAGCCGCACGGCGCTGTCGTAGGTGCCGGAGAAGGTGCCGCGGTCGAGGGCCGTGAGGCTGTGGCCTGAGCTGTCCGCCGTGCCGTGCCAGATGTAGAGGTAGCCATTGGAGCCTGTCAGCTCCCCGGAATATTGCAGCGTGTGGGTGGAGCCGGGAAGGTCAAAATAGAAGGTGCCGTCCTTTGCCGTGCCGGAGCCGGCGTTGTTGTAGGAGCTGTTCTCGTCGGAGAGAAACTTGTATGCGAGGGTCGCGGTGCTGGATATCTGCCCCTCGGGACCTATCTCCAGGTCTATTGAAAAGTTCTTGCCGGGTCTGGGCAGGCCGAGCCGCAGCTCCGTGACGTAGTTGCCGTTGGGCAGGCCGAGGACGGAAAGGGTGTTGCGCCCGGCCCAGGCTGTGCGCGTGGAGCTGTCTGAGTTGCGCGCCTCATAGGTGCCGAGCCAGCCCTGCCGCTGCGAGCCGTCACAGAACGCGCGGGAGTAGATGCCGCTTATGAGTGTAGCCATGCTCCGCCTCCTCTCAGGTCGTCACGCCGGTGAAGCGGTAGACCAGTCCGTCCTCGGCCCTGTAGTAGTGGCCGATGTAGCTGTCCTGGTTCGCCGCCGTGACCTGCACGGGCTCGCCGGTGAGGGTGATGTTCCCCACACTGTCCACCTCTATGTTGGGGTACATGGGCAGGGAAGCGGCGCTCTCCTGCTCCTCGGTGAGCAGCACCGTGGTCGTGCCGGTGTCCACCTCGACGGTGTAGCCGCTCATGAGGCCCGCAATGTTCTTGCTGCCGCCGCGCTTTTTGAGCGCGCCGCCCGCCGTGACCTTGAAGTTGCGCATGACGGCGGCCTCGCCCATTTTGAGGCTGGCCTCGCCCTCCTGCGCCTCGTTGACGCCCAGCCAGCGCTTGATCTGATAGATGCGCTCCTGGACGTTGGTGACTATCTGTGCCATGTGTTCCTCCTTTCGGGGATGAAAGCGGGGCCGGACCGCGCGCGGCCCGGCCCCTGGGTCTGTCAGGCGGAGTAGGCCTTCTCCACGACGGGGGAGGGGTACTTCGCGTCGGTGAAGGCGTAGGCGCGGAGCGTCTGGCCCTCCTCGAGCGTGACGGAGGCCCCGGAGCTCACGAGGGAGCGGGTGCTGCTGTACCTGGGGTCCGGGCCGTCGGTGGTGACGTTGATGCTCGCGCCCTCGGCGGTCACGGATACGGAGGCCCCGG
>ERZ779894.2121-NODE-2121-length-18454-cov-3.498451_pt1 | contig 18454 bp, 13 predicted proteins | sample MGYA00511587_ERZ779894 | MGnify/ENA primary metagenome ERZ779894 (study PRJEB29588, sample SAMEA2160490) | human gut metagenome | biome: human gut; feature: human-associated habitat; material: faeces | place: Denmark | collected 2008/2010 ... | reverse complement strand
ATGGCTCGCCGGTCTCATAGTCTACAAGCTGCTCTGCATTTCCGTGGTCCGCACAGATAAACATCTGGCCGTCAACCTCTTTTAATGCATCAACTGCTTTGCCTACGCACTCATCAACAGCCTCAACTGCCTGGATTGCTGCGCTCTCAACGCCGGTATGGCCAACCATATCCGGATTTGCAAAGTTGATGATGATGACATCGTATTTCTGGGAACGGATGGCATCCGTCAGCTTGTCGCATACTTCGTAAGCACTCATCTCTGGTTTCAGGTCATAAGTAGCAACCTTCGGGGATTTCACAAGGATTCTGTCCTCACCTTTATTTGGCTCCTCAACGCCGCCATTGAAGAAGAAGGTTACATGTGCATATTTCTCGGTCTCGGCGATACGAGCCTGCGTCATGTTATGTGCTGCCAGATACTCACCGAAGGTATTGGTGATCTCTTCTTTTTTGAATGCAACGGATTTGTTCGGGATGGTCTCATCGTATTCCGTGAAGCATACGTAGGTCAGATCCAGACGTTTTTCTCTCTCAAATCCGGTGAACTCATCTGCACAGAATGCTCTTGTCAGCTCTCTTGCACGGTCCGGGCGGAAGTTGAAGAAAATCACAGAATCTTTATCCTGAATCGTTGCAACCGGTTTTCCGTCTTTTTTCAGAACGGTCGGCAGAACGAACTCATCAGTTTTTTCAGCATCATAGGAAGCCTGAACAGCCTCTGCCGCATCAGTTCCTTCTACGCCTTCCCCTTTTGTCAGCGCTTTGTAAGCCAGCTCGACACGATCCCAGCGGTTATCACGGTCCATTGCATAGTAACGGCCGGAGATTACGCCGATTTCGCCGACACCGATCTCATCCATTTTTGCCTGCAGCTGCTCTACATAAGATTTTCCGGATGCCGGAGGAGTGTCACGGCCATCCAGGAAGCAGTGTACATAAACTTTCTCGAGACCCTTACGTTTTGCCAGCTCCAGAAGTCCGAATACGTGGGTGATGTGGCTGTGAACACCGCCGTCAGAGAGAAGTCCGAACAGGTGCAGTGCGGAATTATTTGCTTTTGCATTTTCAACAGCCTTTACCAGCTCTTCATTCTCGAAGAAATCGCCGTCCTGGATTGCTTTCGTGATTCTGGTCAGCTCCTGATATACAACGCGGCCTGCGCCCATGTTCAGATGGCCTACCTCAGAGTTACCCATCTGTCCGTCCGGAAGACCTACAGCAAGTCCGCTGGCCTGTCCTTTTACGTACGGGCACTGGCTCATCAGCTGGTCCATAATCGGAGTTTTCGCTTCGCAGACAGCGTTATGCTCGCATTTGTCATTCAGTCCATATCCGTCAAGAATCATTAATACGGTTGGTTTTTTACTCATTGTGAATTCCCTTCTTTACTTAAATTTTGGGTAACAATCCAGAGCCCCGTCTCGATTCCGCTTACGCTGCATCTCGATGTTGCTTTTCGCCATATGAAACTCCAGAAAAAGCGCTCCTTCATGCAAGCAGGATTCGCGATTTTTCTTCCATTTCGCATGGCTCTGAATTGTTACATTTTGTTAGTATACCCGGATTGTCGAAGAAATCTCCTGGATCATCGACATTCCGCCTAAAATCTGCATGGCATCCTCAAAATGGCGCTCTTTGACCTCGTCCGTAATGACGACGATCTCGGCGTATTTTCCATTGACACGTTTCTGAAGCATCTGTGCAATCGAAACCTTGTTGTTTCCAAAGACAGAAGCTACCGATGCCAGCGTTCCATACCGATTTTCAATCTGCATGCGTACAAAATATTTCGACTTAATTTCGCCGACACGCTTGATCGGGCATTCCCGGTAGCATGTGCAGCCGATTCTGCCGCAGCAGTTCCATAAAATATTGCGCACAACATCGAAAATATCGCCCACAACGGCACTCGCAGTCGGAAGCTCTCCGGCACCTCGTCCGTAAAACATCGTATCCTGTACGGCATCGCCTGTCAGGAATACGGCATTGTAGGAATCATTGACAGTCGCGAGCGGATGATTGCTGTCGATCAGCATCGGATGAACGCGGGCTTCGATTCCTTCCGGGGTATCTTTTGCCACGCCGAGCAGCTTGATCGTGCATCCCATCTCTTTTGCATACTCGATATCAGTCGCCGTGATTTTGGTAATGCCTTCGGTGTAAACATCTTCAAATGTCACTCTGGAGTTGAACGCTGCCGAAGCTAGGATTGCTACCTTGCGGCCGGCATCAAGACCTTCCACATCTGCGGTCGGGTCTGCTTCTGCATAGCCCATGTCCTGCGCCAGACGGAGCGCATCACCAAACTCCATGCCTTCCTGCGACATTTTTGTGAGAATGAAATTTGTGGTACCGTTGAAAATACCCATCAGCTCTGTGATATGATTGGCGGCAAGGCACTGTTTCACCGGACGGATGATCGGAATTCCTCCCGCCACGGATGCCTCATAGAGAAAATCTTTTCCGTTTCTCTTTGCTGTTGCAAGGATTTTTTTGCCCTCGGATGCCACCAGATCTTTATTTGCCGTTACAACATTCTTTCCAGCATCCAGGCAGGCAAGAATGTAATTCATGGCCGGCTGTTTTCCACCCATAACCTCAACAACAATCTCGATTTCCGGGTCATTGGCAATCTCCTCGAAGCTGGTGGTAATGATGGAGGGATCGTCAACCTTTGCAGCTGCTTTTTCCACATTGCGCACAAGAATTTTTTTCAGCTCTACACGTGCTCCCAGCTTCGGAAGCATTTCCTCCTGCTGGCTTTTCAGCACTTTATACACACCGGTACCGACAGTACCAAGACCCAGCATTCCGATTTTAATTACTCTTTCCTCTGCCATACTCATCTCTCTCTCTTATTTCAGGGATACGATGCATTCAATTTCCACTTTTGCTGCTTTCGGAAGAGCGGCAACTGCTACACAGGAACGAGCCGGTTTGGACTCACCAAAGAAAGCACCGTATACTTCATTTACCTTGGCAAAATCGTTCATATCGGTCAGGAAAATGGTTGTTTTCATCACTTTCGTGCGGTCAGTTCCTGCTGCTGTCATGATTGCGTCCAGATTCTTTAAAGAGAGGGTTGCCTGCTCTTCTACGGTTTCCGGGATCACGCTGCCATGCTCTACATCAAAGCCAAGCTGTCCGGAAATAAATAAAAGGCCGTTGTCTGCGACTGCCTGTACATAAGGTCCGATTGCTGCCGGTGCTTTTTCTGTATTAATGATTTCTCTTGCCATAATCATATTCTCCTTTATGCTTTCTTTCGCGTCGTCTGATTTGCCGCGTTTTTTCCCTCTATCATGCGGTTTTTCCGACACTTTTGTCGTTCCCATCATATCACATGTGGGAGATGTCCGCAAGTGCGAAAAAGCCGCTCCCGGACACAAGAAAAGTTCAGAATCGTTCATTTCACATATCCAAATTCTATTAATTCATGTATGAACGCACTCCGTCTAGGATATCTTTTGTGATATGTCGACATAACAGCAATCACTTGTTTCTTTGATAACTGTTCTGTAAGTTCGTCTGATTTTCTTAAAAAAGCCGGTAAATTCATTTGCCTTTTCCAATCAAATCATCAATCCTATTTCATTTTATCCGTCAATATCCATTTTCCTTTTCGATTAGACCCCTCACGGATAACTTTACCTTCATGCTGCATTTTTGTAAGCATACGCTTAATCGTTGCCGTAGAAACTGCAAGCGCTTTTGCTAATTCTTTCTGAGTCAGTTTCGGATTTTTATAAATCATTTCTGACAATTGAATTTCAAGGTCATCTTTGGGATCATGATTGGGGTCATTGGGATCTCGATCGAGGTCAACAGGCTCATGATTGAGATTATCGGGCTCACGATTGAGATCATTTGACCCATGATTGAGGTCATGATCTCGATTTTTGACCTCAATGACCTCATTCTGGCCGCGATAAAGATTGATGCGGAAAGCTACTTCCATATCAATAAATTCCGGTTCACGCAATCCGTATTCCTGCATAGCCTGCATAAGTTTCGGAATACCACTTCCCCATGCTTCCACAAGGTTCATATAGGCAAAAGCATTGGCAAGCGAACGATTTCGGATTTTTGAAAATCCTTCCTTCATCAACTCAATCGTTACGCCAGGAAGCAGTCCACCAGGAGATGTGATCTCCAAGCGATCATCATAAATTGCCACCTGAATATTAGAATTCTGAATGTAACTGCAATTCATAACTGCATTAACGATCAACTCACGGATACTATCCGGCGGCAGTTCATAAATATCCTGTCGATATACTCCTTCCAGCCGACATCCCATACGAATATTTCTAAGGACAAACTGCACCGCTTCCTCTACTTGCTTCCAAAGCGGTCCTTCATAATTACGTCGATCCAAAAAGACAGCTCGCGTCGTTCCCTTAAACACAGCGCACTGTATCATGGAACGGAGTCCACCTTGTCCCGTTAAATAAATATACGCATTTGTCGGATAGATTTTTTCATTCTCATCTTTTTTCAAAATTCCCCAACTGAGCAAAACATTTTTCGTTACATCTTTAACTGCTGATCGCTGAAGATTGGATTTGCAGTTGGCAATAGCAACTTCCTTCATTTGTTCACAGAGACTTTTAATATCTTCATCGGTCACTTCTATATCTCTGCGGATTATTGAATCAAAAGAGCGGGCATCGCATTCATAATATAATTCTCTTGACATATCACGGTCAGCAGGGCGTGTTGTTCCAGAAACTCGAATATATACGCCATTCTCCAGCCCCTCTGCCTTAATATAATATGGTTTCCGACGTCCCGTCCTGATTTCTGCAACAATTACAGGTTTATCATTTATATTTTGCAAATAAACATCCGGGATAATTGTAGGTTCACAACTGTCAGAAATAGCATTCGTAATCGCATCAATCTCCCGAAAAACTTTATCCTCCGGAATGCCAACAACTTCTCTTGTTTTATCGTCAATACCAAATATAATCCTCCCACCTTTTCCGTTAGCGAAAGCAACAACCGTTTTCATATATTTCATGCTCTTGTCTGGACGTTGTACTTTGAATTCAACGTTCTTGGATTCTCCAGCAAGGATTTCTTCTATTGTCATCCGATCACCTCCATGATTAAGTTTTGTCCATGATGACTCTATTATTTTGCTTTTTGCTTCCAATGTGGTTCCATTCATTTATGACTATTTTCCGTATGGTGCTTCAGATTCTGCCGCCATCAACACTGTTTCCTGATCGCTCAGATCGTATGTCACGGCTTTATGCTCTGGCTCATTAAAGGAAGACGAACCACCGATACCGAAATATTTTTCAAAAAACGTTTTCAGTTTTTCAATGACTCTCTGTTTTTTCTTGGCTCTTCCGCCACCACCAAAATGAGAAATTGGCGGCATGATTTTATCTATATCCGTTCCCGCTGTTTTGATCTCTCCGTCCCGAAACGCATTCTCTATGAACTTTCGTGTGTCTTTCGGCTTCAATTTTTCTTCCGTAATAATTACATTAAGATCATAATCGCGCTGTTCCACAACAAATTCATGCCACTCATCCATAACATCGTCCACATCATTGATTCCTGCAATAAAGGTTTCAATAAGCTGTTTCTTGCTGCGCAGCTCCGGGCTGGCATCAATCGCTTTATTGATGGTTATCAGCACTTCCTTATCTTCACAGCGGGTATCATGATACTTCTTTACAAGCATCAGAATATAATCAATGTTGATTTCTACCTGCCGGATCAATTCAATTTCAAACACCACATCATCTGTAATATCCGTACTTTCCCGGCGTTTCCGTTTCCACTCGTCACGCAAATCCTGATAACGTCCAAGGTAGTCTTGCAAATTGCGCTCAGAAATCAGCTCATTCCCCTTAAATTCGTCAAAGGAAAGCAGAAGGTTTCTCATACGAAGAATAGCACCAAACAAAGCAATAAAATCCTTCTGGTTCTGCTCTCCGATAATCTGTGGTTCTGATAACGGAAACTTATTTTCCAAGTCTTCCATCATATCCACATATCCCGGCATCGGCTTACCATCTACTGATTCGTAGCCGTAATAATAATCCTTAAAACTCTGAAGAAGAACAATGCCTCCGGCATTCTTATCTCCGAACAGGGAAATGGCACTATCCACACGTTTCTGAAGATTTCGGAAACATACAATATTTCCAAAAGTCTTGATAGAATTCAAAATACGATTGGTACGGGAAAATGCCTGTATCAGCCCGTGCATTTTCAGATTCTTGTCTACCCACAGCGTATTCATAGTTGTGGCATCAAAACCTGTCAGGAACATATTTACTACAATCAGAATATCCAGCTCCTTGTTCTTCATGCGAAGCGACACATCTTTATAGTAATTCTGGAATTTATCACTCGAGGTGTCGTAATTCGTATGGAACATTTCATTATAATCCTTGATGGCTTCTTCCAGAAATTCTCTGGACGGCTGATCGAGGGCAGAGGTATCCTCTGAATTTTCTTCATCCAGAATACCATCCGATTCTTCCTCATTTGCACCGTAACTGAAAATAGTTACAACACGCAGTTTTTTAGTCGAGTCTGCTGCCATCTGCTTTTTGAATTCCTGATAATACAGTTTTGCCATTGGAACGCTCGATACCGCAAAAATGGAATTAAACCCACTGATACGCTGTTTCTGTTTGATTTCCTCTACCTCGTCCCGTTTGGCAGAAGCCACCTCCGCAATATTAGTCAGCGTATTATATATGTAAGTCTTATCCCCACGATAGGTCTTCTGGTCAAAATGTTCCAGTATGTACTGTGTTACAATTCGGATACGCTCAGGAGCCATCATAACCTTTTCACGGTTGATATCCCAGACCATTTCGTCCGTGATTTCTTCTTCCACATCCATTGTTTTAATATAATCCACCCGGAATGGAAGAACATTTTTATCGTTAATGGCATCCACAATCGTATAACTATGGAGCTGATCTCCAAAAGTCTGACCTGTGGTAAAGAACTCAGGATTCTTGGCTCTGCCGGAATTAACAGAAAAAATTGGTGTTCCTGTAAATCCAAACAGATGATATTTCTTAAAATTCTTTACAATTGCAGTGTGCATATCTCCGAACTGGCTGCGGTGGCACTCATCAAAAATAATAACGATATGTTTCGTGTAAACTTCATGTCCCGGATTCTTTTTTATAAAGGTAGCCAGTTTCTGGATTGTAGTAATAATGATGTGTGCATCCGGTTCTTCCAACTGCCGTTTTAATATAGCAGTTGAGGTATTGCTGTTGGCTGCCCCTTTTTCAAAACGGTCATATTCTTTCATGGTCTGGTAGTCCAGATCCTTACGGTCAACCACAAACAGCACCTTGTCAATATAAGGCAGCTTCGATGCCAACCTTGCCGTCTTGAACGAAGTCAGCGTCTTGCCAGAACCTGTGGTATGCCAGATGTATCCACCACCCTCTACACTGCCATACTTCTTATAATTATTGGCAATTTCGATACGATTGAGAATCCGCTCCGTAGCCGTAATCTGGTACGGACGCATGACCATCAGCATATCCTCAGATGTAAAAATACAATACTTCGTAAGGATATTCAGAATCGTATGCTTTGCGAAAAAGGTCTTTGTAAAATCAATCAGATCAGGAATCACACGGTTATTGGCATCTGCCCAAAAGCAGGTAAACTCAAAACTGTTACTGGTCTTGGTCTTACTTGCTCCCCGTTTCTCACGTTCCTTTTCCGCATTCCTTCTGGTGCTGTTGGAATAATACTTTGTGTTTGTACCATTGGAAATAACAAAAATCTGAATATATTCATACAATCCGCATCCCGCCCAGAAAGAATCCCTCTGGTAGCGGTTAATCTGGTTGAATGCTTCACGGATGGCTACACCTCTGCGTTTCAGCTCAACATGTACAAGAGGCAGACCGTTTACCAATACCGTAACATCATAGCGGTTGTCATGCTTCGCACCATTCTCTGCGGAAGCATTCACCTTGTACTGATTAATTACCTGCAGCCTGTTATTATGAATGTTCTTCTTATCTATGAGTGTAATATTCTTGGAAGAACCATCATCACGCGTCAGGACTTGGACATTATCCTCCTGTATCTTCCGGGTCTTTTCTACGATATTCTCATTGGGATTGGCAACGGCATTTTTGAAGAAATCATCCCACTCTGTGTCTGAAAACTGATAGTTATTCAATTCCTCTAATTTCTTACGGAGATTAGCAATCAGGTCTTTCTCCGTGTGAATCGGCAGATATTCATAGCCCTGTTCACAGAGCAGACGGATAAACTCCTGTTCCAGTTCCGCTTCACTCTGGTAACTGTCAGAACGCTTCTTGACTGGCTCATATTCTGTGACAACGGTATTCTCCGATGTCTCCGCTACAATATTAAAGTACGGCACATCCTCGCCTCCTTACTTTGGTAATTCTTTAAAGGATAACAGCTTATCCCTGTAATATTCATACTGCTTCTGACGTGCTTCGATTTCTGCCGGAAGTCCTGCGGACAGGTTATTGCAGAGAGTATCAAAGCGGTCGAGAATTTCTGTAATTTTCTTCTGCTCCTTGATCGTCGGAATAGCAATTAAAATATTTAAAATATCTGCTTTCCGTAAATTTGTTTGGTCTGCTCCGTTATCATACCTTAACAACTGTGGATTACGACTTAATATATAATACAAATATTTTGTTGTAACCAAATCGGGTCTACTAACTGTAAATGCTCCAATTCTCTGATTAAGAGTATATTTATCATCCTCATCAACTAAGTAACATTTTGCCAGTGCACGACCATTTGGCAAGTCGCTCATAACCATCAAAATATCATCCACATATAATGGACAAATCTGGTCATCCGAATATTTTCTCACTTGTCCGTCAGTAGAAATGAACTTTGAATTTACAACAATATATTTTCCATCAGCTACAATGCTTTTTTCATGCCCTTTGCCATTTTTAAAATCAGCAATATAATCAAGACTAACCATTGCATAACCAAACACATACTGAATAAGCTTAATTGCGCTCAACTCTGTCTGTCTGTCTGTCTGTCTGTCTGTCTGTCATGAGCGTGCTACCTGCTTCAGCAAATGTCAAGAGCAAATCACGATAATATTCATATTGCTTCTGGCGTGCTTCGATTTCAGCAGGCAATCCAATGTTCAAGTCAGTGCAAATAGCTTCAAAATTATCTAATACTCGAACCAAACGTTCTTGTACATTCAAAGGTGGAAGCGGAATAATAAAATCATTAAGCTGTTTCAAATTTAAATTCGGTTGTGCAGAACCCTTGATATTTTTTTGCATATACTTCTTCATCAAATCAGATTGCAATAAATACATTACATATTTGGGGCTGTTGCCTTTTGCAAGTCTAATAATCGCAAGAGCTTGATTTGTATTTGCAGGTAAAATCTCTTTAGGAACTATTGCACATTTCCCAATTGTTGCTCCTGCAATAGTAATAAGGATATCATTTTCTTCCAACATAGATCTTTTCAAAAATGTGGTATGCGTTTCTTCATCCACATAAGACAGCTTATTTGGAATAATCTTTGCTCCATCAAATGCTTCAGTTTTTACAAAAGATACCCCTGTTTTGGTATAGCTTTTAGGTGTTGTACCTTTGGTAATAACAGAGCATATATCACCCAAACGAACGTGTTTGATTGTAGTATCAAATGTAAGTATATTATCTCTGTAATACTCATACTGTTTCTTCCGAGCTGTAAGCTCGGCTGTAAGCTCGGCTGTAAGTAACGTGAAAGAGTCCAAAATATGGACTATTTCACGTTGTACCTCCAGAGGAGGTACAGGAAGCTTAATGGCTTTAATTGATGGGACGCTAGAATGAACAACTTTACTGAGAGTATGAAAAAATCTCTGTAAATAAGATTCTTCTATGATTAGAATGGCTAAAGGCTTATAAAATAGGCTTTTAGCCATTGCTTTATATATAACAGCGATTTCTGGATATGTCAAGAGCGGGCGGGGGGATCCGCCCGTCTTTACATACCTCTTTTTTGATTATTCCGGAAGCCTATTCTCATACATAATACTCAACTCCCCATAAACCTGCCCCCAATTTCGAATTGTACTGGTCCAGCGTTTCGTTGCTTCAAACGTCGCTAAATACAAGGCTTTCAGCAATGCTGTATCGCTCGGAAATACGCTTCTTTGGCGATTTAGCCTCCGATAGGTGGAATTTAAGGATTCAATGGCATTGGTTGTGTAAATGACCTTTCGAACAGCCGTTGAAAACTTGAAAATCGGCGAAATAGCATCCCAATTATCCCTCCAGCGTTTCATCGAGTTCGGATATTTAGGTGCCCATTTTTCTGTGACTGTATCGAGGGCTGCTAATGCCTTTCGTTCGTCGGATGCCTGATAAATGGTTTTTAAATCCGCTGCGAATGCTTTTCTATCCTTATCTGGAACATATTTAAGAGTATTCCGTACCTGATGAACAATGCATCTCTGATATTCTGTTTTAGGAAAAGCGGCTGCGATCGCCTCCTTAATCCCTGAAAGGCCATCCGCACAGATAATCAGGATGTCTTTTACGCCCCGGTTCTTCAGTTCATTTAAGACAGAAAGCCAAAATTTCGCACTTTCGTTCTCTCCAATAGTGATCGAAAGAACCTCTTTCTTCCCCTCAGTATTAATGCCAAGAATTACATAGGCAGCCAGTTTGCGAATAACTCCATTGTCTCGTACCGAATAGTGGATGGCATCGATGTAAACAACCGGATAGACCTCATCTAACGGGCGGTTCTGCCAGTCTTCAATCTGCGGTAGGATTTTGTCCGTCACGTCTGAAATGAAGCCCTCAGAAGCCTCAAATCCATAAATATCTTCCATTATTTCAGAGATTTGACGTGTTGTCATACCCTTCGCGTACATTGTAACAATCTTCTGATCGATATCAGAAATATCCTTTTGACGTTTTTTCACTACTTGCGGTTCAAAGGTTGATTTCCGATCCTGCGGCACTTCAATTTCCATAGAGCCATAACGGCTATTGACCTGCTTGCCATAACTGTAGTCCTCTGGCAATTCCAGCTTCATAATAAACACCGCCACGATTTCCTGTTAAATCTGCTATCAAAGCAACAGAATCTGTTATTTCTGCAGTAATTTCTCCAATAATGGATCCATTGAATTGTTTCTCATCAATTCTCATGGCTGAATAGTTCAACGATTGAATAACCGGCTTATATACCTGTTCGTATGTAGAAGCAGTTTCCTTCGCAAACATCATTGCAACAAATATTTGATTTCTTTTCGTTATTGGTGGAATGGATACTTTATCATATTTTCTCTTATAAAGTTGGCGTAATAATGCCACTAAATTTTCGCAACGCTGAAAAGCATCCCCTTGCTTTTTTATGCCATCAATAAGTATCCATGCTTCTTCGTTATTTTCATTAATTTCTTCTAAAAACGCCTCTACCTCATAAACCCATTCACTGACATTAGGCTGTTTTGGATTATCAAGCAAATTTTTCAACGCTTCTTTTTCATTCATAATTACACCTCGCTTTCTGCAATGATTTTATCGATCTCATCACGAAGCACTTGCTCACGAGCAACAATTTCCTTAATTTCTGCATTCAACTTCACGATGTCAATTTTCTCTCTGGTATCTTCGGCTTCAACATAGGTGGACACAGACAAATTATAATCATTGCCGGATACTTCTTCATAGCTTGCCAGATGTGCAAAATGCTCCTCTTCTTCACGCTTAGCAAACACATCCACGATACGGTCAATATTCTCTGGTGTCAGCTTGTTATTGTTAGTCACCTTCACACACTCACTTGTGGCATCAATAAACAGAGTTTTATTATCCGTCTTATTCTTTTTCATTACCATGATACAGGTTGCAATCGAAGTGCCAAAGAACAGATTACTTGGCAACTGAATAACGCAATCCACGTAGTTGTTGTCTACCAGATATTTACGGATTTTCTGCTCTGCACCGCCACGGTACATAATTCCCGGAAAACATACAATGGCAGCCGTTCCGTTAGACGCAAGCCATGACAGGCTGTGCATAATAAACGCCATATCCGCTTTGCTCTTAGGTGCCAGAACTCCAGCAGGAGCAAAGCGAGGATCATTGATGAGTAATGGATTTTCGTCTCCCGCCCACTTAATAGAGTATGGCGGATTAGACACAATCAGCTCAAACGGCTCATCATCCCAATGTTGCGGACTAAGCAATGTATCTTCACATGCAATGTTAAATTTATCAAACCCCACATCATGCAGAAACATATTAATACGGCACAGGTTGTAAGTTGTGATATTGATCTCTTGTCCATAGAAACCGTTACGGATAGCATCCTTGCCAAGAATTTTCTCAGCCTTTAAAAGCAATGAACCCGAACCGCAAGCCGGATCATATACTTTATTGATTTCCGTTTTCCCTACTGTTCCAAGGCGTGTGAGCAATTCAGACACATCTGCCGGAGTAAAGAACTCTCCACCAGATTTTCCAGCATTCGATGCGTACATGGTCATAAGGTACTCATAGGCATCGCCAAAGGCGTCAATGGAATGGTCTTTCACATCTCCCAGATTCATTTCTCCTACACCATTCAACAGTTTTACAAGTTTTTCATTACGCTTTGCAACCGTAGAACCTAGTTTATTGCTGTTTACATCATAGTCATCGAACAATCCGGCAAAGTCACTCTCCGCCTCACTGCCTTTCGCTGATTCCTCTATGTGACGGAACACACGCTCCAGTGTTTCATTTAAGTTTTCATCATTCGCAGCATTAGCACGGACATTACAGAAAAGTTCGCTCGGAAGAATAAAAAATCCCTTTTCCTCTACCAGTCCTTCTCTTGCTTCTTCTGCATCCTCATCCGGCATTTTTGCAAAGTCAAAATCGATGTTGCCTGCATCAATCTCACCGCTGTTTATGTAATTACACAGGTTTTCAGAAATATAGCGATAGAACATCGTGCCAAGAACATAATTTTTGAAGTCCCATCCATCGACTGCTCCACGCAGTTCATCTGCAATCGCCCATATTGCACGGTGCAGTTCATCACGTTCCTGTTCCTTTTTGGTATCAACCATTCTCTTTTCCTCCGTTATTCTCTGGTACAAATTCCAGAATATCGTCAACGCCACAGTTCATAACACGGCATATACTCTCTATACTCTCGAGGGAAATATACCCATTACGTTTCAGCCGTGTGATAATATTTGCGGAGAAGCCAGCCTCCTTCTGCAACTGTGCATTTGTCATGTTTTTTTCTATCAATAAATGGAATAATTTTTTATAACTGACCGCCATGTCATTCCTCCATTCGTCCGCCAACAGATATATAGAAAGTGTATCACGAAAACGTGAATAATTCAACTTATGAAATAATACCATCTGGCTAAAATTCCTACCTAAAATTCCATACAATGATAATATTTTCCGTAAAGAAAAAACGGCTGATCAACACCTTAATCAACCGCTTTAACTAATCCTTATAGTCCGCACAAAATACTTCTTTTTATATTTCCCAATCCGGTATACAAACCATTCAACACCTACAGCAATTCATCAATCTTCGTAAAATCAACCTGCAGATCATCATAAATCCCTGCCGGAACAAGATCGGAAAATGTATATTCGTTCATATCATTTTTTTCAAAATTATATACAATAATCCTGTTTTTCGTTTTATCCACGATCCAATATTCACGGACACCGGCCGTGCGATATTTAAAAAGCTTTATCATGTAGTCAATCCGCTGGCTTCCCGGTGATACCACTTCAATAATCCAATCCGGTGCTCCCGCACATCCTTTATCATTTAATTTAGATGGATCGCAGATCACGCTTACATCCGGCTCTACGTAAGTATGATCATCCTCGTTTAAAAAAACTGCAAATGGAGCAACATAAGGCCTGCATACTCCGCCTTTCTGCTTAATATAGTCCCGAATAACTGCAAATATTTCACCTACAATTTCCTGATGAGCCCGGCTTGGAGGTGCCATCATATACATGGTACCATCTATCAATTCTGCACGGGTTCCTTCCGGAAGATCATATATATCTTGTACTGTATACGTTTTGTATTTAGGTAATGGCATAGCTCCTCCTTTCTCGGCTGAAATATACTTTCCTCTATAATAAATAGTTTATCGTATCTCCGTTCTTTTATCAATCCATTCATTGATACGTTTTCAATTTTTAAAGCCAAAATGTGGTCAAAAAAGCGGCTGACCTCCCGATCAACCGCTTTAAATAACTCTTTTACCTATTATCTTCCCGCTTCTTCATCCCAGCTGCCGTCTTCTTTCACGTACCAGCCGTCCGGTGTCCGGCGTTTTGAATACATAATGCCGGCACTGCCGTCTTGATTCGGATTCAGATAATACCATTTTCCATTGATGAACTGCCATCCTGTAAGCATACCCTGGTTTTCGTCCATATAGAACCATCCCTGGTGCAGGGTGTCATGGATCCAGCCGGTACTCAGATATCCCTCAGCGCCAAATGCCCACCATCTGCCGTTGACTTTTTCCCAATGAAATGCACCGGTATTGCCCATAGGCCAGGTGCCGTCACTGTAGCGGAGCCACCAGCCTCTGGCATCCTTTATCCAATGGCTGTAACCGTCATTCACTGCCTGATTCGATGCACCGGTGATAACCCCCTGCTCCTCGCTGCGGTAGCCTTTCTGGCTATCTTTGGTTACTGTGCTGGAACTTCCGCTGCTGCTTTTTCCACTGCTGCCTTTTCCACTGCTGCCTTTTCCTCCGCCGCCTTTTCCTCCGCCGCCTGAATGACTGCCTGAGCTTGAAGGCGCTTGCTGAACCGTCACATTGAGTGTTTTTACAGCATCATTGAAATTGTCCATCGAAGCTTTCACATATACCTGATAGGTTCCCGCATCTGTAAAGCCCGGGATCTCACTCTGGTAATCCACTCCATTCTTAGAATAAGTAAATACCACTGCATCCGGACTCACATTTGAAAGACCGGTTTCCACAGATGCATGGATCTGCGGCTTCTGTTCGGTACCATTGTAGGTAAGCGGATCTGCCGACACAGTCATGGATGCAAAATCACGTGCTACGATATTGCCTTTGATAGATGTGCTATTTTCTGTCAGCTCATAATTCTTTGCATTGTAACCTGCTAACGTGATATTTGCCGCCTCAATATCATGCTCTCCAACATCCGCACTCTGATATGCCAAATTCACCTGGTCAGCACGAACATCCTGAGAATCAGGAGTACCGGAATCACTGTAAAGCTGAACGGATAAATTCTGCTCCTCCCTAATATCTGTCGTTCCATCATAGACTTTATCGAAAGAGTCTCCTGTTATCCGCGCATTTAATTTACACTTGTCGATTGTAAGTATAGCTTGTTTCGATTCATTCGTATAATTTCTCTGACCCAACAGATAGACAGTGTATGTTCCAACATCTTTTCGCTCTGTAACTATCCTATTATCAGTTCCTGTCCAATATGTCCAATATTGGATCGTATAATCCGCCCTATCCACTGCATCCCCGGAAGCTCCCTGCCAGTTCTCAACCACCTTGATCTTCGGCTCCCAAGATTGACCATTATAAATGACGTTCTCTGGTTCGAGTGTTACTTTTGTATCTGCAAACCTCCGTTCGGTAATACTCGTTCGGTTATCAGAGCAAAATACCTTCGACTCGTAATTATCTACTGTCACCCTTACAAATACAAACTGACCAGACTCTGCTACATTCACAATCTTCGGACACTCCGACTTCCACTGATCTTCTTGTAAATCATCCGTATTCTTTGTACGCTTCAGCTGATATTCGTATCCTGCACCTTTAGGAATACCACTTGCGCTAATGGCAGCTGCCGGATATCCTTGGGCTCCCCTATATTCATCGCTGGTAGCCGTTACGCTCAAGTTCCATGAATCAGGAAACTTTGCTTTATTAACAGTCAATGTTATACAAACCGGATTTTCTCCGGCTTTATAGAATCCACTTTCCTGTGTATTCACCTCGATTTTAAATACACCAGCCTTGGTCACCGTCAACTGACCCGTTTTCTCGTTAATCGTTCCTTCTCCTTTATCACTTCCTGTATATTCAGCAAGTTCATATTGCAGGTTTCCGGCTCTATCCGGTTGATGAATACCCGCAAGGCTTGGAACATCGATCGACCTATTATCGCGATAACCTGCACTTATTTCCGCTTGATTAACTGTAATATTACCCGGTTTCTGCTTTAAATCATCGGGCAAACTTCCGTTTCCGCTGATTGTGCCTTTATTGATAAATGTTCCGTCTTTTTCTTTTACAAATGGACCGTTTGAAACAAATTCTCCTTCATTGGTAAGTGTGCCACTATTAATTATCGTACTTCCAGAGGTTACCTTTCCGCCTCTTGCAACAGTGAAGGAACTATTTCCAGTAATGTTTAATCGATCAGTATTCAGTTCGTTGGCTTTGATCGTTACAGATCCACGCCCCTGCAAAAATCCTATTCCACCACTATTAGATTTTGTTGAAATTGTTCCACCTGAAAGTTCAAAAGTACCCTCATTCTCAATTCCGGGTTTCCTACTTCCAGTTGCCGTTAATGATCCACCCTTCATCCGGAAATTTCCACGGACAAACACGCCATTCTTGCCTGTTCCCGCAGCAGTAACAGCGCCTCCGTTAATATTTAAAGTTCCATTGCTTCCTACAACAATGCCCCCTGAGAATGAAGCGCTATTTTCTCCCCCATCGGCAGTTGCTTCTATCGTTCCACTTTCTATCGTCAAGTTACCTTCGACTGCTATTCCGCTGGATCCATCCCTACTTGTTCCTGTCGTTGGAGAATTCTTAGCTGTCAAAGAAGCGGGTGCTGTTCCTGCCTTAATTGTCGCACTTACATTTTCCTTAATTTTGAGGCCAACTCCTCCAACACCTTTTCCTTTTCCCTCTAATACATTGCTTCCATTTAATACTATCTCCCATGTTCCCCGGCTTAACTCAAGGTTCTGTATGGTAGTAGCATTCGTCATTCTTAATTGAAAGCTATTTTCTCCTGAATTAGTAACCTTTATACCGCGATCGTTCAATAAATTCATTACGTCGTTGTTAAGACTAGAAAACCCACTCTCATCATAGGCAAGGCCTTTAGGAGGTTCCCCTTCTTCAAAATTTACATTTAACACAACATTTTGATAATCATACACCGGCATCGCCGCCTGGTCTCCCGTCACAGACACTTGCACCACCAGTGCGTCTACGCTTTCCGCCAGTTCATATGCCTCCGGCAGCTCTGCTGCAAACTCATAGGTGCCTTCCAGCGGCCAGCGGCCTTCTTCATCCTGCACATACTCGTTACAGCTCCAGCCAGTGATCGGAAGTTTTTCCTCTTTACCAGCTTCGCTTTCCGCTCCGACCTGGGCAATAATAGCCTCTGGTAAGTACTCCGTGACCTCTTCGAAGGATGGCTGGGATTCCTCGGTAACTCCGTTAAGCTCTAATTTGCCATCCAGCAGATTCTCTTCCGGATCATACCAGGACCAGAAGAAGATCTGGGACTTCACAGCCGGTATCACTGTTCCGCCTGGAACTGTCGTATCTTCCATATCCGATGGTGTACTGACGGAAGGTGCATCCTCCTGTTTCTCGTCATCCTCTGCTTTGTCGGCAGAATCCTTCTGATCATTGGTTTCTTCATCATCCGGCCCGGTTTCAGAATCGTCCTCGTTCATACCGGAAGACGCGGCTGTATTCCGTATGCATCCGCTTTCTACAGTGCAGACGTGGGTACATTCCGTCGGCTCTTCTCCTATCTGGGACGAGGTTGCTTCCTCATCCGGCTCGCCGTAGCACTCCTCGGTATGCACATGGACACATTTTTTCTCTCCATCTTCTGCGGCATATCCGCCCATGCTGTATTTCCAAATAATGTCGATACAGCCAATGTCATTGTCAGACACACCGCTGCCGCCCTTCGTATACCTTTCATTCTCCCATCTCCTCTCTGTTTACCTTTCATCTCTTTTGACGCCCATGAAGATTCATTCTCATGATGTTATTATTAAACAATTTTCAAAAAATGTCAACAAACCGTACACAATATATATTTAATACCGCCATTTATATGATTTCCCGATTTTCATTGTGAATTTCGTTACCTGCTATCTCCATCCCGCCCCAGATACTCCCACACAAACCGCGATACGTCCGCCTTTTTATGGTACCTCTCCCGCACCGCATATACATGCAGCCGGGTCTTTGCACGCGTCATTGCCACATAGAACAGTCGTCGTTCTTCCTCCATATCCTCGTCCAGCATCGCGCGGCTGTGCGGCGTGATGCCCTCATTGGCATCGAGAATATAGACAATGGGAAATTCCAGCCCCTTGGCACTGTGAAGTGTCATCAGAAGGACTCTGTCATCATCCTCATCCACACCATCAATATCCGCCACCAGCGCCACTT
>ERZ779894.2120-NODE-2120-length-18475-cov-3.472530_pt1 | contig 18475 bp, 17 predicted proteins | sample MGYA00511587_ERZ779894 | MGnify/ENA primary metagenome ERZ779894 (study PRJEB29588, sample SAMEA2160490) | human gut metagenome | biome: human gut; feature: human-associated habitat; material: faeces | place: Denmark | collected 2008/2010 ... | reverse complement strand
AGCTGGAAATAGTGACACAACAGCTGAATAGTATAAAATAAATCTAGAAAGAATAAGTGAACAGAAGCATTTTCTGTTCACTATTTTTTTGCCTTAAAATTATCTTAATTTCTTAAAAAGGGTTGAAAACAGCAAAAAAGTAGTTTACAATGGGTTCAAGTGGTAGAAAGTGGTGAAAAGTGGAACAAAGTGGTAGAAAAGTGGATGATGCAGGATGAAAGCTAAAAACGTAGCTCTGAAAGCAAAGTCCGGTGTTATACCATTGGAAAAAGGAGAGTCCTATGTTGAAAGGAGAGTACAGTCATAATATTGATGCCAAAGGGCGTCTGATCATTCCGGCTAAGTTTCGTGACGATTTAGGGGAGCATTTCGTCATTACGAAGGGAATGGAGAATTGTCTGTATGTATACCCGGAAGCAGAATGGGCCGCTTTTGAAGAAAAACTTAATGCATTACCAACCACCACTGATAAAAAAGCACGTGCGTTTGCGTATTTCTTTCAGGGAAGCGCAGCGGACGGTGACCTTGATAAGCAAGGCAGAACTCTAATCCCTTCTGTACTTCGTACATTTGCACATCTGGATAAGGAAGTTGTATTCATAGGCATGGGGAAGCGTGCTGAGATCTGGGATAAGGCAAGATGGGATGAAAAGAATGCTGAAGTGGAACTTAACATTGAAGATATTGCATCTGATATGGAAGAAAGCGGATTCAGTATCTAGAGGGAGAAGATATGGGATTCGAACACAAGTCAGTATTACTGAATGAGACAATTGAAGGATTAAACATCAAGCCGGACGGCATCTATGTAGATGGAACGCTTGGTGGAGGCGGACATGCATATGAAGTGTGCAGACGCCTTGGTGAAAAAGGGAGTATTATAGGAATAGACCAGGATGAGGCGGCAATAGAAGCTGCCAGTGTCCGATTAAAAGACTTCGGGGAGAAAGTCACAATAATCCGAAGCAATTATTGTGATATGAAGTCAAAGCTTCATGAACTGGGAATTGACAAGGTCGATGGAATTGTTCTTGATCTGGGCGTATCATCTTATCAGTTAGATACGGCAGAACGAGGATTTTCTTATCGTGAAGATGCACCTCTGGATATGAGAATGGACAGACGTCAGAAGATGACAGCCAGAGACATCGTCAATGACTACTCTGAGATGGATTTATACCGTGTGATCAGGGACTACGGGGAGGATAAGTTTGCAAAGAACATTGCCAAACATATCGTAGCAGCACGTGGTACAAATCCTATCGAGACTACGGGGCAGTTGACAGAGATTATCAGAGCCTCGATACCAATGAAATATCAGAAAAAGTCTGGGCATCCTGCAAAAAGGACGTTCCAGGCTATTCGAATTGAATTAAACAGGGAATTGGACGTATTAAAAAATTCTCTGGATGACATGATTGAAATATTGAACCCTGGTGGAAGGTTGTGTATTATCACATTCCATTCGCTGGAAGACCGGATTGTAAAGAGTGCATTTAAGAAAAATGAAAATCCATGTACGTGCCCTCCGGATTTTCCTGTGTGCGTATGTGGAAAAGTTTCCAAAGGGTGTGTTGTTACCAGAAAGCCGATTCTTCCAAGTGAGGAAGAATTAGAATATAACAGCCGTTCTAAAAGTGCAAAGCTCAGAATATTTGAGCGCCGTTAGAGATAGGACAGGATATATGAACAATTAGAAAGGAGTGGCGTAAATGGCAGCAAGAGAAAGTTATGCAAGCGATAGACGCCAGTCCGGCGGATATAGTTCTGCGCGTTCGAAAGCGGGACAGGCTTATATGTATGGCAATGTAGTTGCAAAACCGGAATATGAACCAAAAAAGAACCGATCATCCGTAAAAAGAAGAAAAAAAGTAAGCAGACAGGTACAGAAAAATAGAAATCGTGCACTTCATATGAATGCAGCGTACGTAGTGTTCCTTGCAATTGCAGCAACAATTGTGTTGCTATTGTGCGTTAATTATGTACGATTACAGTCTGAATTAACAAAGCATTCAAAGAATGTAACTGCATTGCAGGAAGAGCTTGCAGATCTGAAAGAGGAGAATACGACAAAGTATAATGCGGTCGTGGATTCCGTAAATCTGGATGAGATCCGAGAAAAAGCAATTAATCAGTTGGGAATGACATATGCCACACCAGATCAGATTGTGGAATATGATAATCCGGCGTCTGATTATGTGAAACAGTATGAGAATATCCCGGAAAATGGTGTGCTTGCTCAGTCAGACAAGAATAAGAAATAGGTGGGATTATGGCAAGAAAGAAGACAAATTTCTTTAAGAAAAAAATTTCAGGCCTTATGCAGAAAAAGCTAGTAATGCTCTTTGGAGCGATTATACTAGCTTTTGTTTTCTTGATAGGGTGGATTACGTATATTAATGCTTCGAAGGGCGAAAAATATACGAAGGTTGTATTAGATCAGCAGCAGTATAATAATCGTACGATTCCATTTAAGCGTGGAGATATCGTAGACAGAAATGGCACAAAACTTGCAACGAGCGAAAGAGTATACAATGTAGTAGTAGATGCCAAGACAATTACCAGTAATAAAAAGTATATCAATCCGACGATAAAAGCCTTATCAAAATGTTTTGATTTAAAGAAAAAAGATGTAAGAAAGCAGATCAAAAAGAATCCGAACAGCAGATATCTTGTACTGAAAAAGGGAGTAAATTACGAAGCATATCAGAAGTTTGAGAAGATTACATCTGACACTGATAAAAATCCTAACGTACAGGGAGTCTGGATGGAAGAAGATTATACGAGAAAATATCCATATAAGACACTGGCAAGTGACGTGATCGGATTTACAACAAATGGAAATGTAGGAAGCAACGGAATAGAGGCTTCTTATAATTCGATTTTAAATGGTACGGATGGAAGAGAGTATGGATATCTGGATGAAGATTCGGGATATGAAAGAACGGTAAAAGAACCAGATAATGGAAGTACGGTTGTCTCAACGATCGACCTTCAGGTTCAGAGTATTGTAGAACAACATATACTTGAATTTAATGAAGAGCATAAAAATGAAGCAACACAGGGTGAAGGAAGTAAGAATACCGGTGTGATCGTTATGAATCCCCAGAATGGTGAGATACTGGCGGAAGCATCATATCCGAATTACGATCTGAACAATCCGAGAGATCTGACAAAATATTATACAGAAGAACAGCTGAAGAAAATGACGGATCAGGAAAAACTGGATACACTGAATGATCTCTGGAATAACTATTGTGTCAGCAATACATATGAGCCGGGTTCGACATTCAAACCATTTACAATTTCCGCGGGACTTGAGACGGGGGTTCTTACAGGAAATGAAAATTATGTCTGTGGCGGTGTCATGCATGTCGGAGATCATGATATTCATTGCAGCAACCGTTCCGGACATGGACCGGAGACTTTGAAGCAGGCTCTGGAAAATTCATGTAATGTGGCGTTAATGCAGATTGGTGCAAGTATAGGAACCGAGGAATTCTGCAGATATCAGAGGCTGTTCGGATTTGGTGAATATACAGGAATCGATCTGCCAGGAGAAGGAGAAACCAGCGGGCTGTTATATACACCGGCGACGATGGATCCGGCCAGTCTTGCGACGAACGCATTTGGTCAGAACTTTAATGTCACGATGACTCAGATGGCGGCGTCATTCTCTTCTCTGATCAATGGTGGTAACTATTATGAACCACATGTAGTAAAACAGATTCAGGATGATAATGGAAATGTTACAGAAAATAAGGATCCAGTACTGGTAAAGAAGACGATTTCAAAAGAAACAAGTGATATTATCAAAGATTATATGCTGGGTGTAGTAGAAGAAGGAACCGGAGCAAGTGCCGCAGTAGAAGGATATGCAGTTGGCGGTAAGACCGGTACGGCCGAAAAACTTCCTCGTGGTAATGGAAAATACCTGGTTTCATTTATCGGATATGCACCACAGGAGAATCCGCAGGTTATGGTGTATGTAGTTATTGACGAGCCGAATTCGGCTGTTCAGGCTAACAGTGGGTATGCAACACAGCTTGCGTCACAGATCATGACTGATATTTTCCCGTATCTTGGTATAGAGAAGAAAACGGATAGTGCTTCCAATACAGATATACAGACGACTCAGACAGCACAACAGTAAGTTATATGTTCATAACCCCATAAAAGTTTTCATATATTATTATGAAAATTTTTATGGGGATTTTTGTTATGAAAAATAAAACGTTTCATAAAAAGAAAATTCTGGTTGTTTTTCTGGCGGCGTTTATCCTGATTCTGTATCTGATCGGAAGACTGGTATATCTGATGGTATTTGATGCAGAGTATTATCAGCAGAAAGCAGAAGATCTGCATGAAAGGGAACGGGATATTAAGGCAGCAAGAGGTGAGATCATTGACAGAAATGGAACCGTACTTGCAACCAATCGGACGGTATGTACGATTTCTGTGATCCACAGCCAGATTGAAAATCCTGAAAAAGTAATCGAAAAATTGTCAGAGTTTCTGGAAATGGATGCAGACCAGGTTAGAAAAAAAGTAGAAAAGATTTCATCGATAGAAAGGATCCGGTCCAATGTAGATAAAAGAACAGGAGACAAAATCAGAAATCTTGGCCTGGCCGGTGTGAAGGTAGACGAGGATTTTAAACGTTATTATCCGCATAATGAGCTGGCATCTAAGGTGCTGGGATTTACAGGAGGGGATAATCAGGGAATTGTAGGACTGGAAGTAAAATATGAAAAGTACCTGAAGGGAATAAACGGAAAGATTCTGACAACAACGGATGCCAGAGGGATTGAACTGGATGGTGTGGCAGAGGACAGACTGGAACCGGAAGCAGGAAATACGTTGAGAATCAGCCTGGATTATACGATGCAGAAGTATGCACTACAGATGGCTGAAAAAGTGAGAACGGAGAAGCAGGCTGACAAAGTGGGAATTATACTTATGAATCCACAGAACGGAGAAATCTATGCAATGGTGAACGTTCCGGAATTTGATCTGAATCAGCCGTTTATGCTGAATAATGAAGAGACAGGTGAAAACCTGACGGATGAACAGAGACAGGATGCATTAAATCAGATGTGGAGAAATGGCTGTATTAATGATACCTATGAACCGGGAAGTACATTTAAAATTATTACGGCATCGGCAGGACTGGAAGAAGGAGCAGTGCATCTTACAGATCAGTTTAGCTGTCCGGGGTATAAAGTTGTGGAAGACAGGCGGATCCGCTGCCATAAAGTTGGGGGACATGGGGCGGAAAATTTTGTACAGGGGATACAAAATTCATGTAATCCGGTATTTATTGAAGTAGGATTAAGGATAGGAGTGGATCGTTTTTTTGATTATTTCAGACAGTTTGGGCTGATGGACCTGACCGGGGTAGATATACCGGGAGAAGCAGGAACGATTATGCATAAAAAAGAAAATGTAGGGCAAGTTGAACTTGCGACGATCAGTTTCGGACAGTCATTTCAGATTACACCGATCCAGCTTGCAACGACGGTGAGTGCACTGGTTAATGGAGGAAGAAGGGTGACTCCGCATTTTGGAATGGAAGTATTGAGTGCGGAAGGAAAAAAAGTGAAAACATTTCGATATAATGCAAAAAAGCATATTGTGTCTGAAAAAACATCACAGACAATGCGGGAACTTCTGGAGAGTGTAGTGGCAGAAGGGTCCGGAAAGAATGCATATGTAGAAGGATACAGGATCGGGGGAAAGACGGCAACTTCCCAGACACTTCCGAGAAGTGCCAACAAATATATATCATCTTTTGTAGGATTTGCACCGGCAGATGATCCGCAGATCCTTGGAATGTGTGTAATATATAATCCACAGGGAGTCTATTACGGAGGAACCATTGCGGCACCGGTGATCGGAAAAATTTTTGAAAATATATTGCCGTATCTTGGCATTGAAAAACAGTAGGAAATGCAGTATACTAGGTAAAGTTAGAGATTAACTGAATAACAAAAGAATTAAAGAGGTGGATTATGGATTATAAGGTGTTTATTCCGGTATTGAACTGTTCGTAAGAGCTATTCCTTATAACTATTATTCTCTGCTGACCATCGTATTCGTCGTCGGTATGGCGCTGATGGGCTTCGACTACGGCCCCATGGCAAAGCATGAGCGCAATGCCAGAGAAAAGGGTGATCTGTTCACCGAGGGAGAGCGCGTGGCCAATGCAGACAATGCACCCAAAGGTTCCACCAGAGGCAAGGTCTACGATCTGTTGATCCCGGTGATCGTACTGATTGTCTGCTGTGTCATCGGCATGATCTATGTCGGCGGCTTCTTTGAAGGCGTGGGCTTTATCGATGCATTCAGCGCAACGGATGCTTCCGTGGGACTGCCCTGGGGATCTTTGATCGCATTATTATTTGCCATTGTATACTATATGTGCAGAAGACTGGTATCCTTCAAGGAGGCCATGAACTGTCTGACCCAGGGCTTCATTGCCATGGTTCCTGCCATGCTGATCCTGACCTTTGCCGTTACTCTGAAGACCATGACCGGACTGTTAGGTGCGGATGTCTATGTGGCAGGCCTGATGCAGGGAGCATCCACGGGGCTTACCAATATGCTTCCGGCCATCATTTTCCTGGTAGCATGTTTCTTAGCCTTTGCTTCCGGTACCAGCTGGGGAACCTTCGGTATTCTGATCCCTATCGTTACCGGCGTATTTACCGATCCCACGACCGGAGCTATCGTACCCGGAGCCGAGCATCTGATCATCATCGGTGTGTCTGCATGTCTGGCAGGTGCTGTTATGGGTGACCATTGTTCCCCCATCTCCGATACGACTATTATGGCTTCTGCGGGAGCACAGTGTAATCATATCAACCATGTATCCACCCAGGTGCCTTATGTGCTGACTGTGGCGGCAATTTCATTTGTGACTTATGTCATTGCCGGTTTTGTACAGAACGTGGTGATCTGTCTGGTGATCGGTATTCTGCTGACACTGGCTACTCTGGTGGTTCTGAAACGTGTCTTCGGAGAGAAGGCTGTCGTACGGAAATAACGTAAGCGCAGGAATGCGACTGTGAGAAAGGAAATATATATAAATTATGAAATACGACTATCTGGTGGTCGGCTCCGGATTGTACGGAGCGGTGTTCGCAAGAGAAGCGGCTGACAGAGGGAAAAAGGTTCTGGTCATCGATAAACGCCCTAATGTGGCGGGAAACATTTATACGGAAACCGTGGAAGGAATTTATGTCCACAAATACGGTGCCCATATTTTTCATACCAATGATACAAAGGTGTGGAAATACATTACGCGATTTGCGGAGTTCAACCGTTTCACCAATTCTCCGGTGGCCAATTATCACGGAGAGTTGTACTCACTGCCTTTTAACATGTACACTTTTAATAAAATGTGGGGCGTGGTGACTCCCGAAGAAGCTGCGGCCAAGATTGAAGAGCAGCGGCAAGCTGCCGGGATCACGGAACCGAAAAATCTGGAGGAACAGGCCATCTCTCTGGTGGGTAAGGATATTTTTGAAAAACTGGTAAAGGGCTACACCGAGAAGCAGTGGGGACGTGACTGTAAAGATCTTCCGGCCTTCATTATCAAACGTCTGCCGGTGCGTCTGACTTTTGACAACAACTATTTCAATGCGTTGTATCAGGGCATTCCCATTGGCGGTTACACGAAGCTGGTGGAACATCTGTTAGAGGGCATTGAGGTACGCCTGAACACAGATTATCTGGAGCAGAAAGAGGAACTGGATAAACTGGCAGAGACTGTTGTCTATACCGGCCCCATCGATGCCTATTTCGGCTACTCTCTGGGAGCACTGGAATATCGTTCCGTCAGGTTCGAGACAGAGGTGCTGGATATTCCCAATTTCCAGGGAAATGCTGCGGTGAATTACACGGATCGTGAGACTCCCTGGACCCGGATCATCGAGCACAAATGGTTCGAGTTTGGCAAGGACGAACAGGGACAGGATCTCCCGAAGACGGTCATCAGCAGAGAGTACAGTTCCGAATGGAAGCCGGGGGATGAGCCTTATTATCCAGTCAATGATGAAAAGAACGGCGCTTTGTATGCAGAGTATAAAAGGCTGGCAGATACGGAAAAGAACGTGATCTTCGGCGGAAGACTGGCGGAATACCGCTACTATGATATGGATGCGGTCATTGCCTCGGCATTGAAGAAGAGCGAAGAAGTATTGTAATGTAACAGATCATAAATGAGGGCAAAAGAAATGCAGTGGCGTGGGTAACGTCACTGCATTTTTAGTTTGAGCGCCGTCGGCGCATGTTTTGAAACAACCTTTAGCCGATCTGCGGTTTTGCTTTTCTCTTATTGCGGAACTCTCTGACAGCGATCAGCAGATCATAACGATATACCAGCGTGTACATCACAGCCGCCATGACGAAAGCAGTAAGCACATCAAATACGGAATGCTGTTTGATGAGCATGGTTGCCAGAATAATGGAGACAGCCAGGATCAGGGAACCGATGCGGATGCCCTTTTTCTTCTCAAAGCATTTGCTGCGGATAATGGCAAAGTGTGCACCCAGAGAATTATATACATGAATGCTGGGCCACAGGTTGGTAGGAGTGTCTGTCCGATACAGAGCGGCTACCATACGGGTGAAGATATTGTCTCTCGGCATAACAGCGGGACGAAGGTGCTGTCCGTTGGGCCACAGGGTGGATACGATCAGGAAAATCGTCATGCCCGTGAAGAGGAAGATACAGGTGCGGTAATAATCCTCTTTGTCCTTGAAAAAGAAATAAATGACCACAGCCGATACATAGGCAAACCACAAAAAGTAAGGGATGACGAACACTTCACAAAAAGGAATATAATCATCCGCCGCCATATGTATGATCCGGTAATGTCCGGTAGTATTTTTCTCCAGCCAGGCGAACCAGGTCATGTAAATAATGCCATATATAATAAGAGGAATGGCATGTTTATATTTCAAATAGAAGATCCGTAATTTTTCCATAAAAACCTCATTTCTCTAAAAACCTATGTTCCAAAATCAATTTTAGTATAGCTATCGGAACAAAAAAATCAAGGCTTTTTTGGAATACTTAAGCATTCTTAAGAAAATCTTTAGAGTGTGTTAAATCTGTTTAAGGTGTGATCATCCGGATGGCACCGGGGAGACATTCCACCCGGAAACCGCGGCTCTTTCTTGTCACTTCTCCGTCTGTATGCACCCACAGAGGAGCGGAAGCTGTTATGGACATCTGTGTGGCGGTATGGGCATTGATGCCTTTGACAAAATAATGTTTGCCGAAAAAGGCAGTGGGCAGGGCCAGCAGAACCAATCCCTTGGAAATATTGCCTACGGAACAGAGATCCAATACCCCGTCATGATCGACAGCGGGAGGGCAGAACATGAAACCGCCGCCCTCGTAACGGTGACTCATACAGGTCACGAACAGAAAACGGGGGAGTTCTACGGATTCCTTTTTGTCATGTACCTTGTCCTCCAGTGTCAGCGTGCAGGAGACCTTGCGGGCAGTGATCAGCTGTTTTAAGGCGATACCCAGATAGGTCAGCTTTCCTAAGCCGATCCGGTTCATGGTATCCTTGATCCGGGAACTCATGGCTTCCGCACAGACGGCGGCATCAAAGCCGATCCCGCAGCTGACGGCAAAAAGCCTGGATTCTTCCGGCTGGTCTTCGTCCAGATAGGTCAGTCTCCCCAGATCCATGGCTTTGGGAGTATTATTATGAAGGATCAGATTGAGAGCAGCCTTTGGATCCTTGGAAATTCCCAGATCTCGGGCCAGATCATTGCTGGAGCCGGTGGGAATGTAGCCGAGGATGACTTTGGAAGGATCTGCAATGCCCTGAAGGGTCTCGTTTATCGTGCCGTCACCCCCCAGAACGATGAGCGTTAAGTCAGGCTCTGCAGCATGCTCTGCGGTGATCTGTGCGGCCAGCTGTCGGACTTCTCCGGCTTTCCCGGAAAAATAGGTCTGATATTCGGTATTGCCTGCTTTCAGAGCCGGCTCCACCTGTTCGGCCCAGATCTTTGCCCCTCTTCCGGAGCGGGAGGCGGGATTGATAATAATATGATACATGAGAATTCCCCATCTTTCGTAAAGTTGTAACTATTCAGAGCCGGGAAAATTTGCATAAATTTGCGAATCCTGCTTGCATGAATGAGCATAATTTTGAAAATTTTTATGGCGAATGAGGCTCTGAATAGTTATGTTAAAGTTTATTCTAACACACCAGGGGGCTTCTGCCAACATTGTTCATTTTCTATCTTTGCAAATAAAAGGTTCTATGCTATACTAAACCATAAGTTTAGCGAATTAACGTAACATAAGGAGGAATGAGGCATGTATTCATTGGATGAAGTAAAAAAAGTAGATCCCGAAGTGGCACAGGCCATTATTGACGAGGAGAATCGTCAGAACAGTCACATCGAGCTGATCGCATCTGAAAACTGGGTAAGTAAGGCTGTTATGGCAGCTATGGGAAGTCCACTGACCAATAAATATGCGGAAGGATATCCCGGCAAGAGATATTACGGTGGTTGTGAGTGCGTGGATGTCATCGAGAATCTGGCGATCGAACGTGCCAAGAAGCTGTTTGGATGTGATTATGCCAATGTACAGCCCCATTCCGGAGCACAGGCAAATATGGCAGTGCAGTTCGCTGTGCTGAAGCCCGGCGATACCATTATGGGTATGAATCTGGATCACGGCGGACATCTGACCCATGGTTCACCCGTCAATATGTCCGGTAAATATTTCCATGTAGTACCTTACGGCGTGGATGACAACGGTTTCCTGGATTATGACAGAATGAGGGAGCTGGCCCTGGAATGCAGACCCAAGATGATCATTGCAGGTGCTTCTGCATATGCACGTACCATTGATTTCAAAAAGTTCCGTGAAGTGGCGGAGGAAGTCGGTGCGGTACTGATGGTAGATATGGCACATATCGCAGGCCTTGTGGCAGCAGGCCTTCATCCCAGTCCCATTCCCTATGCGGATGTAGTGACCACCACCACCCACAAGACACTGCGCGGACCCAGAGGCGGTATGATCCTCTGCAACAAGGAAGCCAACGAGAAATTCAATTTTAATAAAGCTATTTTCCCCGGCATTCAGGGCGGCCCGCTGATGCATGTCATCGCAGCCAAGGCTGTCTGCTTCGAGGAAGCATTAAGCGACGACTTTAAGGTATATCAGAAGAACATTGTGGACAACGCACAGGCATTGTGCAAGGGCCTGATGAGCCGTGACATTAAGATTGTCTCCGGCGGTACCGACAATCATCTGATGCTGGTAGACCTGACCCCTTACGGTCTGACCGGTAAGGCAGTGGAGAAGCTGTTGGATGCAGCTCACATCACCGCCAACAAGAACACCATCCCCAACGATCCCCAGTCTCCGTTCGTGACCAGTGGTATCCGTCTGGGAACCCCTGCGGTAACTTCCAGAGGTCTGAACACCGAGGATATGGATCAGGTGGCAGAGGCCATTGCCACGGTCATCAAGGGTGGCGAGGAACAGGTTCCCGCAGCCAGAGCCATCATTCAGAAATTAACAGACAAATATCCTCTGATCTAAAGACAGCGGATGGGAAAAGAGCCTTTCGGCTCTTTTCTTATGCTTAAAATCACTCAAAACCTCCTGAAAATGCCGGATATGTGTGTCGGTGACGCTCAAAAAAGATAAAAATGGGGGTTGTCTTTCATGCTTTACTGTGCTAGAATATCCCTCGGTGAAAAACAAGTGTCCGCACTACAGATACGAACCGGAAGAAAGGATAACATATGGGAGAAACGACCAAGTATTTTGTGGTGAAGCAGAAGGCGATCCCCGAAGTACTGTTAAAGGTAGTGGAAGCAAAGCGGCTTCTGGAGTCAGAGAAGGTTCTGACCATACAGGAAGCGGTTGATGCGGTAGGTATCAGCCGCAGTTCTTTTTATAAGTACAAAGATGATATTTTTCCCTTTCATGACAATTCCCAGGGAACGACCATCACTCTTACTTTTCAGATGGATGATGAACCGGGTATATTGTCGGATGTGCTGAAGATCATCGCAGAGTACCGGGCCAATATCCTGACGATCCATCAGAGTATTCCCATCAACGGAATCGCTTCTCTGACATTGAGTATTCAGGTATTGCAGACCACGGGGGACATTTCCCGGATGATTGAGCAGCTGGAGGGACAGCCCAGTGTACATCATGTAAAAATACTGGCAAAAGAATAAAATTTTTCACACGCAATTTGTGCCTGCGCAAGGTACTAAAGTACCTGAAAGTTTGCAGGCTATGAGAAAGGCAAGGGTTATGATATGATCAACGTTGCAGTATTAGGCTACGGCACCGTGGGCAGCGGTGTGGTGGAAGTTATCGAGAAAAACAAGGACATGGTGAACAAGAAGTCCGCACAGGAACTGGAGGTAAAATACATCCTGGATCTGAGAGATTTCCCCGGAGATCCTTACGAGGACAAAGTCATTCATGATTTCAATACGATCTTACATGACGACAGTGTGACCATTGTCTGTGAGACCATGGGCGGTGTCGGAGCCGCTTATCAGTTCACGAAGCAGGCTCTGGAACGGGGCAAGAGCGTCTGCACCTCCAACAAGGAGCTGGTAGCCAAGCACGGTCCCGAACTGCTGCAGATCGCCAGAGAACATAATTGTAACTATCTGTTCGAAGCCAGTGTGGGCGGCGGTATTCCCATTATCCGTCCGTTGAATTATTCCCTGACAGCAGAGAAGATCGAGGCTATCAACGGTATCTTAAACGGTACTACGAATTATATCTTAAGTAAAATGGAAAAAGAGGGTGCGGACTTTGCTGCGGTTCTGAAGGAAGCGCAGGACAAAGGCTATGCGGAGCGCAATCCGGAAGCGGATGTGGAAGGTTATGATGCCTGCCGTAAGATTGCGATTTTGTCTTCCCTGATGTTCAGTAAAAATGTGGATTCCGAGAAGGTTCCCACCGAAGGTATCACTAAGATCACAGCAGCGGATTTCGAATATGCCAATGCCACAGATCATACCATCAAGCTATTGGGCAGAAGCAGGGCCATTGATGATAATACCGCAGAGGTTATGGTAGCACCGTTTTTACTTTCCAAAGAACATCCGCTTGCCATGGTACATGGTGTATTCAATGCTGTATTTGTCACCGGCAACATGCTGGGAGATTCCATGTATTACGGACGGGGCGCAGGTAAGCTTCCCACCGCCAGCGCGGTAGTATCGGATGTCGTCGACTGTGCAAGACATCAGGGCAAGGTGATCATGTGCTTCTGGGACAAAGAGGAAGTAAAGCTGGCAGACATCGGCGAGGCCGAGAGAAGTTTCTTCATCCGGGCAAAGGCCGGAGCGGAAGATGCGGTTACAGCAGCGTTCCCCGGAGGCCGGATGGTACATCTTAAGGACCGGAAGGAAGACTTCGGATACTTCACACAGAGTATGAAGGAAAAAGATTTTCAGGCAAAATACGAGGCACTGGGCGGGCAGATGCTCGGCAGGATCCGTCTGGTATAAAAGTCGGGGGCTTTTGATCCCGACATCATTAGATAGAGTTGAGGAGAAAATGTTATGTCAAAAGTAGTGAAATTCGGTGGAAGTTCTCTGGCAAGCGCAGAGCAGTTCAAAAAAGTAGGAAACATCATCCGGGCAGATAAGGAGAGAAAATATGTGGTACCTTCCGCACCGGGGAAAAGATTTTCCGATGACACCAAGGTAACGGATATGTTGTATGCCTGCTATGATCTGGCAGATCAGGGCAAGAGCTTCAAGGCAGAGCTGGATGCTATCAAAGCCCGTTATCAGGAGATCATCGACGGACTGCAGCTGGATCTGGATCTTGTCGATGAGTTCAAGACTATTGAGAAGAACTTTAAGGCAAAGGCCGGCAGCAATTACGCGGCTTCCCGTGGTGAATATCTGAACGGTATTATCATGGCAAATTATCTGGGCTATGATTTCATTGATGCGGCAACCGTCATCTTCTTCGATGAGAACGGCGAATTTGACGCAGCAAAGACCAATGAAGTACTGCGTGCCAGACTGGCAGAGAGCAAGGAAGCAGTTGTACCCGGCTTCTACGGTGCCATGCCCGACGGAACGGTGAAGACTTTCTCCAGAGGCGGTTCCGACATCACCGGTTCCATCGTGGCCAAGGCTGCCAAAGCGGATGTCTATGAGAACTGGACCGATGTATCCGGTTTCCTGATTGCGGATCCCCGCATCATTGATCATCCCGAGGCTATTGAGACTATCACCTATCGTGAACTTCGCGAGCTGGCCTATATGGGTGCTACCGTTCTTCATGAGGATGCCATTTTCCCGGTACGTCAGGAAGGTATCCCTATCAATATCCGCAATACAAACGCTCCCGAGGACAATGGTACCTGGATCGTGGGAAGCACCTGTCAGAAGTCCAAATACGTGATCACCGGTATCGCCGGCAAGAAGGGCTTCTGCTCCGTCAATATTGAAAAAGATATGATGAACTCCGAGATCGGTTTCGGCAGAAAGGTATTGCAGGCATTTGAAGAAAATGGTATTTCTTTCGAGCATGTTCCCTCCGGCATTGATACCATGACGGTATTCGTACATCAGGATGAGTTCATGCACAAGGAACAGAAGGTAGTGGCAGGCATCCACAGACTGGCCAATCCCGACGCCATTGACATCGAATCCGACCTGGCATTGATCGCTGTCGTAGGCCGTGGCATGAAGTCCACCCGCGGCACTGCAGGCAGAATCTTCTCCGCACTGGCACACAAAAATATCAATGTCAAGATGATCGACCAGGGATCTTCCGAGCTGAACATCATCATCGGTGTGGCAAATGAAGATTTTGAGACTGCAATTCAGGCAATCTATGATATCTTTGTGATCACAAGATTATAAGTTTATCAGATATAAAAAGACAGGTCAGTTCGACCTGTCTTTTTATGGTTCCGGATATTGGATCATATCCAGTATCGGAGTTCGTATAATATATTGGTAGGCCTCAAAAATTTTCTCCGCAGGGACTTCTTTCGGAGAGGAGAGCCATAACTTTAGAATTTCAATTAATAAGAGGGCATTATAATGTGCCAGTGACTGCGGTGTGATAAGTTCGCAGGGCATTTTCCTCATAGGATGTCTGGACAGAATCCGGAAAAAGGTCTGTTCACAGTAGTGTGAAAAAAATTCTCCGAAGCAATTCTGGCCTGTGGTTTCAAAAAGTCGATGATAATATTCCTTATTTTTTTCAAAACAGATAAACATCAGCTTGATGGCTTCCTGTTCCATATCGTTTTCGATCATGACTTCGACTTTGCTGCCGATGTCCTGGTCGAACAGAAACTCAATCACTTCGTATTTATCCTGAAAATAGTTATAGAAAGTAGGGCGGATCACATGTGCACCATCCGTGATCATTTTGATGGAAATCTTCTGAAAAGGCATGGTAAGCACAAGAGAACGAAAACTGTCTGCCAATAATTCTTTTGTCTTCATCACAGGACTCCTTTTCCTATAAAAGAACCGGGATAGAAATATTATAACCAAAAAACTTTCTTTTCTCAACTTTAAACGACACTTTTGCCAAAATGTCGCGGAATATTTACAGTTATCGAAAAAATGTAAGAGCAGGAAAAACGCTGTGCAAGGGTTGTATCTTACCATATGCCGGAAAATTGTTTAAAGTAAAAAATGAAAAGAGATAAAAACATTATAACGGGAGAAAGGGGTTGCATGGATGGCATGGTATGAAATTTTCATTGTATCGGTGGGACTATCCCTGGATGTCTTTACCTATGCATTATACAAAGGCGCTATGCTTTCCAGACTGGACAAAAAGCAGATCCTGAAAATGATCCTGCTGTTCACAGGATGGCAGAGCGGTGCAATGCTTTTAGGAAGCCTGATTTCGGAACTTCCGTACATTGCAATGAACTATCAGCGGACAGAAAGACTGTTCAGGGCGGCATCGGCAGTTATTTTTTTCCTGATCGGGATATGGCTGATCGTCCGGGCACTACATATGCGGGACCCGCTGGAACGAAGGGAAGATGCCTTCGCCTGGAGACAGCTATGCATTTGGGCCATGCTTACCAGTGTGGACAGTTTTCTGACGGGAATTGGCATGGGCTTTTTAGACACCAGAGTAACGGCGCAGATCATTCAGCTGGCAATTAGGGCTGCGCTGGCGGTCATCGTCGGCATCTATGCGGGATATCGGATCGGGTGTCATGGAAGAAACCGTGTACTGATCAGTGGAGCGCTGATCTTCCTGCTTGCCGGCGTGGATGTATTGTTTCGATATTATATCTGAAATACCGTGATTCATAGAATAAATAGACAAAAGTGAGGTAAATCGTATGGCAGACGTGAAACACAAAGTTGAGAGAGCTGCATTTGGCGCAGCAATCGACGGAATTCTGAAGTATGTGAATAAGGACGAAGCAGACAGAGAAAAGGCATTCTTAAAGCTGGTAGATCTGTCGGAAAAATTTATGGGAGATACCTTCCGCAAGGAAAGCTATGATGCGGCAAGACGTATGATCCAGGATCCGGACAGCAAATGGATGCAGTATGTGAACCGGATCTTAAACGAAGTGGATCCCCATGTCATCAAAATGTCCGCACTGGACTATGGTTTTGAGGCGGCGTTCTGCGGTAAAAAAGAGATTAACGAGATGCGTGTGAAACATCAGTGCAATATCCCCTGGCTGATCCTGATGGATCCCACCAGTGCCTGCAACCTGCATTGTACCGGCTGCTGGGCGGCAGAGTACGGCAATCGTCTGAACTTAAGCTTTGAAGATATGGATCGCATCGTTACCCAGGGTAAGGAACTTGGTATCTATCTGTATTTCTTCACCGGTGGCGAACCTCTGGTCAGAAAGGATGACATCATCCGTCTGTGCGAGAAACACGATGACTGTGGCTTCCATGCATTTACCAACGGCACGCTGATCGATGAGAAATTCTGCCAGGAGATGAAGCGGGTAGGCAACTTCTCCGTAGCTATCAGTCTGGAAGGCTTCGACGAAGTGAACGACTTACGCCGCGGCAAGGGCGTGTTTGATAAAGTAATGCATGCCATGGATCTGATGAAGCAGTATTTGAAAACGAACCGTGTCCTGCTGGCGCTGCTGGCCGCCTTCGTGTGGGCCTGTTACGCCCTCTTGTCCCGGAAGATCAGCGCCCTGGGCCATCCCACTGTCCTGACCACGCGGCGAACCTTTTTCTACGGGCTGGCATTCATGCTGCCGGCGCTGATGGTCTCTGGCGTCCGGCTGGAGCTCACGCGACTCACAGCCCCGGTGAACCTGGGGAATCTGCTGTTTCTGGGGCTGGGGGCCTCGGCCCTGTGCTTCGTCACCTGGAACTTCGCGGTGAAGGCACTGGGGGCGGTGAAAACCAGCGTGTACATCTATCTGGTGCCGGTGATCACAGTGGCGGCCTCCGTGCTGATCCTGCGGGAACCCTTCACCTGGATGACCGGAGCCGGTACGGTACTGACCCTGATCGGGCTGCTTCTCTCTGAAGGCAAACTCCATTGGAAAGAGGGAACACACCATGAAACAGGAACTGGACAAATGCGTCCTGGTGATTGATGAGGCCATGCCCCGGGGCCTCGCTGCCAACACAGCGGCCATCCTGGGCATCACATGGGGCCGGCTGCGGCCGGAACTGGTAGGGGAGGACGTGACCGACGCTGCCGGAGCCATCCACCCCGGGATCATCCGCACGCCGGTGCCGGTGCTCTCCGGCAGGCCGGAGACCTTGGTGAAGACATACGTCAGGATGTCGACCGGGTTGGCCACGATGATGTAGACCGCGTTGGGCGCGTGCTTGACGATCTGCGGGATGATGGACTTGAAGATGGCGACGTTCTTGTTGACCAGGTCCAGGCGGGTCTCACCGGGCTTCTGGTTTGCCCCGGCGGTGATAACGACAAGAAAACAGTCAGCCAGATCGTCATAGCCCCCGGCCGATATTTCCATGGCGGAACCGTAAGGCAGGCCGTCACTCAGGTCCATGGCCTCGCCCTCCGCCTTGGCCCGGTTTACATCTACCAGCACCAGCTTGGAAAACAGGCCCTGCTGCAAAAATCGGAAGGCGATGGAGGCACCCACCGCACCGCAGCCAATGATGGCCGCCTTTCTGGGATCTGTAGTCATGATTGTTCTCCTTCCTCAGGCCTAAAAGCCCTCTGGCTTTTAGTTGTGCCTGATTTTTCGAGCTGCTATTCCTGAAGATTCGGTGTTCACTTTCAATTAGAGGATGGGAAGGGTTATGAGTTCCTGATTTTTTTGACTGTCTCTTGATCTGGGCTGCGCTTTCTCCTCACGTTGTCTTATGATGGTAGAAAACGAAGGAGGGAAGCAAATTGATCTATGGCTATATTCGTGTGTCCAGCACGGACCAGAACGAGGACCGGCAGCGGATCGCTTTGCAGGAGCTGTCTGTCCTGGAGAAAAATATT
>ERZ779894.2117-NODE-2117-length-18494-cov-7.444872_pt1 | contig 18494 bp, 9 predicted proteins | sample MGYA00511587_ERZ779894 | MGnify/ENA primary metagenome ERZ779894 (study PRJEB29588, sample SAMEA2160490) | human gut metagenome | biome: human gut; feature: human-associated habitat; material: faeces | place: Denmark | collected 2008/2010 ... | reverse complement strand
AGTCGCAGGGTATCAAACAGCTCATGTCCGGAGGCGGTATCATTATCGTAGCACAGACGGTGATTCCACAGCTTTCAACGCTGTTCTCATAATTCATGGGGTCAATCATTGACAAAATCACTGAATTTATAAAGGAAATGCTGCAGGGGTGGGTGCTTGACAATCTTGAAACGATGTTTACCGACGTAAATACGAAGGTAGGCTCTATTGCAGGGGAAGTCGGGCAGACACCCAGCTCATGGAACGCAGGCATTTTTTCCATGATCCGGAATCTTTCAGATAATGTCATGATTCCCATAGCAGGAATGATTATCAGCGCCATACTCTGCTATGAGCTGATTACGATGGTAATGGATAAAAACAACATGCACGAGATGGGGAGCGAGTTCTTCTTTCGCTACCTCATCAAAGCATGTGTTGCGGTAATGTTGCTCAGTAAGACGTTTGACATTACAATGGCAATCTTTGATGTGGGAAACCATATCGTGACCAATGCATCGGGTGCCATTACCGGCTCCACGAGCCTTGATGTGTCATCCACGTTGCAGACCATGTTTAATGATCAGCTTTCCACTATGGGAATAGGCGAACTGATAGGGCTTGGAATTGAAACCATGATTGTCAGCTTATGTATGAAAATCATGTCCGTCCTCATCACCGTCATTTTATATGGGCGAATGATTGAAATATACCTTTATGTATCAGTAGCACCCGTTCCCTGTGCAACCGTAACCAACCGGGAATGGGGAACGATAGGAACCAATTATTTTAAGGGACTTTGTGCATTGGCATTTCAGGGATTTTTTATGATGGTGTGCGTCGCAATCTATGCGGTGCTGGTGGCAGGGGTGGCAGTAGCAGACAACCTGCATACGGCACTCTGGTCAGTGGCGGCATATACTGTGATTTTATGTTTTTCCCTGTTTAAGACAGGTTCGCTGTCAAAATCTATCTGGAATGTGCACTAAGGGAGGAACGACATGGCAATATCTGTGCAGGTGCCAAAGGATTTGTCCGGGATCAAGACAAAGGTGGCACTGAATTTAACAAAAAGACAGATTATCTGTTTCAGTGGTGCGGCAGTAACGGGCATCCCTCTGTATTTTCTGACAAAGGGATGGATCGGAACATCAGCCGCATCACTTTTAATGATGGGGGCGATGCTTCCATTTTTCTTTTTTGCAATGTATGAGAAAAACGGCTTCCCGGCGGAGAAGATTTTATACTTCATGCTCCGGCAGAAGATACTCACGCCGGGAATCAGACCATATCGGTCAGAAAACCTCTACAAGCAGTTGGAGGAGAAAGAAAAATTACGAAGGGAGGTTCGTTATCTTGAAAACAAAGCAAAAGGCAGAGCCGAAAAGCCGCAGAAAAAGTAGCGGTGGACTTACCTTTTCCGAGAAGAAACGTCTGGTAGAACTGAAACATATTTTATCCGGCAAAGGCAAAGAGAAAGAAAAGCCGACTACCGCACAAAAGACGATTACTTTTGAAAAGATGTTCCGTGACGGGATCTGTCAGGTCAGCCACCGTTATTATACGAAAATGGTGGAATTTTATGATATAAACTATGAGCTGCTGGAAGTGGATGACCAGGCGGACATCCTGGCACAGTACAGCAGGCTTATCAATTATTTTGATCCGTCTGTGAAGTTTGAACTGGTACTGTTCAACCGGCAGGTCAATGAGCAGGCACTTACGGAGCAGTTCGATATTCCACGGCAGGAGGATGATTTTAACGATATTCGTGAGGAATATACGGAAATGCTCAAAAAACAGGCGGCAAAGGGAAATAACGGCATTATTAAGTCAAAATACCTGATCTTTGGTGTGGAGAGCGACGGCTATAAGGAAGCGAAAAGCCGCCTTAATAACATCGAGAAAGATGTGATACGAAACTTAAATAACATAGGCACGACAGCCAAAGGACTGGACGGAAAGGAACGACTGCGCATCCTGCATGAATATTTCAATCAGGATACCATGAAGCCTTTCCGTTTTTCATTTAAGGATGTGGCAGAGTCCGGCAAATCGGTGAAGGACTACATCGCACCGCCGGGGTTCGATTTCCGTTACCCGAACCGCTTCAAGTCGGGAAATATGTATGGCTGTGTGTCCTATCTGGATATTTTGGCACCGAAGTTTACGGACGAGCTGATCAAGCAGCTTCTTGACATTGATGCAAACCTTACCATTTCCATGCATATGCAGACGGAAGATCCGGTAAAGGCAATCAAGAAATTAAAGGCAGTTATTTCCAATATCCAGAAAATGAAGATCGAGGAGCAGAAAAAGGCAGTCCGCAGCGGCTATGACATGGATATTTTACCAACGGACATTGTGACCTATGAAAAGGATACACTGGAGTTTCTGGATGACCTGAACACAAGCAATCAGAAGATGATCAACATGACATTTCTCATTACCTGCTACGGAAGAACAAAGCGGGAACTGGAGAGCCTGATGCAGAGGGTGTCCGGTATCATTCAGCAGGCAAACTGTGACCTGCGCTGTTTACAGTATTTGCAGGAACAGGGACTGATGGCATCTGCGCCAATCGGCTGTAATGAAACAGGGATAGAACGTACCCTGTCAACGAAAAGCACAGCGATTTTAGTTCCGTTCTGCACACAGGAGCTGTTCATGCCAGCTCCGGCAATCTATTACGGCTTAAATGCACTCAGCAACAACATGATCATGGCAGACCGGAAAAGGCTGCGTACACCAAACGGTGTGATACTTGGTACACCGGGAAGCGGTAAAAGTTTCAGCGCAAAGCGTGAGATTTTAAGCTGCTTTCTTATTACGAAGGACGATATTATCATCTGCGATCCAGAGGGAGAGTATTTTGCACTGGTGGCGGCATTACATGGACAGGTCGTGAAACTTGCCACCAATTCCAAAGATTACTTAAACCCGATGGACATCCAGTTGTCACATAAGGGAGATAAGGAAGCCTTAAAGCTGAAATCGGATTTTATCATCACATTGTGTGACCTGATTGCAGGCGGTAAGGACGGTCTTGAAAACGATGAGAAAGGTATCATTGATGAATGTATCCGTCAGATTTATGACAAATATTTTGAAAATCCGGTACCGGAAAATATGCCAATACTGGAAGATTTATATAATGCACTTCTGAAACATAAGAACCCGAAGGCGGAGCGTATCGCCAACAGCCTTGTGCTGTATGTGCATGGTTCCCAGAATTATTTTAACCACCATACCAATGTGGACAGCGGCAACCGTATCATGTGCTTTGACATCCGGGACTTGGGCAACCAGTTAAAAGAACTTGGAATGTTGATCGTACAGGATGCGGTGTGGAACAGGGTATCGCAGAACAGGGAGCGCAAGATTGCCACCCGCTATTACTGTGATGAGTTCCATCTTCTTCTGAAGGAAAAACAGACTGCCATTTATTCGGTGGAAATATGGAAGCGCTTTAGAAAATGGGGCGGTATTCCGACAGGTTTGACGCAGAATGTGGGCGATTTTCTTCGATCTGAGGAAATTGAGGGTATTTTGGGAAACAGCGATTTTATTTATCTCTTAAACCAGAATGCCAAAGATCAGGCGATACTTGCGGATAAGCTGGGACTTTCCGATAAACAGCTCTCCTATGTCACCAACTCTGAACAGGGAAGCGGTCTGATACTGTTTGATAACGTGGTAATCCCGTTCGTGGATAAATACCCGACAGACACAAAGACTTACAAGATCATGAATACTAAGCCGGAGGAATCGGTGCAGAAGGAGGATGCAATGTAAATGGCAGACAGGAAACAGAAAAAGCAGGCTGTGAGCAATCTGCCACGGGATGCAAACCGTGGGAACGATGCAAAAAACGCAACTTCTGGTCACAACGTCCAGAAGTTGGAAGGTGGTACGGAAAAGAAATCTTCAACGGTACACCACGCAAACAGTAAAAAGAAATATTACCGTCAACAGCAGCCGGACACTTCTGGTCACAACGTCCAGAAGTCACAAGCCGATGCGGAAAAGGCGTTCTTAAAGGAAAACAGCTTCATGCAGGAGGAACAGCCGGGGGATTCTGACAGCACGATGGAAAATGAGGTTCATGTAAGGGATACCTACCAACGGTCTGAGAAAAAAGGAAAATATCACAAAAAGCGTGTGCAAAGAGAACACGCACACAAAGAACGTGCAAAGTCAGAAAAACCGGGGCAGTCCGACAGTGGAGAGTTTCAGACGAAGGATGATACTTTTACGCAGGGGCAGACAGAAGGATTTACGGATAAGAGGGTACAGAAGGCTGCTGACAAATCGGAGAAGAACCGCCGGAAGCTACAGAAGGCAAAGGATAAGATGCCGAAGAAGCGGCAGTATGAGATGAAGCGTGTCTTTGACGAACAGACAGGAAAGGCAAGGTATGTGGTAGTCCCAGTAGAAGTGGAGATGCCATTTAAGCCGGAGGGCATCGGAAAAGCTGCGGTTCATAAGCTGCAAACGGAAAATATGTATTTTGTGCATCGCAAGATTGCAGAAACAGAAAAAGACAATTCTGCGGTGGAGGGCGCACATAAGACCGAACAGCGGGCAGAAGATGTGTATCATTACATGAAGTACCATCGTAAGAGTAAGGCACAGCGCAAAAAGGACAGGCTGGAAAAGCTTCAGAAAAAGCAGGTCACAGCAGATATGAAGCTGGAGTATGAGAAATTCCTGAGCGAAAATCCACATTTAAAAGGCAACAGTCCGAAAAAGCAGTTGCAAAGGCAGTTACAGAAGCAACGTATTAAGCGGGAGTATGCAAAAGCGAGGAGGGCAGGAGCAGAAGCAAAGACAGCAAAGGAAACATTTACAAAGACTGCCAATGCTGCAACCGGGATTGCAAAGAAGTTACAGGAAATTGCGGTCAAGAATAAAACGCTTATCATCACAATCGGTATTTTTTCGTTGCTTCTTATCATGATTATGTCTGCATTATCAAGCTGCGGTTCCATGTTTACGGGAACTGTGACAACAACTATGGCAAGTACATATTTGAGCCTTCCGGCAGAGATTGATGCGGCAGATTTATCCTTCACACAGAAAGAAATGACACTGCAAAATACAATTGATTCGATGGAAACCAATCATCCGGGATACGATGAGTATGATTATAACCTCGGTGCAATCGGGCATGATCCGTTTACGTTGATCAGTTATCTTTCGGCAGTCCATACAGAATTTACCGCAGTGGATGTGGAACATGAGATACAGCAACTATTTGATGCCATGTACTCCCTTACCACGGAGGAAGTGGAAGAAACAAGGACGAGGACAGGCACAGATGCAGAGGGAAATGAAACAGAGGAAGAATACACAGTAACTATTTTGCGTGTCACGCTTACAGTCACACCTCTTGAGAGCATTGTTGCCGGACGCATGGATACGGAACAGGCAGAAATTTTTGCCGCCTATACGGAGACAAAAGGCGGGTTACAGGTATTTGGAACACCCGCGGATTACTACTGGTATTACTATATCAGCAGTTATTATGGATACCGGAAGAACCCGAACACCGGAGCGGAGGAGCTTCACAGGGGTGTGGACATTGCAGTGCCGACAGGTACGGTTGTGTATGCGGCGCATGACGGAACGGTTACACAGGCGGCTTACGATTCCTATTACGGGAATTATGTGGTGATCACGGACAGTAAGGGATATACCACAAAATATGCCCACATGGACAGCTTAACGGTATCCGCAGGGCAGAGTGTAAAAAAGGGCGATACGGTTGGAGAAAGCGGTAACACGGGAAGCAGTACCGGAAGCCATCTTCATATTGAGTGTCTGTATAACGGGGAGTATTATAACCCGTTATTTTATTTTGAAGCAGGCACACAGACAATTTACGGGGAGACACCGGGCGGAACCGGAGGGGGAACAGGCAATGTCATACCGCCGGATTCCTATGACGATGCAACCGTACAGGCGCTCATGACAGAAGCCAACAAATATCTTGGTATGCCATACACCTTTGGCGGCACACCGCCATCAAGTTTTGACTGTTCAGCATTTGTCTGCTGGGTATTTTCCAACAGCGGGGTGCATGACCTGCCACGAACCACGGCGCAGGGTATTTATGACCAGTGTACTCCGGTATCAGCGGCGGATGCAAAGGCAGGGGACATTATCTTTTTTACCGGGACATACAACGCAGGGCGTCCGGTCACGCACGTTGGCATTTACTGCGGAAACGGTACGATGGTGCATTGCGGCGATCCGATCCAGTACACATCCATCAATACATCTTACTGGCAGAGCCATTTTTACGGCTTTGGAAGATTAAATTAACGGAGGGAGGAAACACAGGTTGTCAGTAGAAAGGATCAATTTACAGCTTAAAAAGGTCAGGGAGCAGATCGCACAGCTTCAGGCAAAGGAAAAAGACCTTGCAGAGCAGAAACAGATGGCAGAGGATGCCGAAACCATGAAGATCATTAAAAAATATAAAATCTCATCCGAGCGTTTACAGATATTAAACAGGCTCAGTGAGGATGAAGTCAGACAATTATTACAGAAACGGGAACAGGAAAAGGAGGGTTCGACCAATGAAAAAGAAGAAGTTATCCGTTAAGGCACTGATGTCCCTTGTTCTGTCGGCAATACTGTTTTGTATGCCGGCAGGGGCGTTTTTCGCTAACAGGGCAAATACGGTGGAGGTTCATGCAGAGGATACCGCAGAACAGCAGACAGAGAGTACCGGGAACACAGAAAGTACGGGCAGTACAGGGAACACGGTTACACCCGGCAATGGCAAGGAAGAAAATGCCGGAGAGGAAAAAACGGAAGATTCCACAGAGGGCGCAGCGGAAGGAACGACGGAAGAAACAACCGAGGAGACAGAGCCAGCGAAGTGTACCTGTACGGAAAAGTGCAGCCAGTATGAGGTGGACAAGGACTGTGCGGTGTGCAGCAAGGATTACAAGGAATGTGTCTATGTAAATCCCAGTGTAAAAATCACGATCGCCACACCGACCGGATGGCATAACGATACCACAAAGGTACATATTTCAGTGGAAGATACGGTAAAGTCCGGCAACTTTACGATCCAGAAAGTGCAGGCAAAGGTAGCGCAGAATGGAAGCTGGACGGACATCACAGAGGATATGTATGTGGAGATTTCCGAGAACAGCACCATTTATGTGCAGGTCACTGACCAGAAGGGAAAGACCTATGAGAAAAACCGCTATATCAAGTGCTTTGATTTCACAAAGCCTACCTTAAATGCGGCAGTCATTGACGGGCTTTTGAGCATTCAGGCACATGATACGGATTCCGGTATCAAGGCAATCTATGTGAACGGCTATGAATTTACGGAGCATACGAATGGGGCGTTGAACATCCGCCTGCAACAGTTCGATGCCGGGTATCAGTATTTTACGATTTCTGCTATGGACAATGCAGGAAATATATCGGAGATTTACAAAACTGCCAATCCTTATTACACCGATCCGAAGACGAAGGACAGCAATGAAAAAGATCCGGCGGAACAGCTCCCGGTGGATGCGTCTGCAACGCAGCCGAGTTCCGCAACCGCACAGGTTACGGAGCATACCAAAACAGACAGCAATGGGAATACCATTTCCGAGACAGGAACCGGAACAGGCACTTCATCCACGAAACAGTCTCCGGGCACGGGAGACACCACAGACAGTGCAGATAAAAGCAGTGAAAGCAGTACGTCGGAGCAGGGCAAGGAATTTTACACGATCCAGACTGCTTCGGAAAAGGTGTTCTATCTTGTAATCGACAGGGACGGTGACGAGGAAAAGGTATATTTTCTTACAGAAGTGAGCGAAAATGACCTGCTTAACACCACATCCGATAACAGTGAGACACTTCCGAAAAACTCTGCCGCACTGGAGTCGGCAATCCCGGTCAAGGATGCGGCTCTTGACAATAACAATACCGATGCTGCGGGAAATAAAAAACAGGATGCGGAAACGGTGGAAGAAAATACCGAGGAGAGTACCGAGGAAGCCAGTGAGCCGGAAACCACAGAACAGAAACAGGATGGTTCCGGCTTTGCCTATCTTATCATGGGGATTGCTGCGGCAGCCGTAATCGGTGTGGTTTACGTCATAAAGGCAAAGAAGAAAAAGGAAAACTTCATTGACGATGATGATGAGCTGGAGGACGATTACAAGGAAGATTACGACGATGAGGACGGGGAAGAAGCTGATCCGGACGAGGATTTCTTAAAAAATACGGAACCTGACAGCGATGATGAGGAAATAGATACAACGGAAAACGATGCAGAGAATGAGGAGGAATAAAAGATGCAGTTAGTGATCGCAGAGAAGCCGAGCGTGGCACAGAGCATTGCGGGTGTGCTTGGCGCAACAGAACGTAAGGACGGATATATGGAGGGCAATGATTATATCGTGTCATGGTGTGTGGGACATCTGATTGAACTTGCACAGCCGGAAAGCTATGATGAAGCCTTACAGAAATGGACATACGAGAGCCTTCCGATCATCCCGGATACATGGCAGCATGAGGTTAAGAGCGATACAAAAGCGCAGTATAAGGTGCTGTATCAGCTTATGCACGATAACAGGGTGGACTCCGTAGTGTGTGCCACCGATGCCGGACGTGAGGGGGAACTGATCTTCCGCCTGACCTATAACATGGCAGACTGCCATAAGCCGATGAAACGCTTATGGATTTCTTCGATGGAGGAAAGTGCCATCAAAGAGGGATTTTCCAATCTCAGACCGGGAAGTGAATATGACCATCTGTATGAATCTGCACTGTGCAGGCAGGAAGCAGACTGGCTTGTCGGTATCAATGGAACAAGGCTTTTTACCGTGTTATATGGCGGCAAGGCATTGAAGGTGGGGAGGGTGCAGACACCCACCCTTGCCATGCTGGTAGACCGTGAAGCAAAGATTATGAATTTTAAGAAAGAAGCCTACTATGTGGCGCATATCCTGGGCAACGGTCTGGATGCAGTATCGGAGCATATCTGTGACAAGGCAGAAGCGGAAAAAATCGCAGAAACCTGTGCAAACGGACAGGCTCTTGTGACCGCAGTGGTTAAGGAAGAAAAGTGGATTGCACCGCCGAAGCTCTATGATCTTACCACGTTACAGAGGGATGCCAACCGCTTATTTGGTTTTACCGCAAAGCAGACGTTGGAATATACGCAGAGCCTTTATGAGAAAAAGCTGGTGACATATCCGAGAACAGACAGCCAGTATCTTTCCGATGACATGGAGGGGACAGCGAGAAATGTGATCGAAGCAATTTTCAATTCCCTGTTGTTTGAGCAGAATATCATGTTCAACCCGGATGTGAAAAAGGTTTTGAACAGCAAAAAAGTAACAGACCACCACGCCATTATTCCGACAATGGAGATTGTAAAGCAGGACTTAAAGGCGATACCGGAGAGTGAAATGAAGATACTTTCCCTTTGCGCCAATCGTTTGCTCTGCGCCACTGCCGAGAAACATATTTACAATTCTACCAAAGCAGAACTTACCTGTAATGGCATGGTTTTCAAGGTTTCTGGGAAAGAGATATGGAAAAATGGATGGAAGGATTTTGAGGACTTTTTCAAAAGTTCCTATAAGACCACGGAAGATAAGAAAGATTCCGATGATACAAAGAAATTGCCGGAACTTATCGAGGGCATGACAATAGAGGTGGAGCAGACAAAAGTTTCTGAGCATTTCACACAGCCACCAAAACACTTTACAGAGGACAGCCTTTTATCTGCAATGGAGAGAGCTGGAAGTGAAGATATGGACGATGATGTGGAGCGTAAGGGACTGGGTACACCTGCCACCAGAGCAGATATTATTGAAAAGCTGGTAAAGGACGGTTTTGTGAAGCGTGAGAAAAAACAGATGATCCCGACAGAGGATGGCATGAAGCTGATCACAGTGCTGCCGGATGTCGTGAAATCCCCTAAGCTGACAGCAGACTGGGAGAATGAGCTGACACAGGTATCCAAAGGAGAGGTGTCTGCCGGGCAGTTTATGGCGGGGATTAAGGCTATGGTAAGTGACCTTGTAAACAACTATCACAGTGTCAGTGCCGAGCAGAAAAATATGTTTGGTGCAGGAAACACGCAGGAGGTCTTTGGAACTTGTCCGAAGTGTGGCGGCGATGTGGTAAAAGGCAAATTTGGAGCTTACTGTAAAAATAAATGCGGCATGAATGTAAGCAGGGCATTGGGCGTACAGCTTTCTGATGCACAGGTAAAGAGCCTTCTGGCAGGGAAAAAGATACTGGTCAAGGGGTTAAAAGGAAAGAAAGGGAACTATGATGCGTACCTGATCCCAGAGGGCATTGAAGATTTTTCTTATACCAAAGACGGAAAAGAAATCAAGGGTTCACAGTACAAATTTAAAATGGAGTTTCCACTGAGAAAAGGAAAGTAAGGATAGGAAAATGAAGGCTTGAAAAATATTGAGAATTCATATTGTAAAATGCTGCAAGGGATAAGAGAACTTGCAGCATTTAAGTCTTTGTACCATCGAATGAAATAGATTTGCCAATAATAATGTGCTATTATTATCTTGATTATTTAAAGACACACCATTGATTTATAGAGAAAACGGTAGAATGTATTTAGAAAGGAATCATGATGAATGTAAAAGATGGTTATACATTTGAAAAATATGTTGCAAAGATATTTGAGGAAGCGGGTTACTCTGTAGAGTTAGAAAAAAGGTTAGAAGATAGATCAGGCGATATTGACATTATTGCTGAGAAGGAAGCAAAAAGATATTGTATTGAAGTGAAATTTTCACGAATAATAGATAAAGCGGTTGAACGAATATGTACTATAGCAGAAGGATATAATATGCTTCCAGTTTTGGTATCTGCTTATGTCATTGAAGAAAAAAAGAAAATTTTATATCAGAAAAAGTATCCTAAAATGATAATGATAGATGTTACAAATTTATTATTTGCAGTAACATATAATACTGAATTGTATAATGAGTTAGTTTCTATACTACCATATTCTGTTGATGATATAGAACCGCAAGAAGGGTTTATTAAGTTAGATAGCATTCAGCATGATGATTATACAAATTCATTAATCAAGGAAATGGAATTATGTCAGGCTGGCAGACCTACATTTACTAAATATGAGGAATTATGTTATAAGCTTTTGAAAAATGCTTTTTCTGATGATTTAGCATTATGGCGAGAACAGCAAAAGTCGAATAAAGATTTATATCGTTTTGATCTTCTTTGCCGTATAAAGGATGGAAATCAAAAAACCTTTTGGTCAATTCTTGAGAGATATTTTAATTCCAAGTATGTGATATTTGAATTTAAGAATTATAGTGAAAAGATCACACAAAAAGAAATATATACGACAGAAAGATATTTATATGCAAAAGCTTTACGAAGTGTAGCAATAATAGTTTCGGCTAATGGTTATGAAGAGAATGCGTATTGGGCAGCTAAGGGGAGTTTGAGAGAAAATGGAAAATTGATTATGCTTTTTGATACGAAAGATTTAATTGCAATGAATAAAATGAAAATTGAGCAAGAAGATCCAGCAAATTATTTATTGGATAGATTAGATGATCTTCTTTTAAATTTAGAAAAATAAATTATGGATTGTGGATAGCACTTAGGAGAAATCTTAGGTGCTATTTTTACATAAATAAAATGCTGGAAAGGAGATGATAAATTAAAAATAGTGCTTATTTTTGTAGGTGGCAATGGATCATAAATGAACCATTGCCACTTTTTTCGTGCTAAAAATCAGAAAAAAGGAGAGAACTGCGTGAGAAAATATGATTTTATATCCGCTTTGGCACAGGAAACTGCCAAAGAAGTAGTGAGAAACCGTGACGAGTGGATGAAGTATCTGACTACAGCGGCAAGGCTGTATAAGTACCCATTCCGAGAACAGCTTTTAATCTATGCACAAAGACCGGATGCAACAGCGTGTGCTTCCATAGAGCTGTGGAATGAGCGTATGCACTGCTGGGTAAACAAAGGTGCAAAGGGTATTACACTTTTGGACGAGGATGATGCACATGGAAAGCGTCTGAAATATGTTTTTGATGTTTCTGATGTCCATGCGGCAAGGAGAATCGGACGGTATCCGGAACTCTGGGAATTACATGAGGAACATAAGGAAGATGTCATCAAGCGTCTAGAGCAGACCTATGGTGCCACAGATGACAAGAAGCTGTTTGAAGAAAGACTTATGGAGATAGCTGAGAGGATTGCGGCAGATTATTATGAGGAATTGCTGCCGGATCTGCAGTACATGATCGAGGGCAGTTTCCTTGACGGACTGGATGAGCAAAATGTCGGTATCCGTTTAAGAGATACTTTATCGGAGAGTATTTCTTTTACACTTTTATCTGCCTGTGGCGCAGATATGGAGGAGTATGGTTCGGAGTTTTCTTTCGATTTTATCCATGAATTTAATTCCATGGACACCCTTGCAGTACTTGGAGATGCAGCCAATGAGCTTGCAAAACCGGTACTTTTAGAGATTGGAAGAACCATAAGGGCATATAACAGAAGCCACGAACAGGAACAAACAGAAAATTTAACGCAGAAAGGACTTGCAAATACTTCTGAAATAGACTACAATGCGTTAAAGCGTGAAAGCGAGAGCAGACATGAAGAACAGATAGACAACAACCAAAACAGCGTAGAAAGGGGCAATAGCGATGAATCTGACATACGAGAAGAACGGGGATTACCTGATCCCGACATTACAGGCGGACATTCAGCCGGAGGGAACGGTAACGAAGTACGGAATGATGAGAGAGACTTATCTGAAGGAGAACCACAGGGGCGTGTACTCAGCGTTTCTTCTGAAAGGAACATTGAAAGAACACCTGCTGACGATCCAGAAGCAGGCAGAGGAGAGAATGGAGAAGCTGACGAGCCAGATGGCGGCAACCGAGGGAGTGACCGAACAACTCAAGGAAGCCGATCAGATGCTCTGGGTAGCGAAGATGAACAGCATTCGGAACCGAGCAGAGGAAGTGGTTCTGGGAGAACTGGTTTACAGTCTGTAACAGACACAGATGATCTTCTCCGGGGAGAAGCACCGGAACCCACCTTTACACAACTCAGCCTGTTTCCTTCTTTTGAGGAGCAGGTCGGAACAGTCGCAGCAGCGGAAGCAAGTATGAAATATACCATGCCCGCTGCTTTTTCTTTGCCACAGAATGAGCTTGAAACCATTCTTCGCAGTGGCGGAGGAAAACAGCACAGCAGAAAGCGTATCTTTGCAAAGTACACAGAGGGCAGAAATGCCGAGCAGATGGTGGATTTTCTGAAAAATGAGTACGGACAGACCGGAAAAGGTTTTGAAATCAATGGAAATCCCGTATCAGTGTGGTTCGATGAGCATGGTATGAGTGTCGGCTATGGAACACAGGCAAGGGAAACGCCGATTGTCACGATGGATTGGGAAGATGTGGAGAGCCATATCCGTTCTATGATCGAAAATGGTACTTATATGAGTGCCAGTGAAGCATTTCTTGTGGATACACAGGAGCGGAACCGTGTTGCCAACCAGATCTATTTCTTTCTGCGGGATGGCATGGATGAAATGCCGGAGGAGCTTGGCTTAAAGGCAGGAAATTATCCGGAAAGTGAAGCAAAAATCATGGAGCTGCTTTCCACACATGAGGGCAGGGAACAGCTTAAAAATATTTTGGAAGATGCGGCAAACCGCCTTGCTTCTGGAGAAGCAGAATTAAAATGGCGGCATGTGAAATCACCGGAATATCTGTTATCGGAGATAGCAGACCTTGACAGGGAGAGACTGGAATTTCCATTGCCGGATGCGGTAGAGGTAGCACAGGAAGATTTTATCACACAGGATGAAATCGACTATGCACTTGGCAGAGGAAGCGGCTATGAGCATGGAGCTTTCCGCATTTATGAGTATTTCATAGAAGGACATGACCAGAAAGAAACAGTTGCTTTTCTGAAAAATGAATATGGCATCGGTGGCGGTTCCGGTGGACTGCCGGGCAATGATGATTCCCATAATGAACATGACGGAAAAGGTATCCGTCTGGAGAAGGGCAGTTATGGCAATCCGTATGCAAAAGTGCTTCTGAACTGGAATGTTGTGGAGAAAAGGCTGCGTGAGCTGATCAAAGAGGATAAATATTTATCTCCACAGGGGAAAGAGAATTATAAGGCATACAAAGAGGAACAGGCAGAGAAAGCGAGACAACGTGAGCTTTCCCGTCTGGAGCATGGACAACGGCTTGAATGTAAGAAGGACATCGAAGCTCTGATTGCTGAGAAATTCAATGGCTTTGTGCTTCCGAGGAATACCGCAGATGAGATCGTAGATAAATATGGCATTGGCTGTGTGGAATTTGTTCTTGCAAATACGGTTACGCATTTTGATTATGATGGTCGTTTTTCACAGAACAACAAGGACTGGGCAAAGGGCATTGTTGCGGAAAATGAGTGGGAGAACAACGATCTGATTCTAAGCTCACATCCGGCAGTGCTGGACGGATTTACCAATCAGGCGAGAAGATATATCAATGTGCTTCGGGAAAAAGAAAAGGAAGCACAGCAAAGAATCACGATTGATGGATATGAGTGTGTTCTGGTTGATGAGTGGGGCAGTGAAAAAGAGAAATACCTGCTTGGAAATAACATAGAGGACAGCAGTTTTTATTATGCGCAGGTCAATGGGAAAACCTTTGAATACGACCATAAGCCGGAGCGTAGCGAAGTAGAGGACGATTATATCAATGCCATTGCAGAGGAAGATATTGACAGGCACGAAGCAGAAGTGTTTTCACGCTTTGAGGGGACGGATGGTATCGCAGAGCTGGATGAAGTGCAGGAATTAGCGTGGCATGTGGTACATGATGCAGATGATGAATATGGAAATCCGACACAGTGGAGTACCACCTTATCAGAGGGAGTATTTCTTTGGATTGATAAGAAAGTGGACGGATATGCTATTTATGATACGGCAGACACCACCCGTCCGGCATTGGAGACATTTTCGACTTTGCAGGAAGCAATGGACTGGGGGAATGAGCTTGCAGAAAGTGGCAGGGAAGCAGAGACGGAGTTCTCTGATGAAAGGGAACAGACCGAAGATGAACTGGACAACATAGACACGCAGGCTGCCCGTGAGCGTCTGGAGAATGGAGAAGCAGAGCAAGAGACTGAAGATATGCTGTCGCAGGTGCTTACCGGAGATTGGGAGCCGCTTACACCTTCGTCAGAGGAAAAACAGCCTGCATCAGAAGGGCAATCAGCACAAGAAAGGGCGGTATCAGCACCAGATAAAAGTAACGCTGTCAATTTCCATATCAGCGATGACCGATTGGGTGAAGGCTCTCCAAAAGAAAAATTCCAGACAAATATTGCAGCAATCAAACTGTTGGAGCAGATCGAGGGCGAAAGTAGATATGCAACACCGGAAGAACAGCAGATTTTGTCACAGTATGTCGGTTGGGGTGGTCTTGCTGATGCGTTTGACGAGAGCAAATCAAACTGGTCAGCAGAATATCACCAGTTAAAGGAACTGCTATCACCGGAGGAGTACCGCATGGCAAGGGAGAGTACCTTGAATGCCCATTATACAAGTCCGGTCATTATCCGCCAGATGTACGAAACATTGGAGAAAATGGGATTTTCCAAAGGAAATGTACTGGAGCCTTCCATGGGCATCGGCAACTTTTTTGGTATGATGCCGGATTCCATGAAAGAAAGCAGGCTTTACGGAGTAGAGCTGGACAGCATTACCGGACGCATTGCAAAGCAGCTTTATCCGCAGGCAGATGTGCAGATCAAAGGCTTTGAAAAGACCGATTATCCGAACGATTTCTTTGATGTGGCAATCGGAAATGTACCTTTTGGTCAGTATAAGGTGGCAGATAAGCAGTATGATAAAAACAATTTCCTGATCCATGATTATTTCTTTGCAAAGACGTTGGATAAGGTGCGACCTGGAGGTGTGGTTGCTTTTATCACAAGCAAGGGAACCATGGACAAGGCAAGTCCGGAAGTCAGAAGATACCTTGCACAAAGAGCAGACCTGCTTGGTGCAGTCAGACTTCCGAACACCGCATTTAAGGCAAATGCAGGAACAGAAGTGACTTCGGATATTTTATTTTTCCAGAAGCGTGACCGCATGGTGGAGCGTGAGCCGGACTGGGTACATCTGGGAGAGGATGCAGATGGCATTGCAATGAACGCTTACTTTGCAGAGCACCCGGAGCAGATCGTAGGAAAGATGGAAATGGTATCCGGTCCTTATGGCATGGAAAGCACCTGTAAGGCAGATGACAGCAGACCTTTTGCGGAGCAGTTAGCAAAAGCACTTCAAAACATTACAGGACAGATTGATACGATTGATCTGGATGAGGAGCTTGCGGATGACATGAGCAGGCAGAGTATTCCGGCTGATCCGTCCGTCAAGAATTTCAGTTATACCGTAGTCGATAATGAGGTATATTACCGTGAAAACTCTGTCATGAAGCCGGTGGAAGTATCAGACACCGCAAAAGAACGTATCAAGGGAATGGTGGCAATCCGTAACTGTACGCAGGAGCTGATTGATATGCAGCTTGAGGAATATTCCGATGCGGCAATCAAGGGAAAACAGGCGGAATTAAACACATTATACGGTTCCTTCTCGAAAAAATATGGTCTGATCAATTCGCAGACGAATAAGAGAGCCTTTAATCAGGACAGCAGTTATTGCCTGTTGTGTTCTTTGGAAAAACTTGATGATGAGGGCAATTTCAAGGGCAAAGCGGATATGTTCACGAAGCGTACCATTAAAAGGGCAGAGGTGGTCACAAGTGTGGATACTGCAAGTGAAGCATTGGCAGTATCTTTAGCAGAAAAAGCTAAAATCGACCTTGATTTTATGGGAGAGCTGACAGGAAAGGACAAGGATACACTTACCGAGGAGCTTCTTGGTGTTATTTTCCAGAATCCGCTTACCGATGTCTGGGAGACAGCAGACCAGTATCTAAGCGGCAATGTGCGAGAAAAACTTGCCATTGCAACGACTTATGCGGAAAATCACCCGGAGTATGCCCCAAATGTACAGGCTCTTACGCAGGTACAGCCGAGGGAGCTGGACGCATCGGAGATTGAGGTGCGTATTGGTGCCACATGGATTGATCCAAAGTATATCAATGATTTTATGCGTGATACCTTCCAGACACCGGAACATTTATTCCGCAGGGATACGATTGGTGTGCAGTTTTCGGGTGTGACCGGAGAGTGGAACATTAAGGGGAAAAATGCGGACTTTGGCAATACGCTTGTCAACATGACATACGGTACAAGCCGGGTAAATGCCTATAAGATACTGGAGGATTCCCTAAATCTGAAAGATACAAGGGTATATGACACGATTGAGGAGGATGGAAAGGAAAAGAGAGTCCTCAATAAAAAGGAAACCATGATTGCAAGCCAGAAGCAGGAAGCAATCCGTGAAGCATTTAAGGACTGGGTATTCCGTGATCCGGAACGCAGGCAGACGCTTGTGGCAAAATATAACGAGCTTTTCAATTCCATAAGACCAAGAGAATATGACGGTTCGCATCTGAAATTTCCAGGCATGACACCGGATATTGAATTAAAGCCGCACCAGAAAAATGCGGTTGCCCATGTGCTGTATGGAGATAATACCCTGCTTGCACACTGCGTTGGTGCCGGAAAGACCTTTGAAATGACAGCGGCGGCAATGGAAAGCAAGCGTCTGGGACTATGCCAGAAGTCATTATTTGTAGTGCCGAACCATTTGACCGAGCAGTGGGCAAGTGATTTCTTACGGTTATATCCAGGAGCAAATATCCTTGCAGCAACGAAAAAGGATTTTGAACCTGCCAACCGTAAAAAGTTCTGTTCCCGTATTGCCACAGGCGATTATGATGCCGTTATCATCGGACATAGCCAGTTTGAAAAAATCCCATTATCGCAGGAGAGACAGGCAGCTACAATCGAAAGACAGATTGATGAGATCGAGCTTGCCATTGAACAGGCGAAAAAAGATAATGGGGAGCGTTATACCATTAAGCAGATGGAAAAATCAAGAAAAGCATTGCAGGTGCGTCTTGATAAATTAAATGACCAGAGCCGGAAAGATAATGTCGTAACCTTTGAGCAGTTGGGGGTAGACAGGCTGTTTGTGGATGAGAGCCACAATTACAAGAACCTGTTCCTTTATACGAAAATGAGGAATGTGGCAGGTATCGCACAGACAGAAGCACAGAAGTCATCTGATATGTTTGCCAAGTGCCAGTATCTTGATGAAATCACGGGCGGCAAGGGTGTAACTTTTGCGACCGGAACGCCAATTTCCAACAGCATGACGGAGCTTTACACGAATATGCGTTATCTTCAGTATGGAACGCTCCAAAAGCTGGGACTGGGACATTTTGACGCATGGGCGGCTTCTTTTGGAGAAACACAGACAGCCATAGAGCTTGCACCGGAGGGCTATACTTTAGTAGGACGATAAATAATGCGTTCCTAAA
>ERZ779894.2113-NODE-2113-length-18522-cov-3.174961_pt1 | contig 18522 bp, 9 predicted proteins | sample MGYA00511587_ERZ779894 | MGnify/ENA primary metagenome ERZ779894 (study PRJEB29588, sample SAMEA2160490) | human gut metagenome | biome: human gut; feature: human-associated habitat; material: faeces | place: Denmark | collected 2008/2010 ... | reverse complement strand
GGCCAAGGCTATCGGCTGGATCATCGGGCAGCATCATGCGCACATGATTCCTCACACCCTGCCTGGCGGCGGCAACATCCTCGTGTTCGACAACGGCGGCTGGGGCGGCTACGACGTGCCGAACCCCGGTGCTCCTACCGGCGTGAAGGCGGCCTTGCGCGACTATTCCCGCGTGTTGGAAATCGACCCCGTGGCCATGAAGATCGTGTGGCAGTACACGCCCACTGAAGCCGGGTTCCTCGCCCCGATGGACAGCAACCGCTTCTACAGCCCCTTCATCAGCGGTATGCAGCGTTTGCCCAACGGCAACACCCTGATCACCGAAGGTTCCGACGGCCGCGTGTTTGAAGTGACGCCCGACCACAAGATCGTGTGGGAATTCGTTTCCCCGTACAAGGGCAAGTTCGTGCCCATGAACATGACGTACCGCGCTTACCGTGTGCCCTACGAATGGGTGCCGCAGGTCGCCAAGCCCGTTGAAACGGCCATCGAGCCTCTGGACGTTTCCACCTTCCGCGTGCCCGGTGCGGCGGCGTTCGGCGATCGGGCCAAGGAAGTGAGCGTTGAAGGCTGCGTGCCCTATGAAGGCAGCAACGCCCTGTGCGTCGCTTCCGTCGAAGATCCAGAAGACAAGTAAGCGGAAGAAAGAGGGGTTTGGGGATTGCCGCCTTGCATGAAGGGCAGGGCGGCATCCCTGGAGTTCCTTTTCTTTCGAGAGAAAGTACCGTTCGCCTGTTGCGTTGGGGAAATGGGATTCGCCCTGCTGTACCGTGGGGCCGGGTTTTGTTTGCGCCGGGCGGAAACGGGAAAGGCCGGAATGTTCCGGCCTTTTTTCGTGTCCTGCGTGGAAAGCGCAAAGGGATGGGGTTGGTTGTACGTGGAGAAGGTGGCTTCTGGCAAACATCTATTTGTACTTAAAAGGCATTTTTATGAAAGGTGCGCCCTTGCGAAAAAGGGCAGGTATGCTATTCCCGGAAGGAAGAACCTCAAGGAGGCAATCATGATTGATTTCAAGGTGGATGAGTCCCTGTGCGTTTCGTGCGGGGCTTGCGTCAAAGATTGTCTGCATCAGGCTCTCCGCATGGACACGTACCCCGTGATGGTCGATGAAGGGCACTGTATCCGCTGTCAGCACTGCCTTGCGGTCTGCCCTACGGGGGCTGTTTCCATTATGGGGGCGGCAGCCTCTGATTGCACGCCGCTTGCGGGCAATATCCCGGAGCCCCGCCAACTGGATACGCTGTTCAAGGGGCGCCGCTCCGTACGGCACTATAAGCGCGAAAACGTTTCGCCCGGGTTGCTTCAAGAGCTTCTCGACAGTGCTGCCTACGCGCCTACCGGCAGCAATGCGCAGAATCTGCTGGTTTCGGTTGTCGACGACATTGCGGCGATGGATGCCCTCCGGGAGGCTGTCTACCTGCGTCTGGACGAGCTGGCGGAAACGGGTGCCATGCCGGACTGCCAGCGCCGCGCGTTTTTTCTTTCCGCCGGAAAGCTCTGGAAGGCCGGGGGATGGGACGGCATTTTCCGCTCCGCTCCGCATTGCGTGATCGTGGCCAACGCGAAGAATGCGACCTGCGTCGAGCAGGACCCGCTCATCTATCTGTCGTACTTCGAGCTGATGGCACAGGCGCGCGGGATAGGCACGCTCTGGTGCGGCCTGCTGTACTGGTGCCTGCGGGACGTGCTGCCTGACTTCCTGCCCCGTTTGGGTATTCCGGATACGCACCAACTGGGATACGCAATGTTGTTCGGCTATCCCTCCATCAATTATCGGCGTACGGTTGAAACCCGTTCCGCGCTCGTCAGGCACATCGGCTGGAACTAACTCAACGGTTGATCCGGACGGCGGGCCCTTGGCTATTCGGGGGACCGCCGTCTTTTTTCGACGGAAAAGCGGCAGCGCTGGCTGTGGCCGTCCGGGAGACGTTGGAAAATCGTCTGCGTACGCACCTTGAGCAGCTTAAGAAACAGTCCTCATACCCCGAATGCGCGGAGAAGAGATGAAAACCGGAGCCGTTTCGAGCCAGTGGTATGCCTTCGCCACCGTAGTCCTGTGGTCGTCCGCATTCGTATTCACGAAAGTGGCGTTGCTGTCTTTTTCGTCAACCGCGCTCGGGTTCCTGCGTTGCGCCATCGCGTCCGTGGTGCTCTATGCCGTGTTGCGCTGCAAGGGGGTGAGGATGCTCAGCTGGCGCGAGTTGCCCCGGTTCACGCTTTCCGGCGCGCTCGGGTTTTCCATCTATCTGTTCATCTTCAATAAAGGCTCCGAGACGCTGACGGCGGCCACGGGGTGTATCCTCATTGCCACCGCGCCCATCATTACGGCGCTGATGGCGTCCGTCGTATTCCGGGAACGTTTGACGCGGCTTGCGTGGATTGCGCTGTGGCTTGCGTTCCTCGGGGTGCTCGTCCTCATGCTGTGGAACGGGAGCGTTTCAATCAACGCCGGGGTATTCTGGATGCTCGGGGCCGCCCTTGCCATCAGTGCGTACAACGTGATCCAGCGGCTCTATGCAAACGGGTATACGTCGCTCCAGATAACGGCCTACAGTTTTTTTACGGCAACGGTGATGCTTGCGGGCTTTTTGCCGGAATCCATACGCCAGATCGAGTCGGCCCCTCTTTCCCATGTGATCGCGGTGATCTTTCTGGGCGTTTTCCCGAGTGCGCTGGCGTATCTGTTATGGGCGAAGGCGCTTTCTTTTGCTGCGACCACCAGTGACGTGACCAAGTTCATGTTTTTGACGCCGCTGCTTTCGTTTGTGCTCGGCTATGTGGTGATCAGCGAGCTGCCAGGCGTGGAAACATGGATCGGGGGCGCGCTCATCCTCTCCGGGCTGGCATTGTTTCACATCTCAGGCCAGCGGGCCGAGAGGGCCCGGCGGACGGCAATGCGGCACTGACGGACTGGCGCTTGCGCGTGGTTCCCTATATGCGGAGAATGATGGGCTGAATGTGCGCTGATTGCCGAGAAAAGCAAGGAAGGGAGGAAACCCTAGGCTTCCTCCCTTCCTTGCTCTCTATATAGTTACCAGCGCGATTACTTGATTTTCGAGAGGAGATCGTTCAGGGCTTCCGTCATGGAAGGATGGGTATAGATCATATCCCGCAGGAAGGTGTAGCCTTTACCCGCACGGATGGCCGTTTCCACGACATTGATCATTTCTCCGGCATCGGCGCAATGCAGGGCGCAACCCAATATGGTTCCGGTTTTTGCGTCCACTACGGCCTTGAGCATACCCGTGGTTTCACCCATCAACCGGGCGCGGGGGATGGCTGCCGCAGGAAGGACGGCAACCTTGATGTCGAGGTTTTTGTCGCGGGCGGCCTGTTCCGTGAGCCCCACGCGACCGAGAGGGGGATCCATGAATACGGTATACGCGGGATCGCGGTCGCTGGCGACGCGCTTGCCCTCTCCGTAAAGGGCATCCCGGACGATGCGGAAGTCGTCCAGCGAAATGTACGTGAACTGCGGGCCGCCTTTGACGTCGCCGAGAGCCCAGATATGCGGAACGGAGGTTTGCAGGCGTTCGTCCACGGCAATCGCGCCTTGTTCCGTTGTCTTCACGCCAGCGGCTTCAAGGTTGAGCCCCGCCGTGAGCGGGCGGCGGCCCGTAGCGAGCAGGATGGCATCCGCGGGCAACGCCTGTTCCGTTCCGTCGAGAATGAAACGGACCTCGGCTTCATCCCCGGCGTCGCGTACGGCACTGGCGGATGCACCGGTTATGATCGTTACGCCCTTGTTTTCCAGCGCCTTGCGGACGCTGTCGGCCACATCGGCGTCTTCGCGGGCAAGGAAGCGGGAACCGCGTTCCAGTATGGTGACCCGTGAACCGAATTCCGCGTAGAACGAGGCGAATTCCAGCGCGATATACCCGCCGCCGAGGATGACCAGACGGCGGGGCAGGTCTTCCAGCTCCAGCATGGTGGTGCTGGTGTAGACTCGCGGGTTTTCGCGGACGCCTTCAATGGGCGGGATGACGGTTTCGCCGCCGGTGTTGATGAAGATGCGTTCGCCGGAGAGGAGCAGGGTTTTGTCCGCCGTTTTGACTTCGACTTCATGCGGGGAAACGAACGAGGCCGTCCCCGTGATGACGTCCACATTGTCCCGGTCGGCAAGCATGGCGTAGTTTTTACCGCGCAGGAAACCGGTCACTTCGTTCTTGCGGGCGATGGCGCGCCGATAGTCGGCGGCCTTTTCCTCAAAGCTGCGCTCTCCGCGGCACAGGCTCTTATGCGCTTCGTAGACCAGCGTCTTGGTGGTGATGCAGGCGATGTTGATGCAGGTGCCGCCGTACATTTTGTCCGAGCGTTCGACGATGGCAACGGATTGTCTTTGATCCGCGAGATAGGCGGCCAGCGTCTTGCCTCCTTTCCCGAATCCGATAATGATGGCGTTATAGCGCTGCTGCATGGCATATTCTCCTTGTCGGCAGTTGCGGGCTTTTCAGAAGGTCTTACTTGAAAGTAAATGAGCCGTCATTGCCGTATACGGGTATTCCTTTGAGAAACCATAGATTCTTCTTCTGAGGGTACGCTTCCCGGATCATGTCGTAGGCCGTTTCAGCCCGGCGTCCGGTCCGGCAGAGGAGCAGGACGGAGCCGTCGGCGGGGACTTGACCCATATGTTCGCGCAGTGTCTGGATCGGAAGGAGCAGAGCGCCGGGGACGTGGCCTTGGGCGTATTCCTGCTCGGTACGGACATCGATGACGGTCAGCTTGTTGCCAAGCGTGTCCATCAGCTGCAGGGCTTCAGCCGGGGCGAGCGCGCCGGTCTGCGGGAGTTCGGCGGCGGGGGAGTGGCCGTATGCCGCGAACATGAAAATGTAAGCCAAGAGTACGGCAAACCATTTGGAACGAAGAGAATGCATAGCGACCTCCAGGGGTATGCGGCTGTGGGCAAAATGCCTCTGTTGCTTTTTTATTTAACGCTCATTAAAATACTCGGGTGACCGTTTCTGTCAAGCGGTTTTTGATGGCAAGCGATGAAGGAGTGTGCAATGGGAAGGCCACCATCCTATGATCATACGATGTTACTGCGTGAAATCATTGATTGCCTATGGGAGCGCGGGTACGCGGCGACGCCCATCAGCGTCATCGTCCAGGAGACGGGAGTCAACGCGGCAAGCCTCTATGCCCGGTTCGGCAGCAAAAAAGGGATCATGCTTGCGGCGCTGGACTTGTATGCCAAGGAGACAATCGACGCGCTTGAAGCCTTGCTGGCCGCGACGCAGCCGGGAGCCGGACAAGTACGCGCCATCTTGGAACATGCCATGGGCAGTTTTGAGGACCCGCGTGCGCGAGGGTGCTTTCTGGTAAACACCGTCACCAACATTTCGACGGATACGCCGGATTTCGCAATGGCGGTAGCGGATTATATGGGGCAGATACGCGGCAGAATCAAGGACGCGCTCAAGCATGCGCCGGGCTTGCGGCCAGAGGTGACGCCGGAAGATGCGGCACTGTACGTGCAAGTGCAGGTTTGGGGCCTCAAAGTCATGGCCCGGATGTGCCCTGACAAAGCCGCTGGAAAGGTTGTTGTGAGGCAGACGCTGACAGCGTTGTTTACGGATGAAGCCGTAGCCTCCCTAGAGGCATAAGACGCTCCGCCAGCCTGCAGAATACGGAAAAATTTGATTGAAATAATTTATTTTTTACTCTTTTGGCAAAAGAAATTTTGGGAAGAAGGCACGAATGTTCATATATTCGTGCCTTCTCGTTTTATAGAGTCTTTATCGCCTTATTTAACGTGCGTCACTTGTTTTTATAAACTGGTTTTGTCTTTATAACATGTTTTTTGTTTTAATAAGATTTTCATACCTCTTCACTTTTGTTGAGCCGAATCTTGTAAAGAAAAATATGCGGGTATATAATGTATTCAAAACTGTCAGCGGAATAGGGGAAGGGAGGCCAAAATGAAGATTATCCGGTGTTGCCGTTCCGGCTCTCTCTCTCTCTCTCTCTCTCTCTCTCTCTCTCTCTCGTAGTGTATTCGGTTCCGCTCGGTGAAAGCCCGCGCCTCTCGGCGTGGGCTTTTTTCATCGGGAAATAACTACATCTTTAACGCCGTAAGTTTCAAATCCATCCTGAGGAGGATGTAATCATGACCTTATCGAGAGGAGCTATCGGGAACCTGGTCAACAGGTACCGTGCCGTCCTGCGGAAGTGTCGCATGATGAACGTATTCGGGTCATTAGCAGTGGCCGGCATGCTTGTCGCGGGAAACGCGGGGTTTGCCGGCGCGGAGGAATTATCAGGCGACATTTCCCCGATATCTTTATCAGGAGATACCCGAAATATTATTGGGGTTGGGGATATAAGTCTCCGGTCGACCGAGCCTGCGCTGCGGTATCTCATCAATGTGTCGGGGCAAGGGCAACTTGATATTTCCATGTCCAACGGCAGTTCGATGGCTGTTGGACATGCTGATGGGATCTATTTAAAGGATTATTCTGACTATGATCAATACGCGTCGGCTTTCCATGTAGCTGGTTCGGGAAGTTCCGGTTCTTTTGTGGGGACAGGAACCTTCTCAATGGTGGGGGGCGGAAAGCTGTTGGGCGTGTGCGCTTTTTTGAGTGAAAGTAAAGGAACGCTGACTCTTTCTGGGGATATTACTGGTGAAGCCGAAGCCGTGATGAACGGCTCCAATGGGTATGCCTCCTTTGCTGCTGCAGCGGCAGGGGGAAATCTGGTTTTTGGAGGGGACAGGACGACATTACGGGCGAAAGCGTCTACAGGGAACAATGCCAATGGGGCCTTCGTCAAGTATGGAGGTATGATTGACTTTGCCAGTAAGTCCGTATTGATTGAATCAAAAAATACGGATTCCAACAGCGTGGGTATCAACTGTGCTGATGGTACGGTCAAAACAAGTGCTGATACGGATCTGGATATCGTGGTGGAGGGAAACAAGGCTACAACGGGTATCCAGCTTACGGCGAGTTCCTCCGATGTGCAGCTTGCCGGGAATCTTGATCTGACGGCAACGCAGACAGGGCAAGATTCTTTTGCTTCAGTACTTGGTATATCAAATGACTCAGGCAAAATGGTCGTCTCTGGCCCTACCTCGTTACGTTTGGCTACCAATGCCCCCTTTGATGCCAAGGGTATTACCGCTTCCGGCAAAGCTGATATGAGCTTTCTTGGGGATGTCGAGATTGCGGTTACGGGTAGCGCATCCGGTAGTGCTCTTTATACGACCTACCGTTATGATTATTCGACTCAAGCCGGTATCTGCCCGGTTATCTCCCTAGGTACCGACGGGAAGGCCGTAACGCTGAATTCTTCAGGTTATGGCATAAATAATCAGGGAGGAAGCGTTTCCCTCACGGGACAGCGAATCAATATAACGGGAAGCACGGGCGTCTTTGTTGAGGGGGGCGGCAATGAGAATGTTTTCGCAGACGTCCGGTTTGATGGGCCTACGACTATAAATGCGGACAAGGCGATTGTCACGAGTATCAAGGCCGGAGAGCAGGTCGGCGCTTCCGTGACCTTTGCCTATAACCCTACGCCGATCAATGTCCCCGTCACGAAGGAAAGCGCGGATTCAAAGGTGAGGGGGAGTGTTACCGGTTCCTCCGGTACAATCAACAAGGAGAACGCAGGTTCTCTTGCATTCTATGGCGATATTTCCAATTTTAGCGGAGTGTTTAATCAAAAGGGCGGAACGACGTTCTTGAGTGAAGGTGCAGCCGGGTATTTTGGCAAGGCGCAGTTAGCCGTGACGGGTGGCGCACTTGTCGCTCCTACCTTGTCCTTCCAAAAGACAGGCAAGCTTACTCTTGCGGGCGGTACGCTGGAAACGGGAACGGGACAGATCTTTACGAGCGCTTTGAACGCGGACGGGGATATGAAGGACCCCGGCGCGGTGAAGCTGAGCGACAGCAATTGGAAGTTTGACTCAGGGGTGATCGCGTTTGATGACGCCAAGTACAACATTGTATACGCCCAGACAGCGGCCGGTCTGCTGGGGGCTGGTAATGTTGCGGCGGACAATGTGTCCGGCTCGGGCTCCGCAAAGGAGATCACGTTCACCGGAACGCTTGTCGAGTTGCCCCCTGGAGATCCTGACAGCTTTGAAACGCTGCAAAAGGCCGTTTTGGATACCGGAATCGACAGCATCAAGCTGGGAAGCGATATCGTTTTATCCAAGCGCTTGCAGGGAACCACACCCGTCGCTCGCTCATTGGCCATCGACGGCAACGGGCACACGATAAGCGGAGCCTACCCGGGCCTGTGGTTCAAGGGGATGGATTCCGGGACTGTTTCCATCCAGAATATTGCCTTTGACGGCTTGAAGACGTCTTCTGGCGACAGATACGAAGGGCCCGTGTCCTTCGGCCCGGCCATTTTCTTTGATATGGGGTACTTTGCCGATAACTGGAAGAGTACCGCAAAGCTGATTATCGGTGACGGCGTCCAATTCAGGAATACGGAAAGCGTAGGTGACGGCGCCGGCGGAGCCGTCAGGACCGCGCACGGCATTGTGGAAATAGGAAACAACGTCGGTTTCATCAACTGTACGGGAGGTTCTGGAGGCGGTCTCTACAGCGAATCGTTTACCACGATCGGCGACAACGTTGTCTTTGAAGGCAACAAGGGCCGCAGAGGCGGCGCGCTGAATGTGGTTGACGATTATGGAGGCTACCTCACTGATCCCGACTATGCGTCCGGCGCGCGCCGCGTAAAGTATGTACACATCGGGAAGAACGCCCTTTTCAAGAACAACAGCGTTGAATTGCTGGGTTCCGGAGGGAACGGCGGGGCCATCGAAGTGCAGTCGGGAGAGCTGAGTATCGATGACGGCGCCACGTTTACGGGAAATACCTCCAAGTCCACAGGCGGCGCCATAGCCGTATGCGATTGGAGCCCCCAACTGCCCGCCAAGGCGGTATTGGGATCCGCGGCGTTCACTCAAAACAGCGCGGGAAGCTATGGCGGAGCGATCATCAACGAAGGCGACGTGCGCTTCAACGGTCCTGTCTCGTTTGTTGAGAACACGGCCGGCAAGATCGGGGGTGCCGTTTGCAACCTGAATACGCTGAATATGGCGGCGGAATCCACGTTTTCCAAGAATACGGCTGGAGTGGGCGGAGGGCTTTATAACGAAGGGATTGCTTCTCTGGGCAAGGCTTCCTTTATTGAAAACGCCGCTGCCGACGGTGGCGGAGCCGTATTCAACGTGCACCAGCTGACGTTTGCCGACGGAGCCGTTTTCTCCGGGAACAGCGCGACGGACGGCGGCGCCGTTTATAACGATTTCTCCGAGGATAAGGACGGCAACGCCGTGAGTGCGGGTTCCCTCGCATTCAACGGCGGAGCGCGCTTCACCGGCAATACGGCCAGCGGGCTTGGCGGAGCCATTTACAACACCCGTTCCATTACCCTCAATCCCGGCGCGGGGCAGGAGATCGTGTTCAGCGGGAATACGGACTCCACGGGCTCGAACGCGATCTTCATGGGCGACGGTTCCAGTCTGGACATCACGGGAGACGGCAAGGTCGTCTTTAATGATGCGCTGTCGTCTCAAAGCGCAACGCCGGCCCTGAAGAAGACGGGGAGCGGTACATTGCTGTTCAATGCCTCGATGGATGGTTTTCTGGGAACGGCTGCCTTTGAGGACGGGCGCACGGAAATTCCTCAGAAGTGGCTCATCAAGAATACGGTGACCATTACGGGCGGCAGATTGAAGATGCCTGCGTTTTCCTTTGTTGCCCAAGGTGAAGGGAACAATGTTGCTGGCGGCAAGCTGATCCTTGCTGGTGGCATCCTGGAGACCGGAACGGGACAGATCTTCATAAACGGATTGAACGCGGAGGGGGATAACAAGGATCCCGGTGCCGTAAAGCTGAGCGGAGACAATTGGAGCTTTGATTCTGGACTGATAGCGTTCAATGACGCTCTGTACAACCTTACGTACGCTCAGGCAGCGGCTGATTCATTGGAAGCGAACAACGTAGAAGCGGGTGAGGGGGCTGGCTCCACCTCCGCGAAGGAGATCACATTCATCGGAACGGGGTATGTAGATCCTGTCCCAGATCCGGTTCCCCCTGTGGAGCCTGACCCAGATCCGGTTCCTCCTGTGGATCCTGTCCCAGATCCGGTTCCCCCTGTGGAGCCTGACCCGACTCCCCCCGCTCCTGAACCGAAGCCCGATGAAGATCGCACGGGAAAGGTCTCCGTTGACGAATTGAACAACAACCACGCCAACAACATTGTTCTTGGCAATGTGACCATCACTACCGGCACAAGTTCGGATTCGGGCAAGGATTTCGTTGTCGGCGCGAGTGCGAAGGACGACAAGACGGACTCGATAAGCGGCAGCATTGGTGGGAAGAACATCGATCTCGGTTCCTCCGGTCGGAATATCTCCGTAGTGGGCGGCCATTATCTGACATTGGTTGGAGGTTCCTCCGATACGCCTTTGGTCACGGCAGGGGGAAATCCCGTCAATGTTCATGTAGGAGGTACTGGGGAAGGGGCATCCGGTGTGCTGAACCTCGGCACGCCGGTCATGGATTCCGGCGGCACGCTCTCGGGAAATATAGAAATCGCCGCGGCGAGCACCGTCAATGTCCGTGCGGGAACGCACGTCATCACGGGTGAAGCCAATGAAACCACCGGCACGGCGGACGTCGCCGGGATGAACAACAACGGCGGCACGATCAACATTGCCGAGGGGGCACATCTCCAATCGACGATACGTCAGGCCGATGGGCAGACGAATGTTTCCGGCAAGCTGACTTCCGCTTCTGTCGAACTTTCCGGAGGTGCCCTGAATGTCTCCGGCGCTGTGGATTCTTCGTCCGTCACAGCCTCCAAGGGAGATATCAAGGTTGCGGGAACGCTGGCGGCGGACGTCTTGACCACATCTTCCGATGTCCAGCTCAACATCGGCGATCAAGGGAGCGCCGGTAGAGTGGTCGCCCGTCAGGCTCAGTTGCAGGGCGGCAGGGTATTCCTTGATCCCGCGTGGAAGGGCAATGATGCATTGGCTGATGCGTCGCACGGCGTCTTCACCTTTGTGAACAATGAAATAGACGGGTTGCTCACGGCGGGGCAGAATTCCCTGCTCGTGTTGGGTGACACGGATACCGGTTGGGCGCTGGACGCGTTCGGCAGATCCAGCCTCCAGTGGGGACAGAACGGCGTAACCGCCGCGCTGGCTATCCGGAAGCCGCAGACGTTGAACGGTACGCTAGGCGCGGTGATGGTGGACGGAACCAAGACCAGCGCTCCGGTATTGACTCCGAATACGGCGACTTTCGCTGACGGTTCTTTGCTGCTCGTTGACGGGAGCGGTCTCAACGGCGCCGCGGCGTTGACGTCCCAGGGCGGGACGCTGAATGTGGATGCGGGTGCCAAGCTGCTTATCGACAACATCACGCAGGGCGAATACGCGATTACGTCCGGATTCTCGGTCAGCAACGTGCAGGGCTGGAACGGAGACAACCTTTCCACGCCGGATAATCTCATTGGGCTTGTGCTGGGCAAGGATGCCGACGGTTCGATGAAGGTACAGGCCACAGCCCGGCGCTCGTCCGATGTTTTCCGGGGGCTTTCCCTCGTCAATACGATGGATGCCATCTGGGGCAAGGGGCTGAACGACACCGAAAGCGGCAACATGGGCATCCGGTTCCTCTCTCGGGCGGTCAATGAAAACCATCTGCCCAAGGCGGACACGGTGCATACTGTTGACGGCGCGGCGCAGATCGCCGTGGCCGGAGGCGTGCAGGGTATGGCCGTCGCGGCGGCGGATGCCCCGGTTCGGGCGATTCAGGATCACGCGTCGCTTTTACATATGACCACCACGCGTGAAGGGGCCATTCGTAAGGACGGATTGAACCTCTGGATCAATGCCCTGTATGGAGCGGAACACGCGCGCAATTTGGGCGCGGGCTCTCTTGATGGCGGCTATAATGCCGATTTCGGCGGCATCGTCTTTGGCGGCGACTACGCGTTCGGCGATTTCCGGGTCGGCATGGCCCTGAACGCCGGAAGCGGTACGGCCCGTTCCCGTGGGGATTTCAACGCGACCAAGAATGATTTCGATTTCTGGGGCATGAACCTGTACGGGAGCTGGTCGCGGGATCAGTTCAATATCGTGGGCGATCTCGGTTATTCCGCCAACAAGAACGAGGTGAAGCAGGATCTGCCCACAACCATGCAGCTCGGCCAGCTCAGGGCCGATGTGGATACGGGCGTGCTGACGGCGGGTCTGCGCGGCGAATACCGGTTCGAAACGGATTGGGCCGATGTGACGCCGCATGTCGGGGTACGATACTACAACCTACGGACGGATGGGTTCACATCTCGGATCGACGATCACGACGTGTTCCGCGTGGGACGCAATACGCAGGAGATTTGGACATTCCCGATCGGCGTGAGCTTCAGCCGCGACTTTGAAACGTCGTCCGGCTGGAAGGTGAAGCCGAAGGCCGACCTTTCCGTAGCGCCCGCTGCGGGTGATCTCAAGGCAAAGACCAAGGTCCGGGTGCCGGGCGTCGCGGCTTCCGATACGATCAAGGCCCGGATGATGGACAGCGTATCCTTTGACGGCACGCTCGGGCTTGAGGTGCAGAAGGACAACATCTCGTTCGGCCTCGACTACGGCATCCGCGCTTCGGAGCATAAGGCGGGACATGGCGTGAACGTGAGCTTCACCTACAAGTTCTAACCTCCCAATCAGAAACAGAAAGCCCGGCGGTCGGAGAACATTCCGGTGGCCGGGCTTTCTGTTTCGGTGAGTGGGGGGAAGGAGGAACCTCCCGGCCTTTGGGAAGCCGGGAGGCCCGCTTTTGGGGGAGGAGGGAAAATCAGAAGCGTCCGCGCAGGGCCTTTTCCATCCGGTCCATGGCGATGCTCAGGTTTTCATACGAATTGGCGTAGGAGATGCGGAGGTGCTCCTCATCCCACGGCACGATGGCAAGCCCCGCGTCAAGCAGAAATTCGGCGGCCTGCATGGGCGTTCCCAGACCGGGGATGCTTACCATGATGTAAAACGCTCCCTTGGGGCGCACGAAGGAAACGCCGGGCATGGCGGCCAGCCGGTCGAGCAGCATGAGCCGCCTGCGATCCAGTTCTTTTACCATATCCGCAATGTGTCCCTGCGGGCCGCGCAAAGCGGCGACGGCCCCCCACTGCGCATAGGTGCAGGGGCACATGGCGGAATACTGATGCGCGCAATAGATGGGGGCTATGAGCCGTTCCGGACCCGCCGCGTACCCGATGCGCGAGCCTGTCATGGCATAGGCTTTGGAAAAGCCGTTCAGGACGACGGTACGTTCGCGCATACCGGGCAAAGAGGCGATGCTGATGTGTTCCTCGCCGTCAAAGATGATCTTTTCATTGATTTCGTCGCTGACGACGATGAGATCATGCCTGATCGCCAGATCCGCGATGCCTTGCAGTGTTTCGCGCGGATAAACCGTTCCTGTGGGGTTTTGGGGTGAGTTGATGAGGATGAGCTTGGTCTTCGGGGTGATATGACGCTCCAGAACATCGGGTTCGGGCTGGAAGCCCTTGGCCTGTTCCGTGGGCACGAATACCGGGACGCCGCTCGCCATGTGTACGCAACTGCCGTAGCTCAGAAACGCGGGGGCGGGTATGAGCGCCTCGTCGCCGGGATTGAGCAGGGCGGCCATGCTCAGGTGCAGCGCTTCGGAGACGCCCGCCGTGATGACGATTTCGGTTTCCGGGGCGTAGCCGAGCCCGTTTTCGTCTTTCAGCTTGCGGGCCACTTCCTGCCGCAGTTCAAGGAGGCCGTAATTGGAGGTGTAGTGAACCTGCCCGTCGTCGACGGCCTTCTTGACGGCTTCGTTGATGTGCGGCGCGGGGAGGAAGTCCGGGCGGCCCATGACCATGTTGATGATGTCCTGCCCGGCGCGCTGTCGGGCTTCCGCCGCGTCGAAAAAGGCGCAGAGGCTGGAAAAGGGGATGTGTTCCGTGCGAAGTGCGAGTTGCATTGCGGTCTCCTTGAAGCGTGAGGAAGGGCTAGGCCGTCTGCCGGAATCCGGCGGGACAGTAGTAGCGTTGCAGACAGTAGACGATGGTGAAGAGGCCGATGCCCGCGAAGTCCCAGATATGGCCGGGAATGAACAGCAAGAGCGCGCCGCCCAGCAGCAGGAGGCGTTCGAGCAGCGTGGTCCGGCGCATCAGGTAGTTCTCCCAGACCGCCGCGAAAGCGATGAGGCCGAGCATGACGGTAACGAAGGTGAGCGCGATGTCGAACAGGCTAGATTGAAGCAGCAGCGCGGGGCGGTAGTAGAAGAGAATAGGAAGGATATACAACGCCTTTGCGTATTTGAAGGCCGTAAACATGGTCTTCATGGGGTCGGCGTTGGCGATGCCCGCGCCCACGATGGAGGCGAGGCCCACCGGAGGCGTGATTTCCGAGTCGATGCTGAACCACATCATGATGAAGTGGGCGGTCATCAGCGGAAAGCCCATATCCGCCAGCGCGGGGCCTACGGCAATGGCGGTGACGATGTAGGCCGGTCCGCTGGCAAGGCCCATGCCGAGGATCATGGAAATGAGGCCCACGAGCAGGATGGCGACGAGAGGGCTGCCGTTGGCGAGGGTCGTGAACAGCCACGAGAGCTTGAGCCCGACGCCCGTCAGGCCGACGAGCGAGAGGATGATGCCGATGCAACCCACGAGGCTGCCGATGCCGAGCGAGTAGCGCCCGCCGAGCACCATCGCTTCATACAGCATCTTGAAGTCGACCTTACGGCTCTTGATGCTGTGGATCACGATGAGGGTGATGATCCCGCCGAGCGCGGACATGCCCGGCGAATACCCGAAGGCCATGATCACGATGATGACCATGATGGCGACGAAGAAGTGCCACCCCTCGCTGCAGACGGTCCGGGCGGAGGGGATGTGATGATCCTTCATTTGCCCGATGTTGTGCTTTTTGGCTTCAAAATGGATGAAGGCCATCAGCGTGATGTAATACAGGATGATCGGGCCGGTGGCGACGGTCACGATGGTAAGGTAGGGGATCTGCGTGAATTCGGCCATAAGGAAGGCCACGGCGCCCATGATGGGGGGCATGATCTGCCCGCCCGTGGAGGCGGCGGCTTCGATGGCCCCCGCCACATGAGGCCGGTAGCCGACCTTCTTCATCATAGGGATGGTCAGCACGCCGATGGAAGAGACGTTGGCCACGGCGCTGCCGGAGATGGAGCCGAGGAGCGCGCTGCCGATGACGGCGGCCTTGGCCGGTCCGCCCACGGTATTGCGGGTGAGCGCGAAGGCCAGACGGATGAAGAAATCCCCGGCTCCGGATTTTTCCAGAAAAGCGCCCATGAGGATGAACGGGGCCACGTACTGGATCATCATCTTGGCGGAAAGCCCGTAGTAGCCTTCCATGCCCGCATAGACCTGCGTGACCACCGCTTCGAGATCGAAGCCGCCGTGCCCGAAGTGCCCGGGGATGACGAATCCGTACAGCGAATAGAGGATGAGGACGATGGACACCAGCGTCAGCGACCAGCCGATGACCCTGCGCCCGACCTCAAGGCCGAGGAACAGCATCAGGCAGCCGAAGAAGATATCCATTTCCGTCAACATGCCCAGCCGCATGAAGCGATCCAGATATTCCCAGATGGCGTAGGCCGAACCGGCGATGCTGCCGATGATGAGCAGCCAGTCCACAAGGGAGACGTGGTTGACCTTCGGCTTTTTTTTCGAAGGGGTAAATGACCAGCGTCATGCAGAAGACGGTCATGATGTAGAGGCCGTGCTTCCACATCACGTCGGCGCTGACGTAGACGGTCCAATAGATTATAAGCGCGGATATGGACGCAAGGCAGATATTGACGATCCGTTCCGGGGTGCCGGTAAAGACGCGTTCCTTTTCCTTGCCTTCTTCGGCAATAAGCGGCTCATGGAGAGGCGTTTCGTTCATGGTATTCCTCGGCAGGCTTTCCGTAAGGGAAGGGGAAGGCGCCTCCGAGGCTCCCCGGAGGCGCCGAACGAATGTAAATCAATCCTTGATGAGGCCTATTTCGCGGAAATAACGTTCCGCGCCGGGATGCAGGGGGATGGGCTTGTAGCTGACGGCAAGGTTGGGGCTCATGCTCTTGAGCGCGGCGATGACGTTGCCCAGATAGTCGACGCCTTCCTGGCTGTAGACGGTCTTGACGATTTCATAGACAAGGTCGTCCGGCAGGTCGGCCCGGCAGGCGAACATGGCGCCCGTGCCCACGGTTTCGATGGGCTGGTCGATGCCGTTGTAGGCTCCCTTTTCGATGGTGGTAGGCAGGTATTGGGGGTACTTCTGCATCATGTCGGCGCGTGCTCCCGGCAGGAATTCGAGGATGTGCACGGGACGCAGGATGGAGAGTTCGGAGATCTGCGGCGAGGGGATGGACGACAGTTCCACGGCGACGTCCACCTGTCCGGTCTTGACCGCTTCCATGGCTTCGCTGGCGGGCAGGAACAGCACCTTGCCGAAATCCTTCTTGGGATCAAGCCCATTGGCTTCGACCCAGCGGAAGAAGTCGAGATGCATGGTGCCGCCGGGAGCGCCCACGCTGAGGGTCTTGCCCTTGAGATCCTTGAAGGTGCGGATGCCCGAGGACTTGAGGGTGTAGGGCTGGGCGGCCTGCATGTACAGGATGCCCATGCCGCGCATGTTCCGGTACTGCTTCTTGTAGGGGGCCTTGCCTTCCCACGCCAGTGGCGGGTCCTGCGTATTGAGCATGGCGAAATCGGCCTTGCCCTGCTCCAGCCTGTTGATGCTCTCCACGACGCCGGCGGCGGAGATCGCGGTAATGCTGATGCCGGGGATCTTTTGCGAGGCGAAACCCGCGATGCCGCTGCCTACGGCGAAAAAGCCTCCGCCCACGGAGCCGGTGGAGAAGGTGAGCTTGAGAGGCTCGGCCTGTGCCGTGCCGCCGCAGAAGGCGGTCAGGGCAACGATGAGAGCTGCCAGTGTACGCTTGAGCATGATGATCCTCCTGAGAAACGCGGTTTGACGTGAATGAGAAAACCGGGTGGCTGCCTTGGCCTGCTGGAGGTGGACGAAATCTCGCCCTTCATGAATCTTTAAGTGTATACTACTGGTAATATCACAAGGCTGTAAAGGTTTTTTAGCTACTTTTTATTCAGTTTTTTCAAAAAGATATATTCTTATATTCGGCAATGGGAGAAGACCCCGGCCGATATTCCGGCGGGTTCCCGAAAGGCTTGGGAGATGGTGCGTCAGCCCTTTAGGATGGGGCCCGCGGAGAGGAAGCGGCCGGGAAGGGCTCCCGTGATTTCGCCGCGTTTCCGGATGATTTCCCCCGGCGGAGGACGGTCACGGGACCGCCGAGGCATTGTCTGCCCATAAAGATGCTGGAACCCACCGCGAGATGGGGATTGCGCTCGGGTACGGTCCGGGGCCATCCCGGATCGACAAGAACCATATCGGCGTCGGAACCGGGCCGCAGTGTTCCTTTTTGCGGGTAAAGTCCGAATGTTTTCGCCGGATTCTGGCTCATGATCCTGACGAAATCCGTGACGGCGATGCGCCCCCCTGCTGATGCCCTCATCCCACGTCACGCCGAACGGGGTTTCCACGCCGGGCGTGCCGTGCGGAGCCCTGTCCCCGGCGATGAGTATGTCCAGCGCCCTGAGTGCGCCGGAATCAACGATGATACCGTTTTTGACAAGCACTGTTCGCATGGGATCCCCCGCTTGTTGCAGAACCGGTTCAAGGCCGGGAAACGTCAACACCCCATGCCGCCTTGATTCAACAATCCGAAGTGCGCGGATCGGAAAACCTTTTTGGGAACCAACCGCCTTGGCTCCGCCTTTCGGAAACCGCCTCGAGAGGGCCACTCCCTGATCGCCCTGCCGGGCCCCGTACCCGTCATGACGCCGTTTCCGACGACGAACGCCCCGTTCTCCAGAACATGGGGCATCCCGACGGGATGGACGCGGGGATTGTCGCAGCCGTTGGTGTCCAGCACGGTCCGCTCGTTGAAGGCCACGAGATCCGCGTCAAAGCCGGACAGGGTGACGCCCTTGTGCGCCAGCCGGATCTTGCGGGCCGGTTAGCGAAGCCATCTTGCGGATGGCCTCTTCCTGCGACAGCACGCCCAGTTCGCGCGCGTACTTCCCCAGAATATGGGGATAGGTCGCATAGGGGCGGGGGACATGCCGTCCAGCCCGAGTTTTTCGGTGGCCACGCCCTGCATGGTTTTGCAGTCGGTGGGTTCGCCGGAAAGCAGCGGACGTTCGGAATGGCTGTGCCCGTCGACGAAGCCGGGGCAGAGGATGCCGCCCTCCAGAGCGATCGTGTGCCGGGAGAGTTGCTTGGTGGTGCGGGGGAGCACGGCGGCGACGAAGCCGTCCTGCACACCGAGGGAACCCCAGAACCACGGGGTGCCCGTGCCGTCCACGATCCGGACCGGGGTGCCGTCCTCCAGATAAGCCTGGCCCACCACGACCAGCTGGTCCCCCTCCTGCAATCCGGAGGTGACCTCCGTCACGCCGCTGCTGGTAAGTCCCGTGGTCACTTCC
>ERZ779894.2104-NODE-2104-length-18597-cov-7.200410_pt1 | contig 18597 bp, 19 predicted proteins | sample MGYA00511587_ERZ779894 | MGnify/ENA primary metagenome ERZ779894 (study PRJEB29588, sample SAMEA2160490) | human gut metagenome | biome: human gut; feature: human-associated habitat; material: faeces | place: Denmark | collected 2008/2010 ... | reverse complement strand
ACCGGGCCGATCATAAAACGGAGAACCTGTTCCATGAACAGCGGCGGCATTGGGACGGGCGGGAGTTTGACGAGTACATAGCTTTTACCGAGGGCGTGGGCGCTTATAGTGAAACGCCGGAGGACTATCTTTGCAGGAAAGAAACGCTCCATGAATTGCTTGCGGTTCTGGACGGCTGCACCGAGGCGCAACGCCGCCGGTTCCTGCTCTATGCGCTGGACGGATTGAGTTATGCGGAGATCGCCGCCCTATGCGGCTGCTCCAAGACTTCGGTTTTCGAGAGCATTGAAGCGGTCGGGAAAAAAATGAAAAAATATTTTGCCGACCACCCTAACGATTGACCTGTTTTCTGGCTACCCAGTGAGAGGAACTTTTCTCTCAACACATTACCGGAGAGGACAAGCAGTTTGAAGCTGCCTGTCCTCTCTGCATTTAGGAGGATAAGCCCATGAAAACAATCAATCTGCGGAACTATTACTATCCTTGCTACAAGGAGGATGTGCTTGTGGAGGTCAGCGATGAAGTGGCCGAGGCCCTGTTGCTCATGCTCCGGGAAGAAAACAACCGCCGCCGCAAAATCTATTACCATAAGGCGTACTTCTCCCTTGACCGGGAGGACGGGATTGAAAACGCCGCGCTGTGCGGATTTGAAAAATCACCGGAGGATATTTTCATGGAGCAGGAGGAAGAACGGTTTTTTTTGCTGACGCTGGAACGGCTGGACGAGGCGCTTTCCCATCTTACACCGGCACAGGAGCGGCGAATCCGCGCCCGCTATCTGGAGGGGAGGAAAACAAAGGACATCGCGGACGCCGAGGGCGTGAGTATCCATGTGATCTATGAATCTTTGCAGAGAGGATTAAAAAGCCTGCAATGCTATTTTGCAAAAAAGAAATGGAGGGAATTTGAAGAATGAGATTTACCCAGAGCGAATTGGAACTGATCTACCAGTACGCCATGCCAGGGGGCAAGGACGCAACCCTGACCGAATTGCGGGCTGTCCGGCGGGCGGTGAAAGAGCCGCTGACAAAAGCCATTGTGGAGAATACCATTGACAAGCTGCTGGAAGTGCCGGAACCGGAGTGCAGCCGGTTCATTGCCGACACAAAAGCCCGGTTTTTGGAGCAGCGCGACCAATCCATCCGTGACCGGCTGGCCGCCGCCAGAGCGCAGGAGCCGCCCATGCTGGGGCATGACCTGTTCGGGCTGGAACGGTACTCTCCCCATACCCGCCACATGGTTGTCGTGGACATCCTAACCTCTGACAGCCCGGTGGGATTCCCCGGCGAGCGTTACCGCTTCTTTCTCTCTGACGAGGGTTACAAGAACGCGAAGAAAAGCGCGGAGCGAGGAGAAATCAAAATCCGCAGCCATGCCGCTGTCGGTATCGGGCGGCTTTACCATGACAAGAAGCTGACTGGCCCGGAGCGGTGAAAGGAGACGCTATGAAAGAACTGGAAAAAATACAGGCAAAGCAACAGAAAGTACAGAATGAAATCCGTCAGTTGGAGAACCGGCAGAAGATTCTCTTAAACCGCCAGAGTGACGCAGAGCGCAGGGCGAGGACGCGCCGCCTGATCGAGCATGGGGCGATTTTAGAGAGCGTCTTTCCTGCTATTTCTGCCATGACCGGCGAGGAAGTCAAAGCGTTTCTGCTGACTGTCTCTCATTTGCCGGGAGTGCCGGAGCTTACGCAGGACAAGCCTGAAAGCCCCGGTACGGAGTAACTATGGAATTTCCAACGGCGCACTTATGCACCGTTACCGGTGCTGTGCGCCCTGCCGGGGGCTGTTGCGCTCTCCGAGCGCGATGGGGAGCTACTCTCCCCAAACCCCTTGTGCGCCCCGCGCAGCATGACACCCGCCCTGCGGCTGTCATGCTCCAGGTCGCCAATATATCCCACCCGAAAGGAGGCTGTACCAATGGATTTCTGCCATTTTCCCGTCAAGATCGTGAAGCGCAGCAAGGGCCGGTCTGCCGTAGAAGCTGCCGCTTACCGGAGCGGGACGAAACTGACAAACGAATGGGACGGGCAGACCCATGACTATACCCGGAAACGTGGCGTTGTCCATACGGAGATCATGCTGCCGCCCCATGCCCCGCCGGAATTTTCTGACCGCGCTACTCTCTGGAACAGCGTGGAGCAGATTGAAAAAGCAAAGGACAGTCAGCTTGCCCGCGACATTGAGGCGGCCCTGCCCCGCGAATTATCCAGAGAACAGCAGCTTGCCCTTATCCGCTCTTTTGTGAAAGACAACTTTGTGGACAAGGGGATGTGCGCCGATTTTGCGCTCCATGATAAGGGGAACGGCAATCCCCATGTCCATATCCTGCTGACGGTGCGCCCGCTGAAAGAATCCGGCCAGTGGGGAGCCAAGTGCCGCAAGGTTTACGATCTGGACGAGCGGGGCCAGCGAATCCCGGACGGGAAAGGCGGCTGGAAGAACCACCGGGAAGATACGACTGACTGGAACGACAAAGGGAACGTGGAACTGTGGCGCAAGGCGTGGGCGGACTATGTGAACCGGGCGCAGGCGGCTATCGGCCTGTCAGACCGGATCGACCACCGCAGCTATAAGCGCCAGGGCATTGACAAGATCCCCTCTGTCCATCTGGGCGTTGCCGCTTTCCAAATGGAGAAGCGCGGTATCAAAACCCGCAAGGGTGACCTGAACCGCCATATCGCCGCCGACAATAAGCTGCTGAAAGAGATCAAGGCCCGCATTACCCGGCTTTACAACTGGTCTAAGGAAGAAGCTGCCAAGCCGCAGGCGGAGCAACCCGCCATGTCGCAGCTATGGGCGGCACAGCAGGAAATGAGCGGCCAGCCCCGTTCCAGCTATGGCAGGGTGAAGAAGTTGCAGGAGCAGGCGGCGCTTTTCAATCTGCTGAACGCCAACGGCATTACCACCATGCAGGAGCTTTTTGAAAAAGTCTCCGGCATGAATAAAGCCTATTATGATCTGCGCGGCGAGATCGTCAGCGGGGAGCGCCAGATCAAAAAGCTGGAAGAACGGATTGCCATGTATGAGCAATACGAGAAGCACAAAGAAATCTGCCGCCAGCTTAAAAAAGTGAAGCCGGAAAAGCGGGAGCAATTCCGGGAGCAGCACTATACGGAGGTTGCCCTTTATGAAGCCGCCGCCCGGTATCTGGATGAACTGAAAGCTGCCGGGGAGCCGATCAAGCCGAAAAGCTGGCGGCGGGAGGTAGACACCCTGACCGCTAAGAAGAACTTGCAATATCAGGAAATGCGAGCCATGCGGGAAGAACTCAAAGCTGTGGAAAAATTGAAAAAGACCGCTGAACAGCTTGCCAAGAATGAGCCGACAAGGAAAAAGGAGGAACTCGAACTATGACAATGACCGAAATCGTTGTGACTATCACCATCACACTTCCAGAGCCGGAGCCGCCCGCGCCGGACGGAACAGAAATGCCGGAGCCGCTTCTTACCAGGGAGCAGCCGCCTGTGTGCCGCTGCCATGTGCGCTATGGAACGAAAGCGGCATGAATCCATTCCCGTCATGGACTACCGGCAATACCGGCGCGCGCGGCGGCTGGTGCATGAGTGCTGTAATTATGACGGTGGCAACTGTATTGCATTAGACGATGGAGAGGAATGTGTCTGTGTCCAGAGCATTTCCTACTCCCTGCTGTGCCGGTGGTTCCGGGCGGCGGTACTGCCGCTGGACAAGGAACTGGAAACTGCCCTGCTTTACCGGCTGGACGCGAAGCGGTGTGCCGTATGCGGGGCGTTGTTCCGGCCCGGTTCCAACCGCGCCAAATACTGCCCGGACTGCGCCGTTACCATGAAACGGATCAGGGCCGCCGCGCGCAAGCGGAAACAAAGGGCGAAATGTCACGCTTTAGGGGCTGAAAAAGCCTTGTAAATCAAGCACTTTTCCGAGGGTGTCAAAGGGTGCATGATACATTTATCCTTTTACCCCCAAAACAGCCCTGAAAAGGCGTACAGGCCCCATGACAGACCAAAGGAGCAACCTATGACTGAAAACAGACGATTTTATTATCTAAAGCTGAAAGAAAATTTTTACAACAGCGAAACCATGATAATTCTGGAAAGTATGCAGGACGGGCTTTTGTATTCCAATCTCCTGCTGAAAATGTATCTCATGTCGTTGAAGCACAACGGCGTCCTCATGCTGAATGACCGGCTGCCCCACACGCCCCAGACTATTGCTACCTGTACCCGCCATCAGATCGGAACCGTGGAGAGGGCGATCAAGGTATTTCGGGAGTTTGGGCTTATTGAGATTTTGACAGACGGAGCTTATTACATGACGGACATCCAGCTTCTGATCGGGCAGTCGTCCAGCGAGGGGGAACGGAAGAAGAAAGAGCGGATGCGCTTGAAGCGGCAAAATCTCCTGCCCTCTGGCGAGGTGGACATTTGTCCGTCTAATGAGCCGGTGGACAAATGTCCGCCTATATTAGAGTATAGAGATAAAGAGATTAGAGATAAGAGTATAGAGAATAGAGAGAGTGAAAGCGCACACGCCTATGGCCGTTACAAAAATGTTTTTCTTCGTGACGAGGAACTGACGGAACTGCAAACCGAGCTGCCGACCTTATGGCAGAATTACATTGACCGGTTATCCGAGTATATGGCGTCCACCGGCAAACAGTATCAGAGCCATGCCGCCACAATCCGGCGCTGGGCTGCCGAGGACAAAAAGAAAGCCGCAACCCAGGGCCGGAACCGGGATTACAGCGTACAGGAGGGAGAAACCGTATGATTGAAATTACCGCAGAAATCAGAGCCATCATTGACCACGCCGCCGCAGACCTGACGCTGGCAGAGGACGAATACATAGACCTGACTGACGGGCTTATCCACTGTAAACACTGCGGCGGGAACCGTCAGACCGTTGTTCCCTGTTTCGGGAAGTCTGGTTACTTCATGCCCCGCTGTGTCTGCCCCTGTCAGGCGGAGGCGGAACGGCGGCGCAAGGAGGCAGAGGAACAGCGGAACCGCATGGAGAGCATTAAGCGGAGAAAGGCGCAGGGGCTTCAAGACCGGTATCTGTATGACTATACCTTTGCCAATGACAACGGGCAGAATCCGCTGATGAAGAAAGCGCGCGCCTATGTGGACAACTGGAAACAGGCATACCGGGATAATACCGGGCTTCTCCTGTTCGGGGATGTGGGGACGGGAAAATCCTTTTTCGCCGGTTGTATCGCCAACGCCCTGCTTGACCGGGACATTCCGGTGCTGATGACGAATTTTCCCTCTATCCTGAACCGGCTGACCGGTATGTTTTCCGAGGACAGGGCGGAATTTATCGCCAGTCTGGGAATGTATGACCTGTTGATTATTGACGATCTGGGCGTGGAGCGGAATACCGAGTATGCAATGGAGCAGATGTTCCATGTGATCGACTGCCGCTACCGCAGCCGGAAACCCATGATTATCACAACGAATTTGAAGCTGGACGCGATCAAGAATCCGCCCGATCTGGCCCACGCACGAATCTATGACCGCATACTGGAACGGTGCGCCCCGATTCTCTTTGACGGGAAGAACTTCCGAGAGGAAAACGCCGAGGCCACCAAAGCGGCGGCAAAGGAGATTGTATCCCCAAAATGAAACTGTAAACTGACGGATTGGACAATTCCCCCGCCGTCACCGGCGGGCTGTCCGGGAAAGGAATATATGACCCTATGAGCAACGAGAAAAACACCCCTGAAATGACAGCAGTGCCCCAGACCGGCGCAGGACAAAAAGACGCGCCCGCGCTGGTAAAGAAGATCGGGAAAACGACCTATGTTGTCCGGGTGCATTTCAGTGAAACCAGCAAGGAAACCATGAGCGACAAGATCAAGCGTATGCTGAAAAACGAGGTTGAGCAGATGTAAAAATGCGGAGCCGGAAACCGTCTCACAGGTTCCCGGCTCCGCGCCGTTTCAGTATTGGAGAAATTCAGCCGGTGTCATAATCATTGGATTTTTCACGCCGGATTCTAAAAAGTCTTTATCACCGGTCAGTAAAACATCGGCCTTTGCTTCTATGGCTGCCCGAAGAATCGGGCGGTCATTCACATCACGAATTTGTGCCTCTGAAATATCTTCCTCTGTCGGAATCGGAACCAGCTCCAAAGTCAGGAGCGCAACGGAAAGGAATTTATCCAGGGACGCAAGCCGGTTCGGAAATTTTTTGTTAAATATCCGCTTCATTTCGTCCACGTTCTGCTCACAGATCAGCCCGTGATTAGGATAGGACGCCGCCTTTACATACGCCTGAAAAGGAATGCCGTTTGCACTTAGAGCGGCAGAGATCAGGACGTTGGTATCAATCAAAACCCTCATGCGTTCTCGTCCTCATTTCTCAATTCTTTCACAAGCGCCATGACATCATCATCGGAGGTCAAGCCAGCGCGTTCCGCTTCTCCAGCCATCTCCTTTTGAAGCACCTGCATGGCGTAGACAGCAGAATTGACAATGCGGACGGTGTTTCCCTCAACGATAAACGTAATGCGATCACCACTTGCCACGCCGAGGACTTCCCGAATATCTTTCGGAATTGTGACCTGCCCCTTTGCCATGACTTTTGCATTGTCTACAAACGTATTTGCTAACATGATTTTACACCACCTTTCTGAAATATGGAAAGTAGGGATTTCCCTACTCTTATTATATGCAGAGGACGCAGAAAAATCAAGGGAAAATGCTGGAAGTGGCACAGATTAAGAGGCTGTCATTTTTGAATTTTTTGTGAACATGATTAAAAAGTCCTTTACAAATCGTCTCTGGGAAGACTATGAAGAGATTTATGCATTTCTGACAAACCGGGAAAATTCCCAAAACTGATCGGAAGAAAAGCCGTTATCGATCAGTTTGCCTGAGTTTGTTCCTGACGCTGTCTGGCAAGGACTTCTTCCCGTTTCCGGAAAATGCGGGGCAGCGACGAAAACACGACAATTGCTGTGCTGTCATATCGGATGATGTATTTGGGGAAAGTGCCATGAGATAGGATCTCCTTTCAGAACGTTTGTTTCTTGGGCGGCAGGATTGTTTCGTGCTGCACATTCTGCAACCCTGCAAAGAGCTTTTGACCCTGATATCTAAATATTGTAATATAGAAAAAAAGAAAACTCAACGCAGCGTTGAAAATATTGCGGTTGGTGGATTGCCCGTGGTTTTGCATATGACGCGCAAAAACTGCAACGCCTGCGGCGGGAAAAGAGGAGGATATGAAAAAATTTCTAAAATACGTTGTGCCGTCGGTTCTGGCGTTTGCACTTTCTGGTATTTATGCAATTGTAGATGGCTTTTTTGTAGGAAACAGTGTCGGAGATGTCGGACTTTCTGCGATCAATGTGGTATATCCGGTGGTGACGCTGATGCAGTCGGCGGGCACCGGAATCGGAATGGGCGGTGCAGTCATGTGGACGGTACGACGTGCAGAGGGACAAAAGGAGGACGGAGACGCGTATGTGCGTACAGCACTGCGGCTGCTGCTTCTGACGAGTATTGTATTGACGGCTGTAATGCTGATCTTTATGGATCCGGTGCTGTCCTTTCTGGGAGCAGAGGGGACGATCCGTCCCCTGGGCGAGGAATATCTGCGGATCATGGTCTACGGGACGACCTTTCAGGTATTTGCGACAGGCATTGTGCCGCTGATCCGTAATAACGGAGGCGCTTCCTTTGCGATGGTTACAATGATCGCCGGATTTGGAATGAATATTGTACTGGACTATCTGTTTGTCTGGGTGCTGCAGCTTGGTATGGCCGGTGCGGCATGGGCGTCGATCCTGGGGCAGGCTGTGACAATGGTGTGCTCTTTTGTTTATGTATGGAAAGAAAAGCTGCCGGTATTGGGCGTCTGTAAGAAGTTTGGAAGAAGGGTCTGCAGAATCGTGCAGATCGGCATCGCGCCGTTTGGACTGTCGCTTTCTCCGATGATCTCCCTGCTGTTCATGAACCGTTTCTGTCTGTCCTATGGAGGGGAAACTGCGGTTGCGAGCTATGCTTGCATCGCTTATGGATTGACGATCGTATATCTGCTGATGCAGGGCGTGGGGGATGGAAGCCAGCCACTGATGAGCCTGCATTACGGTGAGGGCAAAACAAAAGAGGTGGACCGGGTGCGCAACATGGCGTATGGAACAGCGTGGGTGCTGGCACTTGCCTGTATGCTGATCCTTTATATGACCAGATATGATCTGGGTGTGATCTTTGGTTCTTCCGATGTCGTAATGCAGATGACCGGAAACGCGATGCCGATATTTCTGGCCGGACTTTTGTTCTATGCGTTTTCGAGAATCACCACATCAGGATTTTATGCGACAGAGCAAAGCCTGTTTTCCTACATTTGTGTGTATGCAGAACCGGTACTTTTATTGATCCTTTTGTTGATTGTGCCGCGGATTTTGAGACAGGACGGTGTGTGGCTGAGCATGGTGCTTTCACAGATCCTGACTGCAGGAATCGCATGTTTGCTTCGTCAGAAAGAGAAGAAGCGGATTGCGTGACCGCGTAAAAAGGGTAAAAAGTGCTGACCGCACGATCTTATATATTTCTGAAAGAATAATATATGTAATTGAGAAATCTCCTGTGCTACACTTCTTGTGCACAGGAGATTTGCAGTTATGTAAACCTATGAGATTTTCAGGATTCCAGATAGGCGCGCAGATATAAGCGGCGATAGGAGGACGGTGTCATGCCGGTCTGTTTTTTGAAGAAATTTGAAAAATAAAACTGGCTGCCGAATCCGAGGGAATCTGCGATGGAAGCGATGGGCAGATCGGTGGAGGTCAAAAGCTGCGTTGCGGTTTCTGCTTTTTTCTGAAGGATGAACTGACCGGGAGAAATGCCCATGCGGGACTGGAACAGCCGCGTAAAGTGGCTGACATGATATCCGGCAGCCTCTGCCATTTGCTGTACCGTGATCTGTTGGTTCAAATGTGTTTCCACATAAGCGATGGCATCGGAAAGGGGCGAGTCAAAGCTCTGGGCAACAAGGGAAACGCTGTCTGGCGGACAGCATTCCAGATAGTAGCAGAGCAGGCTTAAAACAGCCTGTTTGGCTTTCAGCGCAGAAAAGATATCATCCTGTGGGACGCTGTGGACGAGATCGAGGAAAAGCTGTTCGGCTTTTTTAGGGTCTTTTGCGTCGATGCAGAGCGGCAGATGAATGAGCTTGAACAGATCGGTCTGCTGGCAGGTGATCTCGAAATGGCAATAGTAGGTGCGGTATGGATTCTGGATATCGGTAAAAAACGCCTGGTTCGTGTAGGCGGGAAGCAGATACAGCTGTCCGCCTGTCGGATGGATGGTTGTCTCATCAATGCAGACGGTTCCCTCCCCTTGCAGGACGAGCTGAATGCTGGAAAAGGGCGGAACCGAGGAATCACATTTCCACGTCTCGTCACAGATGATGAGGTTGGCGCGCTCCAGACTGACGGTTGCTTCGCGCAGGCGGTTTTGGATAATCAGATTTGTTTCGTTCATAGTTTGTCTGTCCTGTTGCAGTGGTTAAGCATGATTTCGCGGATTGTTTTGTGCATTGCGCATCTACAGTCCGCTGGAAATTATAATCATTATTCTATCATACAAAAAGGAGATTTTGCAAATGGCACACAAGATCAGAGAAGTTTACATTGTACATCATTCTCACACAGACGTTGGTTACACAGACCTGCAGGAACAGGTTATTTATAACCAGGCGAATAACATCCGTCGGGCAGTAGAGCTGATTGCGGATGGCCTGGAGAAAGGAACCAATCAGAAAGGTCTGAAATGGAACTGTGAGACCTGGTACTGCGTAGAACAGTTTTTAAAGGTTGCAACGGAAGAAGAGAAAAAGACGTTCTTCGATCTGGTAAAGAAAAACAGCATCGGTCTTTCTGCAAACTACTTAAACTTTAATGACCTGGCGGACTGCGAATATCTGACCGAGAAAATCCATGAGATGCAAGAAGTATGCGCTGAGGAAGGTGTTACCGTAAAGACGGCGATGTTTGCGGATATCAACGGCATTTCCATGGGACAGAGAGATGCTATGCTCGCAAACGGCGTTGAGTTCTTATATACAAATATCCACACCCATCACGGCATGTATCCGCTGTATCAGAACCAGAAGCCTTATTTCTGGGAAAATGAAGACGGCAAGCGTCTGCTGGTATGGAGCGGCGAGCATTACAACCTGGGCAACGCGCTGGGCATCGTATTCAACAAAAACGTCAACTTCATGACAGAGAATTACTTTGGCAAAGCACAGGGCGATGTTGCCGGGCCGCTGGAGAAGCTGTACTCCAACCTGACTGCAAGCATGGAGGAATATGAAGAAAACGGTTACCCCTACGATTTCTATATTACAAGCGTTTCCGGTGTATTTTCCGATAACGCTCCCATCAATCCCGCAATTGCAGACACGGTAGCGTTGTTCAACGAAAAATACGGCGAAGAAGTTACCATGCGTATGGTAACCTTACAGGAGCTGTATGATCTGATCCGCGATAAGGTAGCGGATGCCCCCGTTTACCGCGGTGCGATCAACGACTGGTGGGGCAACGGTGTTGGCAGCACGCCTTATGCAGTAAAGCATTATAAAGAGGCAGTTCGTTTAAACCGTATCTGCGACCGCCTGGAAGAAAAGACCGGTGTTCATAACGCAGAGCTGGTAAAAGCTTACGGCGATAACTCCCTGCTGTATGCGGAACACACCTGGGGACATTCCGCAACCGTAACCAACCCTTACGATACCATGGTAACAAACCTGGATATGCGTAAAAACAGCTATGCATCCAAAGCACATGAGGCAGCTGCTATGCGCAAAAACGAGCAGTGCCATCTGCTTGGCGATATTCTGCGTTACTACAATCTGTCCGGTAAGGTAAAAGCAGTATCCACCAGCCATGAAAAGAGAGTATTTCCGGTTGAGTTCTATGTGGAAACCATGAGCCTTCCGGCTGTAAAAGTAACCGATGACAAGACAAACGAAGGGATGGAGGTTCAGCTGTCTGCACATCCCCGCGGTGTTCTGGTAAGCTTCCTGGCTGAATTTGAGCCGATGGAAGAAAAGACCTTCACTTATGAAGAACAGCCTGCACCGGCACACACCCTGTTTACCAGAACCGCATGGGTCGGCGCAGAGCGCGTGCGCGATATTATCAATACTTATGATACGGAAAGCTACAAGCTGCCTTACGGTATGGAAAACGATTCCTTCAAAATCAGCTGGAAGGTCGGCGAAGGAATTACTTCTTTCTATAACAAAAAAGCAGAGGTGGAAATGTGCAGGCCCGGATTGGAGACTTTCTTTACTCCTGTCTATGAGTGTACCAAAATCCGCAAGGGTGTTTATGAAGAGCGCCGTCTGATCGGCAGAAATATCAGAGGCCTGCATGCGGAACAGTATCAGGGCGATTTAAAGGATGTAAAGATTCTGGATCACGGTCCGGTATTTACCAGGGTAGAACTGGTATTTGATCTGGAAGGAACGTACTACAGCAGCGTTATCATCAAGATGTACAACAAGCTGCCCAAGATTGAGTTTTCTTATCATATTGCAAAGACACTGAGCGAGGATATTGAGAGCGTATTCCTGCCTCTGGCACTGAACCTGCCTGACGCAGAGGTTTCCATCCGGAATGGCGGCGTAACCATGCGCCCCGGTATCGACCAGCTGCCCGGCACAAATATGGAGTATTATCTGGCAGATGAAGGCCTGATCTACCGTACCAAGGATCAGACAATTCTGGTAAATACATTTGATACCCCTCTGCTGTACATGGGAGCAATGGAATCTCATCCGATTCTTCTGTGCGATAACAGGGAAGAAAACAACAAGCGTCCGGTTTACAGCTGGATCATGAACAATACCTGGGAGACAAACTTCAAGATGGATCTGTCCGGCTTCAGCGAATTCCGTTACGGTGTGGAGATCGTAGACAACGGTTCTGCTAAGGAAGGCATGGAGCGTCTGTCCGATAACGATAAGGGTGTTGTAACCTTTATCTGCGGTTAAATGTGATTGATTTTTAATGCGCAGCATGAGGAGTAAAATGGAAAAGAAAAATTATATTCTGTTGTTTCTGCAGATTGCAGCGATTGCCGTATCCGGAGTATTCGGGGGAGATACAACATTTGCCCTGATTACGGCGCTGATCGGCATTACATTCAATTTCCTGGTATCGATGAATATCGCGCCCGGATTTTTATTCGGATTCGTGTATGCGGTATGTAATGGTATACTGGCATGGCAGACGAACGTTTACGCAACCTTTGTATTCATGATCTTTATGCAGGCGCCGATGGCTCTTTACAGCTTCTGGAAATGGCATGGCAAGAAAAAAGAGACCGAAGCGATTATGAAGAAAATGAACCGCAGGGAACTGACCTTTATGATCGTTGGCGCGATTGTGCTGTTTGCGATCATGGCGGGAATTCTGTCCGCGGTAAACGGTGCACTCAACGCAAACGTATTGTTTGACACGTTTTTCTTTGTCTGCAGCGTGACGGCCTGCATCGGTCTGGCAGCCTGCTACAAAAACGCGTATATCGTAAACCTCGGTTCCGGAATCGGAGGAACAATCCTCTGGCTGTATAAGGCGATTACGATGGAAACCGGAATTTCCATGGCAGTATTTTTCGCGATCGTTGCGATCAACTCCGCACTGGCTGTGCATCAGCAGTATGGGAAAGCGGCGGGGAAAGTAAAAACGGCCTGAAAAATCTGAGAATATCTGTAATAACCCGGTGAGGTGGCTATCGACAGGTAAAAAAGTATGGTATGATAAAAGACACCGATAACAAAAAGGAGGGGTCTCTATGAGCAGCAAAATGACTGTCAAAAAGGAAGCGATTATGGCCCGATTTGGGGGAATGGGGTTCCATAACAGCGAAGCAAACGTCTGGCGGGAGATGGATGACGTCCAGTTCAACCAGTACGTCGGCAAGGTTTATCGGGAGCTTTCGCCCGGTTTTTCCAGAATGTGGGGAGGTTTTCCGGAATGGACGAAGGAAGAGATGGACGCGTTCGCAGAATACTGTGAAAAAATGCAGTGTAAGGTTGGTGCAACAATCTATCTGACCGGGCATTGCGTGCGGTATGAGACGGACGAGGAGCTGACTGCGTATGCATCGAATGTTGCAGACCGTCTGGAGTATCTGATCTATGAAAAGGGTCTGAGCAACGTTAAGATTTATTGTATGTCCAATGAACTGAGCCTGGATGACTGGGGAGACCTGGCATTTGAAATGGCTACGTTTAAAAAATATCATACCTATCTGTATAACGAGTTTGCGCACAGACATCTGCCGGTCTACCTGCTGGCGACGGACGCTTCCCCGATGGAGCGCTGGGAGACTGTGGAATGGGCGATTGCAAACGGCATGGTTCCGATTTCCAACGTATTTGGCGGACATCATTATGTAAACGACTTCGAAGCGGAGGATCTGGATTTTTATAAGATTTTCAAACGTCACTGCTCCGATGTTGTCAATATGTTAAAGCCTTACGAGCGTCGTTTTATTCTGGGCGAGTTTGGTCTGGCGCAGGCATTCAAGCAGGGACAGAACAATATTAATGGCGTAAAGATGGACGTGTGTGATGCCTTCTATAACGGAAAGGAATCCTACTCTGCGCTGCAGATCTGTGAGATGGCGCTGGCAGCAGTGAATGCCGGCGTGTATGCGATGGCACTCTGGACCTTTGTAGATGTTCCGAATCCCCGTGATCTGCAGTACCGTCTGAACAAATGGGGATTGCTGCGCTGGGATGATACGGATTACGGCGCACGGGACTGGCTGTATGCCTATGGCCTGCTGGTTCGCTATTTCCGGAAAAATTCCAAACCTCTTACGATTTCCTCCGAGGACTATCTGCTGCGCAGCGGCGGCGTTGTAAACGATGACGGTTCCTTCTCTGTTGCCATCGTCAATCGTCACAAAGAGCCTGTCGAGATCGATATTTCTCTGGAAAATTTAAAGACCGGCAAGGCTCTGCGCAGATATCTGTATGATTCTGCAAATGTGCCCCGCAGCAAATTTGCAGACCTGCAGGATTACGATGAACGGATTGCATGCGCCGGCAACAGCGTGCATGTGACCGTTCCGGCAAGCTCCATCGTTCTGCTGACAACGGATTATACCGATCATAAGCCGGCGGCAATTACAGGTATTTGTGCAGAAGACGGGACAGTTACCTGGGAAGCATCTACAGAGGCAGAGCATCGCTATTATCGTGTATATAAGGGCGATTCTGCAGACTTTGTTCCGACAAAGGAAAATCAGGTTGCCTCCACCATCGCAACGTCCTTTACGGATCCTGACGCAGCGCCCGGATTCTATAAAGTGGAATCTGTCGATGCATGGGGAAATCACTAAACAGCGTTAAAGCGAACCAGACGGGGAGAAGTCCAGCGGATTTCTTTCCGTCTTTTGCTGATTTTCGGAGACAAACGAAGAAAAGAAGGCTATAATCTATAGTCAGAATGTGAATAGCCGACAGACAGCGAAAAAATATGCCGGCAGCTGTAGCGAGCGACAAAAATGAGGAGAAACGGTGACAGAAATGACCTATAACGAAGCGATAGAATGGATGGATTCAAGACACTGGAGCGGAACGGGAAAAGGGATCGTGCGGTCGCAGGAGCTTTTGGAACGGCTTGGAAATCCGCAGGACAAGCTGAAATTTGTACATGTGGCGGGTACGAACGGCAAAGGTTCGGTTTGCGCGTGCCTGTCGAAAATTCTGACGGCAGCCGGCTATCAGGTCGGACTGTTTGTTTCTCCCCATTTGAAACGCTTTAACGACAGGATTTATTTTAACGGTACAGAGATCGGAGACGAGGATTTTGCGCGGTTGGCCTCATGCATTCGAGCACAGGCTGAAGTCATGGAGGATGCGCCGACGGTGTTTGAGATCATGACGGCAATGGGGATGCTGTATTTTGCAGAAAAACAGTGTGATCTTGTAATGTTGGAGGTGGGCATGGGCGGCAGGCTGGATTCCACCAATGTGATCCGAACGCCGGAGGCTGCCGTTATCACCTCCATCGGACTGGATCATACAAAGGAGCTGGGTGATACACTGGAAAAAATTGCGGGCGAAAAGGGCGGCATCATAAAAACAGGCGGCACGGTCATTGTGGACGGAAGCAATACAGCAGTTATGCCCGTATTTGAAAAAATCTGTCAGAAAACAGGCGCGCTGCTTGTTACAAGCGCGCCGGAACAGATCCGGAATGTTGTGTTAAGCCCGGCAGGTGAGGTTTTTGATTATAAGGATCTGAAAGAGCTTTCTCTCTCTTTGACAGGTGTCTATCAGATGAATAACGCGGCGGTGGTCATAGAAACCCTTCGTGTGCTGGAACAAAAAGGGTATAGGATCGGTGAAGCTGCTCTGCGCAAGGGGCTTTCAGAGGTGTACTGGCCGGGACGCTTTGAGCGCCTGCATGAGCAGCCGACCTTTCTGGTGGATGGCTCCCATAACCCGGACGGCATCCGGGCACTGTTGGAAAGCCTGCGCAGTTATTTTCCGGATAAAAAAATCCGTTTTCTGCTGGGGATTCTTTCTACAAAGGATGTCAGCACGATGCTGCAGCTGATTGAACCTTTGGCAGAGGAAATCGGCGTGATTATGCCGCCGTCTGAAAAAGCGATGGATAATGAAAGAATGGCGCAGCAGATCAGCCGGGAATGTGCGGTAAGGACGACGGCATTTGATTCGATCGAAGAAGGGGTACGCAGTATGATCGAAAATGCTGAAAAGGAGGATGTGATCTGTGCAACCGGCTCGCTGTATTCGATTGAAGAGATCCGTACCTGCGCAAACCGGGAATTTCATCAAAACTGCGGAGGCTGTGAGAGACTGTGACATCGGAAGAAACTGCGCGCTTTACTGCAGCAAAGGAGCGGATCATCGGTAAAAATCGGGAACGCAATGGTATCGGCACCCTTTCGGAAAAGACGGTTCACGCGGTGTTGAAAAATTATTACGCTCCGGATGAAGCGCAGCATGAAATCCCGGTGGAGGGCTGCGTGGCAGATATCTTTAATGGAAAAGAGATTATCGAAATCCAGACCAGAAGCTTCGATCGGATGCGCCCGAAGCTGGAGCGGTTCCTGCCGTTGTATCCGGTGACGATCGTGTACCCGATCCCATACTGCAAGCATGTTTTCTGGATCGATGAGGAAACCGGAGAAATTTCCGGCGGACGGAAATCTCCATTAAAGGGAAGTCCTTATCTGGCATTTAAGGAGCTGTACCGGATCAAAGCTTATCTGCAGGATCCGAACCTGAGGATCCGGCTCACGTTTCTGAATATGGAAGAATATAAGCTGTTAAATGGCTGGAGCCGGGACAAAAAACGTGGCTCTAGCCGTTATGACAGAATTCCTGTTTCCATTGAGGGAGAAATGGAATTCACCTGCGCACAGGATTATGTCCAGCTGATCCCATACGATCTGCCGGAGCCCTTCACATCTGTGCAGCTTGCAAAGGCTGTACATATTCGAAAGGAGCAGGCTGGCATTGTGTGCAATATCCTTCATGACCTCGGCGTGATGAAGCGGGAGGGCAAAAAAGGAAATGCGTATCTCTACAGGGTGGTGGAGGTATGAGCTTCGATGGACAGAATATCATCCAGAAAAATCTGCATTCCATCCTCCAGTGTGAGAATGCGCTGGAAAAGGTCGAGCTTTTTGACTGTGCCGGATATAGAAACATAGGAGCCACCCTGTTTGTGTTTGTCAGGGCAAAAAAAGGTAATGGAAATCAGCGGTTTTTCGGAGAGATGTTCGAGAAGCCGCTGAAATTTTATATCGAGAAGCTCTTGCATATCTTCGTTGAGCAGGATCTTTTCTTTCGTCAGGCGTGCTGTTTCCGAAATGGCGGAATCATAGCCGGTGAGAGCGGCAAAGGGAGAAAACTGGGCCGCGCGGTCATGCATGGACATCGGAGGATGGGTTTTGGAAACGTGGTGCGGAAGATGGATGATATCGCTGTAGTCTGGCTTCATGCCTTATGTCCTCCAATCTGGTTGTTGCGGTCCTTGGCAGTTGCGCCCTCTTCCAGGTTCATCGCTTTGAGCACTGCGTTTTTACCGAATTTCTTTCGGATGGAAAGCATCGCCTCCTGCAGCTTTCGCTCACGCTCCAGGTCAGCAGCGTCGGCTTTCTGTTTTTGTTCTTCTGCTGCATAATCTGTGAAAAGATCGAGCTGGGTAAAGCGATCTTTCTTTTGCAGAGCAGTGTCCTCCGGGATAATGTGGTTGGCGACAATATTCAGCCGGCGGATCAGGAGCGTCGGATCGATAAGACGATCGAAAAGATCAACGGCGGCGTTCATGATCCTGTGGGAAGAGGAGGTATAGTCGTCCAGATTTTGGGTCCCATGGGCCTGCTTTGGAATCCAGCGGCCGTATCGGTCTGTTTCGATGGAACCGTGGTAGGCGGATCTGCGTGAGGGATCGGACAGGTTTTCGATATCGTAGCCGACGGTGAGGACAATCTGGTCGGTTACGATTTTTTTATTTACGAGATCGAGGGCGAGCTGGTCTGCCATTTCTTTCAAAACGAGCTTTGCTTTGTCTGTCTCATACGGACAATGCAGAACCTGCCCGGAGCTGATGCTGTTGGTTTCCGGTTTGTAGGCTTTGATTTCCGGGACGGTGCAGGGTTCAAAGCCCCAGGCGTGGTCGATCAGAAGCTCTGCATTTTTTCCGAAAAGCCGATAGAGCAGGTCTTCATTTTTGACAGAGCAGCGTGCGATATCCCCCATCGTGAACAATCCGTTTTCGGCAAGCTTTCTGGCGTAGCCGTGTCCGATGCGCCAGAAGTCAGTGAGCGGCTGATGTGCCCAGAGCTTTTGTCGGAATGTCATTTCATCGAGAAAAGCGATGCGCACGCCGTATTCATCTGCCGGGAGGTGCTTTGCCACGATATCCATTGCAACCTTGCAGAGAAAAAGGTTCGTTCCGATGCCGGCAGTAGCGGTGATTCCTGTCGTATCCATGACATCGAGAATAATCTTACGGGCAAATTCGCGGGCAGTCATCCCACTGGCGGGCAGATAATCCGTGATGTCCATAAAAACCTCGTCGATGGAATAAACTACGATATCCTCCGGCGCAACGTATTTCATATAGATAGAATAAATTCTGGTGCTGCATTCCATATAGTGCGCCATCTGGGGCGGCGCGATCAGAAAATCAACGGCGAGTGCCGGATTCTGAGAAAGCTCCGAGAAAAAATAGGATGTACCGGAAAGTATCTGTCCGGGCGCATGCTGTATTCGTTCGATATTGACTTCCCTGACCCGCTGTTTTACCTCAAAAAGACGGCTTCGTCCGGACATGCCAAAGCTTTTCAGAGATGGTGTGACAGCAAGACAGATTGTTTTGTCTGTGCGGCTGATGTCTGCCACGACAAGGTTGGTGTCAAGGGGGTCAAGGCCCCGCTCCCGACATTCTACGGAAGCGTAAAAGGATTTTAAGTCGATGGCAATATAGGTGCGGTCTTCCATGGAATGTGGGTCTCCTTTCTTTATTTCATAGGAAAATGCGTCCTATGAAATAAAAACGCTCCGCGAGGATGCGCACTCGGCGCAAGGGTAGATGGTTGCTAAAG
>ERZ779894.2095-NODE-2095-length-18640-cov-8.471725_pt1 | contig 18640 bp, 11 predicted proteins | sample MGYA00511587_ERZ779894 | MGnify/ENA primary metagenome ERZ779894 (study PRJEB29588, sample SAMEA2160490) | human gut metagenome | biome: human gut; feature: human-associated habitat; material: faeces | place: Denmark | collected 2008/2010 ... | reverse complement strand
GTTCTTCCAGGAATCGTGTGTAATAAGATTTAACTGCTTCCACTCTCGTCTGCTGCAGCATAATCTCTGAAATCCAGACCCGATACGCATTCACATGCTTCCGCCACGGAAGATCTCTCTGATTCTCCCGAAACCATTCAACAAGTGGTTCTACCATATCATGTAATCTCTCACATTCCCCAAATTCTACTTTGCAATTTTCCTTTTCATTACATTTCATTCAATACCATTTCCTTATATATAAAAATATCTGTTCAATATTGTAACACAATACCAAACAGATATTCTATAGATTAAAAATTAAATATTTTTTCGTAACTGTTCAGAGCCAACCTCCAAAATGCTACGCATTTTCTTTTACAGGATCTTTGAAAGGAACTCCTGAAGTCTTGGATCTTTCGGATGTTCAAAGAATTCTTCCGGAGCAGCCTCTTCCTTAATCTGACCGTCATCAATGAAAAGAACTCTTGAAGCAACCTCACGGGCAAATCCCATCTCATGAGTAACAACAACCATTGTCATTCCCTCTTTTGCCAGATCTTTCATCAGTTCAAGAACTTCTCCTACCATTTCCGGGTCAAGTGCTGAAGTCGGCTCATCAAAAAGAATTACGTCAGGATTCATAGCCATGGAACGGATAATCGCGACACGCTGTTTCTGTCCACCGGAAAGTGTAGACGGATACACATCCGCTTTATCTTCCAATCCGATTCTCTTCAAAAGAGCCATTGCCTGCTCCTTTACTTCTTTCTTGATCTGCTCCTTTGTCTCAGTGATTGGAATCAGCTCTTCCTTCTTATCACTTCCACGGAACATATTTTTAAATTTGATCATACGATTCTTTTTCTTTGCCTTATCAATGTCCTTACATCTTAGATATGCAGGTGCCATCATGACATTCTGAAGAACTGTCTTATTATTATAAAGATTGAAATGCTGGAAAACCATTCCCATATGGCGGCGATGCTGATTAATATCAACCTTCATATCTGCGATATCAACACCATTGAAGATAATACTTCCGCCTGTCGGGTCTTCCATACAGTTCAGGCATCGTAAAAATGTACTTTTACCGGAGCCGGATGGTCCGAGCACCGCAACGATATCGCCTTTATTGATCGTAACATTGATTCCCTTCAGAATCTCTTTGTCCCCAAAGCTTTTTTGCAGATTAATTACGTCTATCACTCTTCTTCAGGCTCCTTTCTAATAATTTAACAAGTAATGTGATCACAAGCACAAGTGCAATGTAGATTAACGCCATTACAAGGTACGGTACCATGAATTCGTAGCTGTTACTTCCGATATAGTTAAATGCAACATAAAGGTCAGCTGCGCCAACAAAGCTTACTACGGAAGTCTCTTTAATAAGAGAAATGAACTCATTTCCAAGTGTCGGAAGAATGTTCTTTACAGCCTGCGGAATCACAATCTTCATCATACTTGTTCCAAAACTGAGTCCGACTGCTCTTCCGGCTTCCATCTGTCCCGGATCGACAGACTGGATTCCGCTTCGCATGATCTCTGAAATATATGCACCACTATTCAGACCAAATACAACCATAGAAACCTGTACTCCGGTAATCTTCACCCCAAAAATCGGAAGGAGTACATAATAAAAGATAAGGAGCTGAACTACCATAGGAGTTCCTCTGAATAATGCAACGTAAAAGCTGCAAATATGATTCAATACTCTCGGAAGAGTTTTATATTTCGGAATCACACGGACTGTAGCGATCAAAGTACCGATCACAATACCGATAATCAGACCGCAGATTGCGATCAGCAAAGTATTGTGCAGTCCCTGAACTACTTTCACATAGCCATTCTGATTCAGAAATATATCAATAAATTTGTCTACTTTCTGACTAAAATTCCCCATTTGTTTCCTTTCTCCAAAAAGAGGAAAATGCATGCATCATCTTCTGCCTGTATTTCCCTCGTTAATAAATTCTGTTATTTTACTGCCTGTAAATTCTTAGTAAATACTCTTACTGAACTGCATTGATTGCTTCTGTGATTGCTGCTGCCGGTGCTGCATCAATGATCACATACTGAATATTTTCATTGAGCATATCCTGTACTGCAAGTGATCCGCTCTTGTATGTCACACATTTTGCCGGAAGTCCCGGGAAGTCCCAATCTTCGCTTCCTTCAACATAGTACTGACCTGTTGTTCCCTGCTGAACACCGATCTGATCAGATGATTTTGTCTCAGCAAGCTTAGCTGCAACGTCATCTGCTGTCTTGCAATCATCGAATGTTGTAACATTGCTTGGAACGATCAAACGCTGGGATGCTGAATAGTAAGAATCTGTAAATGTAACATATTCTTCTCTCTCTTCATTGATTGTAAGTCCTGCCATAGCAATATCACATTTCTGCTGGCTTACAGACAGACAAACTGCATCAAAATCCATGTTCTCGATTACAAGCTCTTTTCCAAGTTCATCAGCAAGAAGCTTTGCAATCTCCATGTCGATTCCATAATAATCTTCACCCTTTGTATACTCAAATGGCTCGAATGCTGCATTTGTAGCTACAACCAACTGATCCTTAGATGTATCAAGTGTTGCTGATTTTACTGCTTCCGGCTCTCCGTCTGAGAAATACTTTTTGCAGATCTCATCAAGTGTTCCATCTGATTTGATCTTTGCAATAAACTCATTTGTCTTCTCAAGAAGTTCCGGCTGATTCTTGTCCACACCAAATGCATATTCTTCATTTGTAAGGTCAATATCGATTACCTTTGCTGTTACTGTTTCGTTCTTACTACCACAACCTGCCAGCATGCTGACTGCTAATGCTGCAGTAAGAAATACTGATAAAAACTTCTTCATGTTAAGCTCCTCCTCTTTTCTCTGCATAAAAATTCAAAACATGTTAATAATTATAACATGCTTTTCATAAAATGCAAGACGTAATTATGCACGATTTCTTTTGGAAATACAAAATTTTACTGTTCACAATAACTGTGAACAGTAAAACACACTGTACCCTATTCAATAATACATACCTTATTTGAATAAAGCCTGGATACCAAAGAATAAAAATACAACGATTCCAAGTACGATTCTGTAATATCCAAATGCCTTAAAGTCATGGTTCTTGATATATTTCATCAGGAACTTGATCGCTATAACAGATACTGCAAAGGATACGATCATTCCAAGAAGAAGTAAAAATACCTGCATTGGGGTAAATGCCAGACCGAACTTAAACAACTTCAGTGCACTTGCTCCAAACATAACCGGAATTGCAAGGAAAAATGTAAACTCTGCTGCAACACTTCTTGAAACCCCAAGTGCCAGTGCTCCGACAATCGTTGCGCCGGATCTGGACGTCCCAGGGATCATCGCCATCATCTGGAAAACTCCGATCAGAAGAACTGTCTTCACAGAAAGCTGAGAGATTCTTTTTACTTTCGGTTCTCTTGTCTCATTACGTTTTTCAATTACAATGAATAAAATACCATAAACGATCAACATCAATGCAACAACATATGCATTACTCAGTTTTGATTCAATCAGATCGTTCAGCAACACTCCTCCGATCAGTGCCGGAATTGTTCCGATCACTACTTTAATCCATAACTGAATTGTCATCTTCTTCTGCTTTTCCGTCTTCGTCGGTGAGAACGGATTTAACTTATGAAAATAAATTACTACAACTGCCAGGATCGATCCAAACTGAATCACCACATTGAACATATTCGTAAATGCCTCGTTCTGCTTCAGTTGGATCAGCTGCTCTACCAGAATCAGATGACCTGTACTACTGATTGGAAGCCACTCTGTGATTCCCTGTACAATTCCTAAAATGATAACCTTTAATACTTCTAACATGATTCCCCTCCTCGTTTCAGGACAAACCTCTCGATGGCCTTTGCAGCCCCCTCATCATTGTTGCTCTCCGTAATATAATCAGCTACAGCTTTGACCTTTTCTTCGGCATTCGCCATGGCAACCCCAAATCCAACTTCCTTGAGCATTGCGATATCATTATCGCCATCCCCACACGCCATGATCTCTTCCCGCCTGATTCCAAGCATCTTGCCAAGATTCACAAGTCCGGTTCCTTTATTTACACCAACTGCATTGATTTCTATATTATATTGAAGAGAGCCAACCAGTTCAAAGACACCTTCTCGCTCCAGCTCTTTCCATGCCTCTTCTCTCTCTTCCATATCTGCAAACAACATCTGTACTTTATCAAGATTCCCTTCTTTTTCATCCAGCAGATCTTCCAGTCTGTCTATCGCTATTCGTGTTCTCAGAAAATAATCCCACATGTTCGGATTCTTATGATACTTTCTCACCTGCGCGATCTCATCTTTCTGAGCATATCCCTGCCCATCAAAATAAACTTCCAACAGAGTGTCATATTTTCTTCCGATTGCAATTGCTTTTTTTGCTGCTTCTTTGGATAACAGATGTTCTTCCAGTACCTTTCCGGTTCTCGTCTCGATAATCCTTGCCCCATTCGCAGTCAGTGCATAATCCATCCCCGGAAGCTTACGTAATTCTTCCGGAACTCCTGTCCATGGTCTTCCGGTTGCAACAAGAACAACTGTACCATTCTGCAGTGCCTCTCCGATCACATTCTTCGTATAAGGAAGAAGTTCCTTCTTATCTGTAAGAAGTGTTCCATCGAGATCTAATCCAACAATCTTAATTTCCTTTTTTTCCATACTTTTTTCCTTATCTTCTGTATTTTCTATCCGTCAATTGTTACAAAAAGCAATATCTTTTTAACTATTTCGTAAAACAATCATAAAATATTTCGTGCCAATTTGATTAATTCTCTATTTTATAGTATAATAGGTTTTCGACAACTATGCAATGTCATTTAAAGAAAGGATATTGAGATTATGGCATTTTACAAAAAAAGCAAGTTACATACGGGCACCGCGCTCATTTGTTCCCTTACAATTGTATTTTCTGCACTTCCTGTCTATGCTACAGACACGATAGACAATCTGCAAAACCAGACCTCTGCCCTTGAGAACGAATTAAAAGGCATCAACCAGGATATCCTCACCCTGAGTGAGAAGATATCTGATACTGAGATGCAGGTTGAGCTCCTCAACAGTGATATAGACAAAACGCAGGATGATCTTGAGAAAGCGCAGAAAAACGAAGATCAGCAGTATGAAGATATGAAAAGCCGTATCAAATATATGTATGAGCACGGAAGTGCTACAATGCTTGAGATGCTTTTCTCAGCAGAAAATATGTCAGATTTTCTAAACAAAGCTGATTTTATTGAAAATTTAAGTAACTACGACCGCAAAGCTCTGAACAATCTGAAAGATGTTCACCAGCAGATTGCCGATCAGAAAGCAGACCTGGAAGCACAGCAGGCTTCCATGAAAGATTTACAGAACCAATTGCAGACACAGCAGACACAATTACAGGCAAAAGCTGCTGCAACTTCTACTAATTTAGATGAGGTGAATGCAAAACTGCAGAAAGCCAAAGAAGAAGAGGCCGCTCGTCAGGCAGAAGAAGCCAGGAAACAAGCGGAAGCCGCTGCGAAAGCGGAAGCCGCTGCGAAAGCCGAAGCAGCTGCAAAAGCTGAGGCTGCTGCCAGTGCGAACAAGCAGAACAGTTCTAGTAGTAACAGTTCTTCTAACAGTTCCTCCGGAAGTTCAAGTTCTTCCAGTGGTTCAAGTTCTTCCGGTGGCTCAAACTCTTCCGGTGGCTCAACCGTTGCCTCAGATGATGTTACACTCTTAGCAGCCATTCTACAATGTGAAGCTCGCTATGATTATGACTCTATGCTTGCAGTTGCAACAGTTATTATGAACCGCGTGAACAGCGGACGTTTCCCAAACAGCATTTCAGGTGTTGTTTACGCAAGCGGACAGTTTGCTCCGGTATGGACAGGTTCCTTAGACCGTGTCTTAAAAGCAGGGCCAAGAAGTCTTTCCATTCAGGTAGCGCAAGATGCGATCAACGGTGCTCGACATTCTTCCGTATCTGACTGCTATTATTTCTTATATGCAGCATCTACAAATAGAACTGGTGTTGTCATCGGTGGAAATGTTTTCTTCACTAGCTGGTAACTATGAGAAACGCGCTCCGCGAGTTTCTCAAGTTATCGCGGCAGTCGCCAAGGTCTCGTGCAAGCACGGACTTTTGCTCGTTGCTCGCGTAAATTATTAAAGCGTCGAAGAATGAGAATCTATTATTTGAAATTCTCATTCTCCGACGCTTTTTCAGAAACAACTAATCAATCATATTTTCTATTGATAATCAACAACATCAATCCATCTCATCAGAAAATCTTTTTCAAGTTCATTTTCTTTAGATAACTGTGCTGCTGCCACAATCGGAAGCCACTGCTGTACATACTGCATTGCTGTATCGCTCTTCTTGCAGAACAATTTCAGATAGAGATCTGCTACTTTCTGATCTTTCAGTGCGAAAAGCAAATATGTCATTGCTGCATCTGCACTTGCATTTCCCTGTGTTGTATGAGCCCAGTCAACCACAGTCATCTTTCCATTCTTTCCTACGATCACATTACTCGGATTAAAGTCTCCGTGACATACTTTATTATGCTTTGGCATACTCTCAAGTCTTGTCAGAAGTTCATAACGTGTAGTCGCATCAAGATCTTTCAATCCATTGATCTGACGAGCTAATTTATCTTTCATTCCTTTCAGAAGCGGTGATTTCTTACTCTGAACCTGTAACTGGAGATCAACAAAGTCTTCCATATATTTTTCCAGATTCTTCATATCAGATTCCATCATGTCCTCAAGTGTCTTACCTGCTTTGTACTCAATAGCAATTGCCCACTTTCCATCAATCTGAGTTACTTCTTTTACCTTCGGAATGTCCAGACCTGTCTCTTCTACTCTTGCAGTATTCAGAGCCTCATTAAATACATCTGACTTCGGATGTCCTTCATTAAAAACTTTCACGATACAATCATCACATTTATAGACTGATTTGTAAGCACGTTTCACGATGAGATTTTTTTCTTCTAACTTCATAATATAGACCTCCTTATATCTTGAACGCTCCTTCTTGTCTGCTCTTATTTTATCTCAGCTCTGTGGGGCTGTTCCTTTTGCCTTACGGCTCTTACTTTGTTTTGATGATGTCATTATATCTCACAATTTTTAGAAATAAAACCCCTTTAGAGCAAGTTTGTGCAGTTTTTAACAAGATTTTTTACATCTTATATATTGTCTATTTATTAACAATCATAAGCTTTGGCTCGTTGCTCACGTATACTTGGAAAACTCAAAAACTGTATTTTCCAAGTTATCGCGGCAGTCGCCAAGGTCTTGTGCAAGCACAGACTTTGGCTCGTTGCTCACGTAAAAAAAAGACAGAACAATGCTTTTCAACATCATTCTGTCTCTCTTCGTATATTTTAGATTCTAACGGTCATATGCCTGCTTATGCAATGCGATTTATTTTCCGTAGTAGCATTTCAGGTACAGATCTTTGATCTCCTGGATGAGTGGGTATCTTGGGTTAGCTCCTGTACACTGATCGTTGAATGCCTGCTCTGACATTTCATCAAGTGTGTCAAGGAAGTACTTCTCATCAACGCCGTAATCTTTGATTGTCTTCTTGATTCCGATCTTCTCTTTGAGTTCTTCAAGTTTAGCGATGAAGTTCTCAAATACTTCTTTATCATCTTTACCTGTGCATCCTGCGAAGCGTCCGAGTTCTGCGTATCTTGCAAGTGCATGTGGGTACTGATACTGTGAGAATGTTCCCATCTTTGTCGGAACTTCTGCTGCATTGTATCTCATAACTTCTGTAAGGATTACTGCGTTAGCAACACCGTGTGGCAGGTGGTGGAAAGCACCAAGCTTATGAGCCATGGAGTGGTTAACACCAAGGAATGCATTTGCGAATGCCATACCAGCCATACAGGAAGCGTTTGCCATCTCTTCACGAGCCTTCGGATCGTTTGCTCCGTTCTCGTATGCAGATGGAAGGTTCTCGAATACAAGCTTAACAGCCTTCATAGCAAGACCATCTGTGTAATCTGTTGCCATGATAGATACATATGCCTCGATTGCATGTGTCATAACGTCGATACCTGAAGCACTTGTCAGTCCCTTCGGCTGTGTCATCATGTTGTCTACGTCTACGATTGCCATGTTTGGAAGCAGAGCGTAGTCAGCGATTGGCCATTTAACACCTGTGTCAGCGTCTGTGATGATTGCGAATGGTGTTACCTCAGAACCTGTTCCTGAAGATGTTGGGATAGCTATGAAGTAAGCTTTCTCTCCCATCTTAGGGAATGTAAATACTCTCTTACGGATGTCCATGAAGTCCATAGCCATATCTTCGAAGTTTGCTTCCGGATGCTCATACATGATCCACATGATCTTACCTGCGTCCATTGCAGATCCACCACCAAGAGCGATGATTGTATCTGGCTCGAACTGTCTCATCTGGTCAACACCCTTGCGTGCACACTGAAGTGTCGGGTCTGGTGCTACTTCGAAGAAGCATGTATGCTGGATTCCCATTTCATCTAATTTATCTTCGATCGGTTTTACATATCCGTTCTTGTAAAGGAAGGAGTCTGTTACGATAAATGCTTTCTTCTTATGCATTACTGTTCCAAGCTCATCCAGTGCAACCGGCATAGAACCTTTCTTGAAGTAAACTTTCTCAGGTGTTCTGAACCACAGCATATTTTCTCTCCTCTCTGCAACTGTCTTGATGTTAAGCAGATGTTTTACTCCTACGTTCTCTGATACAGAGTTTCCACCCCATGATCCACATCCAAGTGTAAGGGACGGAGCCATCTTGAAGTTATAAAGGTCTCCGATTCCACCGTGAGAAGAAGGTGTGTTGATCAGTACACGGCAAGTCTTCATTGCTGCTGCATGTTTTGCAATCTTCTCTGTCTCTGCCGGATGTACGTAGAGTGAAGATGTATGTCCATATCCACCGTCTGCTACAAGCTGAGCTGCTTTCTCAAGAGCCTCATCAAATGTTTTGGCTTTGTACATACCAAGTACCGGTGATAATTTCTCATGTGCAAATTCTTCTGAAATATCTACAGATTCAACTTCTCCGATCAGGATCTTTGTATTCTTCGGTACATCAACGCCTGCCATCTGAGCGATTTCATAAGCTGATTTTCCTGGGATCTTGCTGTTCAGTGCACCGTTGATGATGATTGTCTTACGAACTTTATCAAGCTCCTCACCTGGTTTCAGGAAGTAGCATCCTCTGTACTGGAATTCTTTCTTAACTTCCTCATATACGCTTTCAAGTACTGTTACAGACTGCTCAGAAGCACAGATCATACCATTATCAAATGTCTTAGAGTGGATGATTGAGTTAACTGCCATTCTTACATCTGCTGTATCGTCGATGATAACCGGTGTGTTACCAGCTCCAACTCCGAGTGCCGGCTTTCCTGAAGAGTAAGCTGCTTTAACCATTCCAGGACCACCTGTTGCAAGGATGATATCTGCATCTCTCATTACTGTGTTTGTAAGTTCCAGTGATGGAGCATCGATCCAACCGATGATTCCTTCCGGAGCTCCTGCTTTCACTGCTGCATCAAGAACAACTTTAGCTGCTGCGATTGTAGATGCTTTAGCAGCCGGATGTGGGCTGATGATGATTGCATTTCTTGTCTTTAAGCAGATCAGTGTTTTGAAAATTGCTGTTGATGTCGGGTTTGTTGTAGGGATAACTGCTGCAACAAGTCCGATTGGCTCTGCGATCTTTTTGATTCCAAATGCCTTATCTTCTTCTACAACACCACATGTCTTTGTATCTTTGTATGCGTTGTAAATATACTCTGCTGCGTAATGGTTTTTGATAACCTTATCCTCGAGAATACCTCTCTGAGTCTCTTCTACTGCAAGTCTTGCAAGCGGGATACGCTGCTTGTTTGCTGCCATAGCTGCTTCATAGAAGATTTTGTCAACCTGCTCCTGTGTAAATGTAGCGAAGATTTTCTGTGCCTCGCGCATCTCTTTCATTTTTGCTTCAAGAGCTTCAACGTTATCAACGAATCCGGTGTTTACTGTCTTTGTCTCTACAGTTTTTGCCGCTTCTTTCTTTGCCATCTGAGTATTCCTCCTGTACTTGAATAAATCATTTTTATAGTCACTGTTTTCGTAACCTGCAAGTTTTATCCGATCGGGTTGTTTTTATGTTTCCCGATTACAGTTATTAGTATACCAGTTCGTTAATTAATTGTCAATGTGCCTGTTGTTAAAGTTTTAACGTTATTTTTTTAACATCATTTGTGCACTTTTTACAAAACTGAATTTTAACTTGACAAAAAGACTGCCGGACAGTGGAAATTTCTCTTCCATCCTGCCCGACAGTCTGTCGTAAAATCTAACGTTATATCTCGTTATCTTTTATTATTTTTTACTGTTTTCTCTTTTGTTTCCTTTTTTCTTACGCTGAACCGCTACTCCACCGATTGCTCCTGCACTCGCTGTAAGCATCAGTGCCGGGAACAGAAGACTTGTCATGTCACCTGTCTTGGAAGCTCTATTCTTTGCTGTCGTTTCCTTCTTGTCACTTCCACTCTGACTGTTGTTCTGATCTTTGGATTCACCGGCTGAATTATCCTTGTTGTCGTCTCCTTTAGTGCTGTCATCTTTGCTATCATCGCCTTTGGTGCCATCATCTTTGCTATCATCGCCTTTGGTGCCATCATCTTTGTTGTCATCTTTCTTGTCATCCTTGACAACAACCAGACCGTCAATCGCACTCTTCAGTGTTGCTGCTGCTTCATCAACCTCTTCCTGCGTTGCGTTTTCGTTCTCTATTACAACTTTTGCATCATTCAGTGCTAAAGCCATCACTGTATAACTCTCTGCTGTATATGCTGATTCTTCTTTCGTCTCTGCATCTTCGATCAGACTCTTCAGGATTGACTTATCTGCTTTAAATCTCAGATTCAGCATGGCTGAGAGTAGATTGTCTTCTGTTTCTGTGATTTCTTTCTGCATTGCATTATCTTTATCTGCAATCAGATCTTGTGCTGCTTTGAGTGCATCTTTAAATTCTACCTGACCAACTTCTACATATTTATCAAGATCAATTGCTTCCGCAACATCAACAAGTTTTTCAAGAGAAGTAATATCTCCTTTGATCATTCCAAGCTTATGTACTTCCGTGAGTAGTTTCTGCCATACTGCATCAACCTCTTCCTGTGTTGCATTTTTATCCGCTGCGACTGTTTCTGCTTTCTCCAGTGCTTCGCTGAAAGACTTTTGTACATCTACAATTGCATTATTGAACTCCTCAGACTCTTTCTGCTGTTTTGCATACTCGATTGTCTTATTCAGGAAGTTCTTATTTACCTGGACTTTTTCTTCTGCTGTTACAGTTGTACTCACTGTGTATTTCAGATTGCTTCCTACATTAAGATTACTGATATAAGAGCTCTCAGACCCACCGTTACGGATTCCGAATCCACCGCTTGTCGGCAGTTCTTTATTTACATCGCACACATCAATCAGTTCATCATTCAGGTAAGTGTAAATCTTGTCTCCTACCGTTGCAATAAGGAATGTATTTTCCCCATCATTCAGAACAATCGGAACCTCTGCACCATAAACAGCAATGTTATTACCAATCTGTGTATGCTTCTTTAATGTCTTGCTGTCCGAACGGAACTGCCAGAAGTACTGATGACTTCCATCCTGTACATTGAATGCGATATTGGCAGCAATATTTTCAATTGTAAATGTTCCGCTGACTACATTTCCCTTCTTGTCTTCGTCTGTATTGACAACTTTCTGTCCTTTTGCTGCATAAATCTTCCCATCTTTCAGATTAACTCCACTTAGCGGACTACTCTGTCCATCAAAACTCCAGATCGTGTCATAAGTAAGGTTTTCTGTTCCTGTCTCTTTTGTTGCATCCTCAAATTCTGTTGTAGTTGATACATTGATCTTAAATTCACCGGCTCCTGTAATTGTCAGATTGCCAGATTCATCAATTGTTGCGCCTTCTCCTTCTACACTGAAGGTTACACCAGCCAGACTTACTTCCTCTTCTGATCCGTCATCGTAAACATTCACAAGAACAACCTGTGCAGTATCTCCAACTTCCAGTTTTTCTTTATCTGTCTTGACTTTTACTTCTGTACCTTTCAGTACTTTGACTACATTAAAGTCCAATGTACCGATTTCTGTCTTAGTTCCGTTGTACTCTGCTGTTACAGTTACGGTCGCTGTTCCGGCTTTCACTGGTGTAACAACACCCTTCTCATCTACAGTAGCTACTGTTTCGTCAGAACTTGTATAGGTTAATTTCAGTCCTTTTGCTTCTGTATACTTTTCACCAAACTGATCCTTTACGGTGGTCTTAATCTGTGCTGTCTTTCCAAGAATTAATTCTGTTGTATCTGCGGATACTTTACCAGTCAGAGTCACTTCTGCATCTTCTTTCTCATCACTGAGAGACAAATCATAAGTTCCTGATCCAAGTTCTACCGTCAGGTAAGTCCCGTCGTTAGTTCCTTTTACTTTCTCTCCATTTACACACATTGTTGTATATCTTGCACTTGGAACCGGAAGAGAAACCTTTGCTTTTGTATTTACTGGAATCGTAACGCTGGCTGTCATCTTCAGGTTTTCAATATCGTCAGCTGTTCCATTTGCATAGGATGCCTGAATCTCTCCCTTCACACTCGGTGTTGTCACTTCTGCAGATGCAACTTCACCTGGCTGGAACTTGATCGTAAATTCATCAAATCCTGCATCTATCGGCATAATACCAAAAGTTCCCTGTACAATAGAGCAGCCTGGTGCAGCACCCCACGGATGAGACATTGTCATGTTTCCTTTCCACTTGTGTCCCCATGCCTCCGGTGTGATCGTACAGTTCAAATCATCCAGAAGAGAGGCAAATGTCTTTACATCCGTTCCGACTTTTTGATTCGTCATCAGCTTTTCTGCATAATCTCCATGATTTCCATTATACAAGCCCTTCAGAATAAAGTACGTCACATAAACGCTTCCTTTAAATTCATCCTTGCACTTTTCATATACGAAATCACACATCTGATCTGCCATTTCCTGGCTGTCAAACACACCATAAGTCAATGCATAAGCAGTTGCATGGGTGGAAGAATGCTTTGTTGCTGCATAATCCTTTGCAAGAGAATCGTAGAAGCATCCGTTTTCCTTATCATATGCATATTTCAGAAGACTTTCTTTGAGCTTCTCTGATTTCTCAGTGTAGTATTTTGCATCATCTGTCTTTCCAAGTGCTGTACTAATATCCGCCATCTTAAGATAGATTCCAACATACTCTGCATTGAATACCACATCATAATAACTTCCCTGGTATCCATCTCTTTCGGATGTTGGCCAGTCAATCAAAGATGTATTACCTGCCTGACTTCCATTTGCCCGTATCAATCCTGTTGCAGAATCTTCATATTCCACTTCTTCTGTCAGTTTTTTCTTAAGTCCTGTGTAGTACTCCGAAATAGAATCTTTGTTTCCTGTATACATATAATCGAGATAAGACATCTCTACAGAAAAAATTCTGTAATCATTTGGCCAGGTCTGATTATCGATCAGCCATTCGTTAGAATGTCTTGCCAATGAATAATTTTCAGACACTGCATAACTTGTGCTTGAATTAACCAATAAATCGCCTTCATAAGGAGCACGCTCACGGGCTTGTGAATCAGTAAACACATCCTGATTTGTTGCTTCAATCGAATACTTTGAAAGTTCCCACAGACGATTTAACAATGTTGCTGCATCTGAACCGTCTGTTGCCTTGAAGCTTGAATCCTCTTGATCAAATTCTTGTTTGATCGCCCATCCCATGATGCTGTCTGGATTGTCCACAATTGCCTGCTTTGTTACATCATCCAGACCAATCAGCTCGACATAACGGAAATTACGCATTGTAGCGGTCTCAAATTCGTTTGTGCCTTCTTTTAATGTCCATGTATCTTCATAAACAGGTTTTGCAGATAACTGGTATTTTACGTTATCACCATTCATCTCTTCTCCCATATGAACTGTAACAGACTGCTTTGCGTCACTCTCGATGTTGACTTTCATACCACCGATAATCTCTTTTCCAAGATCTACAACTACATTTCCTGATTTATTGATATATACCTTCTTGGTTGCTTCCTTCGTAGTCTCACGAAGCACATTCTCTGATGTATATGGATAAAGAACTCTTCCACTCGTTCCTGTTGCTGAATCAGCCACCTGATTCTTAATCACTGCTGACGCCCATTTACTATCATCATAGTCTGCATTCTGCCATCCTGCCGGATATTTCTCAGCATTAATATTATCATGTAAAAGTGTTACATATCCTGTTCCGATACCGCTGCCGTCATCGCCAAACGCATTTGTTCCATCAAGTGTCTTCCATCCTGAATTTTCAACACCACTATTAGTCAGAACCTGTTTTGTTCCATCCTTATAAAATACCGTCATCTGCACCAAAATACTTCGACTGTCATCTCTTGAATTTCCAACAGCACTGATTACATTAGCATCTCCGTTTGTAAGAAGTTCTGTCACATCATAAGAATTATAATAAACTTGAGTATATCCACTTCCGGTGCTGTATTTACCTACATTAGACATCTCTCTTGCTGATCCGGCCCCAAGGCAGGTTCCGTTCATGAATATATCATAAATCGTGCCTCTGTCCTTTGCTGTTCCACGGCTTGCCGTACTTACAATTGCCTTATCAATGTTATCAGTATTTTCAATTGTAAGCTTTGGACTACGGAAAAAAGAATATCTTGAGATTTCTGTTAAGAGATTCTCATCTTCTTTATCTGACTCTTCCGGAGTTGTCTCTCCTGTATATGGCTTTGTTGTATCACCGGACCATACACTGTACACTGACTTTCCTACATTTAATTTGCCATCTACAACAGACAGACCTGAGAAAAGCTTATCATCTGACTCAAAATCTGAAGAATACAAAACTGTCTTTGCTTCATCTGTTGATGTAATTACCAAATCATCTATTGTTCCAGCTTCTGTTCTTCCGGTACGATATCCGATTCTTCCATCTGTACGACCACCATCTACTTCAGCAGACCCAACTTCTACATACTGTGCATCTTCACTCTGCAAATCTGTAAGAATAGAAAATGTCATCCTTATTCCTTTGAAATCAATCCTTACGCCAAATTCACTTCCATCTTCTGGTAATGTTATTTCTGATTCAGCTAAATTGATTACCTGAAATGCATTTGTATTAATTGTGCCATTATCAATCTGATGAATCTTAATCTGATTATCATTTGAACGGAATTGAACCATATAACCATTCTTTCCAGCGTCATCTATTCTGACAAGCATTGCAAATGCTCCACCTTCTTTGATGGACATCTTCTGTTCCAATGTAAAGTCTGTCCATAGACTTGGATCTTTCTCTTCTTCTCCTGACTCCGGAGTTGCATTCGGTGTTGCCCAAATTCCATTCAGACTCTGCCATTCTCCTGATACATTTGTCATAAATGGACAAGCTTCTGATAACGGGCTCTCATTTCCATCTTTATCTTTTGTCTGCACCTGCCAGTAATAAAGTTCATTATCCTGCAGCTTATCTGACAGACCCTCTGCATGTGCATAACTGTTCTCGTCCGATTCCACCCAGCCTGTATCAAGCACCTCACCTTTCAGTTCTGATGTTTCTGAAATAATAATACGATAAGCTGTCTGTACTTCTTTTTGATCTTTGTCATTGACTACCCATGAGAAAGCCGGGTCTTTCGTATCAATACCATATGCTTCATTAAGCATCTCTGTCTTGAGATTTGTCGGTGCATCCGGTGCATTTCCTTGTCCTGCATACACAGTTGACACAAATGCATATGGTACAGTACCTGTACCGGCAAGTACTGTTGCAAGTAATAATGCGATTGCCTGTTTCTTTTTCATAGTGTTCGCTCCTTATCATCCCTGTGTTGTGTAAATGTGATTTCTTTATGAATATCTTGCCACCATTATCACTTAAACTTTCTTTTCCGGCAATCGTAATATATTTTGAAATTGGGTAATTTATTTTTGAGTTTCACCTCATCAAAAATTTCCCCCATACATCCAAAGATTTTTTCGGTAATCTCTTGACTTGCACAGTTGTAAAGATATTAGGAAAGCACTTTCCTAATATACAAAAAACTCCTATGTAAGACATACATCTCACATAGGAGTCAAAAATCAGCTATATTATCAAATTAAACAAGCTCGATCAGAACTTCCATAGCTGCGTCACCTTTACGCTGACCAATCTTTACGATTCTTGTGTAACCACCGTTACGATCAGCATATTTTGGAGCGATCTCATCAAAGAGTTTTGCAACCATGTCAACATCTTTCATGTTTCTCTTCTCGCCTTCTTTAACCGGGAAGAGAACTTTCAGCATCTGACGTCTAGCGTGCAGTCTGCTTGGCTTATCTTTCTTGATTGTCTTTTCAACTTCGTCATAAACAGTAACTTTCTTACCGTCAACAACTTCTTTCACACGTTTTCCATCAGCGTCTTTACGTGCTACTTTAGCCATTACTGTAACTTCTTCGAAGTTATCTTTTTCTTTTACAGCAAGAGCGATCAGGCTTTCTGCCTGCTTACGGATCTCTTTTGCCTTAGCTTCTGTTGTAACGATCTTTCCGTTGTTAAGAAGTGCTGTTACCTGGTTTCTAAGTAAAGCTTTTCTCTGGCTTGCTGTTCTGCCAAGTTTTCTATACTTTGCCATTTCAAATTTCCTCCATTAATTAACATTTGGTTATGCATCTTCGGGCTTACTAATCAAATGCTCCTGCTGTGCTCTTCGGGCTTACCACCAGGATATTCAATCTTCAGCGGGCTGCAATTCACAAAACTGTAATCACAGCCTGTGCAGGACATGAGTGTCCTGATAATTTATCATAGTACGGATATAGAATATTATTCTTCTCCGTGGTTCAGTTCCAGATTGAGTTCTTTCAGTTTTGCAAGAACTTCTTCGAGAGACTTACGACCAAGGTTACGAACCTTCATCATGTCTTCCGGAGTCTTGTTTGTGAGCTCTTCAACTGTGTTGATTCCGGCTCTCTTCAGACAATTGTAAGAACGAACAGAAAGCTCAAGTTCATCAATGCTCATCTCAAGAACTTTTTCTTTCTCGTCATCCTCTTTCTCAATCATAACTTCTGCCTGCTGAGCTACCTCTGACAGGTCGATGAAGAGTTTCAGATGCTCACTTAACACTTTTGCTGCAAGGCTAACAGCCTCATCAGGAGCCATTGTACCTTTTGTCCAGACATCAAGTGTCAGTTTGTCATAATCTGTAACCTGACCTACACGTGTATCCTGAACTGTCAGGTTGACACGATCGATCGGTGTGTAGATAGAATCGATTGGAAGAACACCGATTGGCATATCTTCTGTCTTATTCTTATCTGAGCTTACATATCCTCTTCCTTTTGTGATTGTAAGTTCCATATAAAGCTTGCTGTCTTTGCCACCGCTTAATGTAGCAATTACCTGCTCCGGGTTTACAATCTCAATATCAGAGTCACACTGGATATCAGCACCTGTTACAACGCCTTCTCCTTCGAACTCGATATAAGCTGTCTTCACTTCATCAGACTCAGATGTGTTCTTGATAGCCAGAGATTTCAGGTTCATGATGATCTCTGTCACATCTTCTTTAACACCCGGGATGGAACTGAACTCGTGCAGTACACCGTCGATTTTCACAGAACTGATTGCTGCTCCCGGCAGGGAAGAAAGCATAATTCTTCTCAGCGCGTTACCAAGCGTAGTTCCGTATCCTCTCTCCAGCGGTTCTACGACAAATCTTCCGTATTTCTTGTCATCTGAAACATCTGTAATTTCAATATTCGGTTTATTAAAATCAAACACTACACAGACCCTCCTTATGGGCTTAATATATGTTGAGGGGGTACAAAACTGTATCTAATCAACTTATTCAGATTAGTTAGGATTGCCCTGCATAAATGCCTGCGCAATCCTTTCAAATCGAAATTATTGTAAATGTTCAGAGCCAACCTCCAAAATGCTACGCATTTCGTCGGTGTGGCGTATCCGCCAAATAAAATTTCAAAAACAGTCTTAAAAATGCAAGCATTTTATAGCTGTTTTATAAAATTTTGCTTGGCTCTGAACAGTTACAAATTATTATTTAGAATACAGCTCGACGATAAGCATCTCGTCAACCGGTACATCAATTGCTTCTCTGTTAGGAAGCTCTTTTACTGTACCTCTAAGATTCTCAGCGTCTGCCTCAAGCCACTCTGGTACCATGTTTCCAGCTGTAGCTTCAAGAATCTCTTTGTATCTCTGTGAACCTTTTTTGTTCTCTTTGATTTCAATAACATCTCCAGCCTTTACAAGGTAAGATGGGATGTTAACCTGTTTGCCGTTTACAAGAACGTGCTTATGATCAACGATCTGTCTAGCTTCTTTTCTTGTTCTAGCAAGTCCAAGACGGAAAACAACGTTGTCAAGTCTTGACTCAAGGATGATCATAAGGTTTTCACCTGTCATTCCTTCCTGCTGTTTTGCCTTTGCATAGTAGTTTCTGAAAGGTTTTTCAAGAACACCGTAGATGAATTTTGCTTTCTGTTTCTCGCGAAGCTGAAGACCATACTCGCTCATCTTTCTGTTTGCTC
>ERZ779894.2082-NODE-2082-length-18684-cov-14.746095_pt1 | contig 18684 bp, 16 predicted proteins | sample MGYA00511587_ERZ779894 | MGnify/ENA primary metagenome ERZ779894 (study PRJEB29588, sample SAMEA2160490) | human gut metagenome | biome: human gut; feature: human-associated habitat; material: faeces | place: Denmark | collected 2008/2010 ... | reverse complement strand
CGACGCCGAGGACGGCGCACTGACCGCCTCCGACGCCTCCGCCCGCCTAAGCGCCGAGTGCGAGCTGCTCCAGCGCGTCACCTTTTCCCCCTGCGGGCACGAAATGACGCGCCGCCAGCGCCTGCCAGCCGAACTGGCCGGCATGACGAAGGACGAACTCGCCGCGAAGTACGACCAGTGGGTCATCACGTCGTTTTCACCCGCGCAGGTGAGCATGGAACGCGCGCTTGCCCTCTACTGCCCGGAGCATGTTGTGCTGATGCCGGACGAAAGCGGGCAGCTGTGCATCTTCCGCAACCGTTACGGCGACGCGCTGGCGCTGGTGCGCGAACTCGGCGTGCCGCTGAGCGACTTGCCGGACGATGTGCAGGAGGAGGTTCGTCCCGGGCTGGGGTTCGATGACGAGGTCACGCTGGAGAAGTGGCTGGAAAGCGTGCAGTCGTAACTCCCCACCCCATTGTACGCCGATTCGCGCCGCTTGTCCAGCGGATTTCGCGGTTTTGTTTGCTTCCAGCGAAGAAGTATGCTATAATGATAGCGAACTTTCTCGATAGAGGTGAGCGCATGGCACGAATCGGCATCATGACCTTCCTGCACAATGACAATTACGGGTCGATTCTTCAGGCGTGGGCGCTGCAAAACGCCGTCCGTTCCTTGGGGTATGACGCGGAGCATATTGACTATGTTCCCTCGCAGACGGAAAAGATGAAGAATCTGCTGTGCAGCGGCAATTCGCCCCGCCTGATTTTGGACGGCATGAAGAAGCGCAGCGCGGCGCGCGGGCTGAACGAGGGCTTTGATGAGTTCCGGCAGACGCAGATGATTTTGTCGCCCATCTGCCGCGACCAGAGCGCGCTGGCGCATCAGGCGCTGTCATACGACGCGCTGATTTGCGGGTCAGACCAGATTTGGTCGCCGACTTGGCTCAATCCGGCGTATTTCCTGAATTTCACGAAGAAGCCGAAAGTCGCCTACGCGCCGTCGCTGGGCGTATCGACGATGACGGACAGCGCGAAAGGGCGCAAAATCGCCGCATTGATACGGGGGTTCGCCGCCATCTCCGTCCGGGAGGAAGAGGGCGCGGCGCTCCTGCAAGCGCTCATCGGCAAAAAGCCCGCCGTCATGCCCGACCCCGTGATGCTCCTGCCGCGCGAAAAGTGGCTGGAACTCATCGGCGGCGACATTCCGATGGGCAATGATATTCTGTGCTTCTTCCTGGCGGACAATCCCGCGTACTGGACGCAGGTGGAGCAGATTCGGCAGAAAACAGGTCTGGGCGTGCGCGTCATTCCGCGGACGGAATCAGCCCTCCAGTCCGCGTATCCACTGGCAAAGGGCGTGACCCCCGCGCAGTGGCTTCGGCTGATTGCGGGCGCGAGCATGGTGCTGACGGACAGCTTCCACGCCGCCGCGTTTTCCCTCCTGCTGCACACGCCCTGCACAATTCTCCGCCGCTACCGTGAGGACGACCCCGAAAGCCGCAACAGCCGCGTTGACCAGCTGCTGCGCACGCTGCAAGTCGCCGACCCCACACATCCGGATTTTTCCGTGGTGGACGAGCAGCTTGCCATCCAGCGGCAGCGGGGTTTGGACTTCCTGCAATCCGCCATCAGTCAAGCAGTGCCGCAAGCGACGCCGGCAAAGGCGAGGTAAGCGACAGCCAATCCCCCGTCATCGGGTGATGGAGCGTCAAGGCGCTGGCGTGCAGCGCGAACCGCCCCGGCAATTGCGGAATTTCCGTGCCATAGAGGAAATCCCCAACGACCGGGCAGCCGATGGACGCCATATGCACGCGGATTTGGTGCGTGCGCCCGGTTTCAAGCACCAATTCCACCAGCGCGCGCGTTTTCCCGCGCTTCAGCACGCGATAGTGCGTCACCGACGGCTTGCCGGATGCGGTCACGATACGGCGGATGCTGGCGGCGTCCTCCTTGCCGATGGGCGCGTCAATCACGCCGCAGTCGTCATCCGGGCAGCCCTCCACCACCGCCTGATACGTCCGGATGAACTCCGGCGTATGCAGAAGCGCCTGCAAACGGTGCTGAATATGCGCGTCCTTGGCGACAATCATCAGCCCGCTTGTGCCCTTATCCAGCCGATTCACCGGACGGTAGACGAAATCCGTCGGACAGCGCAAATGAGCGTACAGCGCATTTTCCAGCGTGTCGTCCGGGTGCAGGGCGCTGGACTGGCTCGCCAGCGGGGCGGGCTTGTCAATCACGAACAGCCAGTCATCCTCATGCGCAATGGTCAGCGGCAGGTCATACGGCTTGACCGCGTACACCGGCGCGTTCTCCCGGAAGCGGATTGCCACCACCTGCCCGGCGCGCACAAACGCATCCACCGGGGTCACGACGCCGTCCACCGTGATGCCGCCGTTCCACTTAGCGGACTTCATTGCCGTGTAGCTCACGCCCATCACGCGGCGCAGTACATCGCGCAGGCGCATTCCGTCCTGCTCCGGCAAAACCATATATTCCAACAAAAGCACCTCTTTTCAGGAGATGAAACCAATGAATGACATTCTTGCAATCCTCTCCGGCGGCGATTATGTCTCCGGCGAAAAAATCAGTCAGGAACTGGGCATCAGCCGCGCCGCCGTGTGGAAGCGCATTGCCCAGCTGCGCGAAGAGGGCTGGCAGATTGAAGCCGCCGGCCGCCGCGGCTACCGCCTCATCCCCGGCGACAGCCTCGACCCCATTTTCTGGGTGAATCAGCTGACGACCAAGACGCTTGGACGTGCCATCAACCACTACGAGCACACCATCACATCCTCCAACACGCTGGTGAAGCAGATGGCGGTGCAGGGCGCGCCGAGCGGCAGCCTTTGCCTGTGCGAATGCCAGACGGCGGGCAAAGGGCGGCTGGGGCGCACGTGGTCAGCCCCCGCGGGGCAGGCGATCCTGATGAGCGTCCTCCTGCGGCCGAAGCTCCCGCCGAAAAACGCGCCGCTGATTACCCTCGCGACCGCGATGGCAATGGCGCACGCTGTCCGCGAAGTGACGGGCATTGACGCGCAGATTAAGTGGCCCAACGACCTCGTGTTCTCCGGCAAAAAGCTGTGCGGCATTTTGCTGGAAATCAGCGCCGACCTCGACCAGATTGAGTACGTTGTCGTCGGCACGGGGCTGAACGTGCTGCGCGGGGCATATCCGCCGGAGCTGTCTGACCGCGCTGCCGCCTTGGAGGAATTCGCCAATCCGCCCGTGCGCCGGGAGATTGTCGTGCACTACCTGAAGGCGCTGGAGGACAACATGACGCTGCTGGAGGAGCACGGCTTCCCCGGCATACAGGAAGCGTACCGCCGCCACTGCTGCACGCTGGGCAGCCGGGTGCACGTCATCGGCACAGAGACTGACTTCATCGGCACGGCGGAGGACATTGACGAGACGGGTGCGCTGCTGGTGCGCGACGAAAGCGGCGTATTGCAGCGCGTGCTGTCCGGCGACGTATCTGTGCGCGGGGTCATGGGCTATGTCTGAGCTTCGCGGCATTGGGCTGGATATCTGCGGCATCGACCGCATGGCACAGCAGCTTGACAACACGCATTTCCTCCAGCGCATCCTGACGAAAGAGGAAATCGCGTACCTGCGCAGCCGCGGCGCGTCGGCGGCGGACACGCTGGCGGGGCTGTACGCAGCGAAGGAAGCCATCGTCAAGGCGCTCGGCTGCGGCATTGCCTTTCCGCTGACGGAGATTGCCATTTCGCACACGGCGCAGGGGCAGCCGACGGCGGCGCTATCCGGCGGCGCGGCATTGCGCTATCCGGGGCATCTGCTGCTGACGATTACGCACGATGCGGGCGTCGCGGCGGCATCAGCACTCTATTTGGAATGAAGGAAAGCCTGCTCATGCGATGATTGGCGTGGGCAGGCGGTTTTTTATCTTGGTGGAAAAAGCAGCTTGGGGGCGCGTCTGCGGACGATGGGGGATTTCAGCAGCCACGGGTTTTCCTGAATCGCGGTCATTATCACGCTGTCAATGTTGCAGTAGCACGCGGGATGCTCCTTCGCGCGCTTGTCCTCGCGGTCAAGAAGCCCCTGCATCCCCACGTCCTTCGCCATCGTCTGCAATTCGCGCTCGCCCAGCTTGTGCTTCTTCAAATCCATCACCTGCACCTGCACGCGGCGCTCCTTGAAGAAGCGTTCCGCCTTCTGCGCATCGAAATTCTTCTTGCTGATATAAAGCTGAATCACGCCTTGTTCCTCCTTACGTCGTCGCCCAAGAATTGCAGCAGCATACACTGCTTTCCATCCAGCAAGCGGGATGTGATGCGCTCGGTGTAGCGGCGGCGCAGCTCCTCCACGTTCAAATTGGTGCTGATGACCGTACCTTTGCCGCGCAGCTGCCGCTCGTTGATGAGGTTGAACCACTGCACAATGGTGATGTTCTCCATCAGCGGTTCAACGCCCATGTCGTCAATCATCAGCACGTCGGTATCCATCAGCGTGTCCATTTCCTCCTGTTTGCCGGAGAAGTACGCGCGGCGGGCGACGTCCAGGAAGCGGTAGGCGCTGATCATCATCACGTTGAAGCCGCGCTCCAGCAATCGCTTCGCGATGGCGTGCATCAGGTACGTTTTGCCCAGACCGCTCTGCCCCATCAGCAGCAGATCCATCGTCGCGGCGTTGGGGTACTTTTCGGCGTACTGTTCGCACTGGTGGCGCAGCATGTCCATCAATTGCCGCTGGCTGTACTTTTTGCCCGGCAGCGGCTGGTCGGAGAACACATTCGGGTCAAACGCGGCGAATGACTGCTCCGCCTTTTCGCCCAAGCCGACCTCGCGGTACAGCCGCGCATAGAACGCACTGCGCAGGCACGGGCACATTTCGCGAATCGGCTCGCCGACGTAGCCCGTGTCGCGGCACTGCTTGCAGCGGTAGACGGGGTCAAGATAATCCGCCGGGAAGCCGCTTTGGCGGAGCAAATCGGCGATGCGCTTGTTCATCACGTCCATGCGGGCGGGCAGATCATCCGCCGCCGCTTTGCCGTTCAGGATGCCGCGCACGCCGCCGAAAATCAGGTTCTGGCGCTCGGCGAGGTACTGCCCAATCTCCGGGCAGCGGGTGATAACCTCCTGCCGCCGCCGAAGCTCCTCCTGCGAATTTTTGAGGCGCTGCTGCTCGTACTCCTGCTGCAGCGCCTGCATGATTTCCTTACGCATGGCTTTCCTCCCACTCCTGCATCATGGCGTCCATGGCATCCTGCGTCGGCGTGTAGGTGCGCTGGGTGTACTGCTGCTCCCCGACGACCTTCGGTGCGCGCGCGGCGGGTGCGGTGGATTGGCTCGGCTGCTGCTCGAAGCGTTCGCGCTCCGCCTTTGCCGCCTCCATCGTCGTGATGCCTTTTTCCCGGAAAACTTTCAACATCTTGTTGAGGTATGCCATTGGTGATTTCTTCCCTGCCGCCCACGGCGCGCAGCCCAGCACAAACATCTGCGCGAACCGCCACTCTTCCGTCCACTGCTTCACAAGGGCACGGTCGGCGGCGTTCGGCTTCGTCTTTTCGTCCAGCTGCATCGCCTGATACAGCACAATCAGGAACTCGTTCTGCTCGTCAATCTGCCGCATGTACGCGTCAATTTCCGGCAGCGTGCGCAGGCTGCGGTTCTGCCACGCCATCAGCGTCTGCATCACGTCCTGCAGCGTCGTCATGCCCCATTTGGCGCACTGCTGCGCCGCCAGCAGAATCACCGGGTCAGGGTACATGGTCTGGAAGCTCTTGTACGTCGCTTTCGTCGTGTCGTTGATGGTAATGCTGTAATTGCCCAGCGCACGCAGGAATTGCTTGATAGGCTCGTTTTCCTTCCGGCTGCCTTCGATATCGCCCGACACATCCTGCTCCGTGCGCACATTCCCCTGCTCGTGCAGCCGCTTCAAAATCCCGTCCAGATACGCAAACGACGGGTTGCTGCTCTTGATGGTCTCATCCACCGCGCGCAGGATTGCATCCGGCGTGAACTGCCAGTCCACCAGCCACTTGCTGTACATCGTCTGTTCCGGCTCGGTCGGGTAGCGGCGCAGGCCCAGCTTCTCCAGCACCTTCTTGCTGCCGCTCCAAACAGTCTGGTCGCGCCGGAAAATCTCCTGCGCCTCCTCCACCGTCTGCACCTTTTCGTCCGCCAGCCGCATTGCCATCTGCTCGGCTTTCTTCATGCTCACGTTCTTGCCGTGCTTCTGCACCATGTGGCGCATCATGGCAATCACCACGTCCGGCGGCAGGTGCATCTGCTCCACCCACTCGTAGCATTGGCTGACGTCCTTGCCATGCAGCCGGCGGTCGTTGTCGAACACGCCGTAGATGGCTTCCGCGAATTGCTCGTATGCGGGGTCAATCTGCGCCTGTGCGCCCGTCATCATCACCTGATAGATGTTCTGATAGCGGTACTGCGGCGGATTATCCGCCACGCGCTGCACCAGCCCCTTGCGCTCCCAGTAGCGGTACGCCGCGCGAATATCATCCTCCGTCATGTTCAGCTCCCGCGCCATTTGCTGCAAATCGCTGATGGCCTCGTGATGATAGCACGCCACCAAGCCGAAGAGGTACACGCGCACCGCGTCCCCCGACGCTTCGGGCAGATAATTAAGGATGAACTGGTTGGGCAGCGGCGTTACGTCAAACAGCGCCGCCTGCTCGTCAAAGGAAAACATCGCCATGCAAGCCGACCTCCGTACCATCTTCCGACAGGTTTCCCTCCTATTATACCATGCTTGCTTCAAGCCGTCAAATATGGTATAATGGAATTTGTTCATGCGGATTTCTGCATAAAAAAGGCACGGATATACATCATCAGGAGGATTCTCACCTATGGGGCGTACAGTAGTCATTGCGGAAAAGCCGAGCGTGGGGCGCGATATTGCCCGCGTGCTTGGCTGCCAGAGCAGCGGGCGCGGCTGTCTGACGGGCGGCGACTGGGTCGTGACGTGGGCGGTCGGGCATCTGGTGACGCTGGTTGAGCCGGACGAGCTCGATGAAAAGTACAAGCGCTGGTCGTTTGATACGCTGCCGATTCTGCCCGCCGAAATCCCCTTGAAAGTCATTGCCAGCAGCCGCGATCAGTTCGCCGTCGTCCGCAATCTCATCAACGCGCCGGAAACCGACCGGCTCATCTGCGCAACCGATGCGGGGCGCGAGGGGGAGCTGATTTTCCGCTACATCTACGAAAAAGCGGGCTGCAAGAAGCCTTTCGATCGCCTGTGGATTTCCTCCATGACGGATGAGGCGATTCAGGAGGGCTTCCGCGCCATCCGCAGCGGCAGCGACTACGACGGCTTGTACCGCAGCGCGCAGTGCCGTTCACAGGCGGATTGGCTTGTGGGCATGAACGCCAGCCGCGCTTTTACCCTGCGCTATGACGCGCTGCTGTCCGTCGGGCGCGTGCAGACCCCGACGCTGGCGATTCTGGTCAAGCGGCGGAAGGAAATTGAGGACTTCAAGCCGGAGGAATACGCGACCGTCACGGCGGATTTCGGCGACTACCGCGGCATGTACTTCCGCGAAGGCTTGGAGCCGGACACGCACATCCCCAAAATCGACGACGCGAAAGCCCTTGCCGCGCAAATCAAGAATCAATCCGCCACAGTGATAAGCGCCGAAACCACCCGCCGCCGCGACCTGCCGCCCCAGCTCTACGACCTGACCAGCCTCCAGCGCGACGCGAACCGCCTGCTCGGCTTCACCGCCGACAAGACGCTCAAGCTCGCCCAGTCGCTCTACGAAACGCACAAAGCCCTCACCTACCCGCGCACGGACAGCCGCTATCTGCCGCCGGACATGATTCCGCGCGTTGTGCAGACGATGAAGGTGCTGCCGGAAAGCTATCAGGCGCTTGTGCCGGGTGCGCTGCCGGATGGAAAGCTGCCCGTCAGCAAGCGCACGATTGACGAAACGAAGGTCACCGACCACCACGCGATTCTGCCCACGCCGAAGCGAATCAATCTGGACAGTCTGCCCGAAGACGAGCGGCAGCTGTACGATATGGTCGTCCGGCGGATGCTGACGGCGTTCTATCCCGCGTGCGAGTACGACGCGACGAAGGTCATCACCGGAGTCGGCGAGCACCGATTCCGCACGAACGGGCGCGTCGTGCTGCAAAACGGCTGGCGGGATGTGCCGCCGCTGGCGAATCCGCCGAAAGCCGGGCGCGCGAAGAAAAAATCCGCCGATGCCGAGGAGGAAACCGCCCTGCCGCCGCTATCCCCCGGCGACACGCGCACCGTCCGCGCCGCCGAGGTCAAGAGCGACCAGACCAAGCCCCCGGCGCAGCACAACGACGCGTCCCTGCTCTCCGCGATGGAAACTGCTGGGCGCGAATCCACCGACGAGGAAATCGCGCGGCAGATGAAGGGCAGCGGCATCGGCACGCCCGCGACCCGCGCCGCCATCATCGAGCGGCTGATTCAGGTCGGGTACGCCATCCGCAAGGGCAAGACGATTCTGGCGACGGACAAGGGCGTGCAGCTGATTCAAATTGTGCCGCAGGAGCTGTCCTCCCCCGAAATGACCGGGCGCTGGGAACTGGCACTCGACCAGATCACCGACGGCAAGCAGGACGCGGACAGGTTCATGGACAGCATCCGCAAATTCTCCACGTTTCTGGTGAATTTCGCCCGGAATAACCGCGCCGACGTGGTGTTCCCGGATGATGGGCGGCGAAAGAAGCGCACGCAGTCGATGGTCACGCGCGGCACGAAAATTGACGGCTGCGTCTGCCCGGTCTGCCGGAAGGGCGGCGTGCTGGAAAGCCCGCAGGCGTTCTTCTGCTCCCGCGCGGCGGACGGCTGCCACTTCACCCTCTGGAAGGACTGCCTGACGCGCGGCGGCGGGCCGATGCTGACGGAAAAGCTGCTGCGCCTGCTGCTGGAAAAACAGGTTGTGCGCGGCTCAACGGGCGCAATCACCCTGCTGGACGGCGCGATTTCGTTCTTCCCCAACGGGTCGGATCGCGCCAGCGCCTGTCGCCCGCTGACGTACGAGAAAAAGCACCGCTGATACGCCTTGCTTTTTTCCGCTAATACGTGTACAATAGAGTGTGTTTCTAAAATGAGACCGGTGCAGTTTCGAGCAGATTTTCTTGCAATTCAAGGATGAAAACCGAAGGTTTACTGGCGGTAAATCGAGGTTTGAAGACGCAGAAGTGCATGAAAAGATGCCGAAAATGCTGCCGGGCGAATTTAGAAACACACTCTAGGAAATGGAATGGAAACGCCGGTTTTTTCCCGGCAGAAAGAGGTCTTACAATGGCTGCAAAGCTCCGCAAGCGTGAGGAAATCCCCGCGCAGTACAAATGGGACTTGTCGCACATTTACCCTGATGATGCCGCTTGGGAGGCCGCTTTGGCGGATGTGCTTGCGTCCAGCAAGAAGTTCGCCGCGTGGGAGGGCAAAGTCGCCGAAAATCCCCGTCAGGCCATTCGCGAGTATTTCGATTTGAATCAGCAGGCTGAGCCCGTTTTCTCCTACGCGTTCCTGCGCGGCGAAACGGACAACGGCGACCCGGTTGCGCAGGGACTTCGCGCCCGCGCGTCCCAGATGGGCGTACAGCTTTCCACCGCGATGTCCTTCTTTGAGCCGGAGCTGCTCTCGCTGGATGATGCGCTGCTGGCGGAAATCGCCGCTGATCCGGCAATGGCGGATTATGACGCGTTCCTGCGCAACCTGATTCGCCAGAAGCCGCACACGCTGCCTGCCGAGCAGGAGAAGCTGCTCGCCATGATGGGGCAGGTCGCCCAAGCCCCGAACCACATCTTCGGGATGCTGACCGACGTGGATATGTCCTTCCCGCCCGTGCAGATGCCCGACGGCACGACCGCTGAGCTGACCGAAGGCACATATTCCCAGTTTATCCGTTCGGAAGACCGCGAAGTCCGCAAATCGGCGTTCGACGGCATCATGAACACCTACGGCAATTTCGGCAGCACCATCGCCGCAACGTACAACGGCAGCGTGCAGAACGACGTGTTCCAGGCGCGCGCCCGCCATTACGCCACCGCCCGCGATGCCCGCATGGAACCGCTGGAAATCCCCACGAGCGTCTACGACAACCTCATCAGCGAAGTGCACGCGGCGATTCCGGTGCTGAATGAGTATCTGGCGCTGCGCAAGGCGCTGATGGGGCTGGATGAATTGCACATGTACGACCTCTACACGCCGATGGTCAAGGATTTCCACATGGAGCTGAGCTACGACAAGGCGTTTGACCTTGTGCTGGAAGGCCTGAAGCCCATGGGCGAGGACTATCTGGCCAAGCTGCGCGAAGCCCGCGTCGGCGGCTGGATTGACGTGTACCCCTCCAAGGGCAAGTCCTCCGGCGCGTTCTCCTCCGGCAACCTGCGCGACGTGCACCCCTATGTGCTGCTGAACCACAACGACAATTTGTCGGATACGTTCACCATCGCGCACGAGCTGGGGCACTCCATGCACTCCTTCTACTCCAACACCAACCAGCCCGCGCCCAAGAGCGATTACAGCCTGTTCGTGGCGGAAGTTGCGTCCACCTGCAACGAGGCGACGATGATGCGCCACCTGCTCAAGACGTTTGCGGACGACAAGAAGGCGCTGGCGTACCTGCTGAACCACTTCCTGGAGCAGTTCCGCACGACCGTGTTCCGTCAGACGATGTTCGCGGAGTTTGAGCTGATTGCCCACACGATGGCGGAGCAGGGGCAGCCGCTGACTCGCGAGAGCCTGTCCAAGGCGTACTACGAATTAAACCAGAAGTATTACGGCGCGGTCTGCACGGTGGATGAAAACATCGCCAACGAGTGGATGCGCATCCCGCACTTCTATCGTTCCTACTACGTCTATGTGTACGCGACGGGGCTGTGCGCGGCGGTTTCGCTCAGCGACAAGATTCTGTCCGAAGGCGAAAGCGCCGTCCGCGACTACCGCAAGTTTCTGTCCGCAGGCTGTTCCGTGCCGCCGATTGACGCTTTGAAGCTGGCGGGCATCGACATGAGCAGCCCCGAACCCATCCGCCGTGCGCTGGGCGTTTTCAAGGACACGCTGGCGCAGTTCAAGGCGGTTATGGTGTAAACAGGAGGTTCATTTTCCATGATGCACGGTTACGACAAGGATGCGGCGGTCGCGTTCATCACCCGCTGCATCCGCAAGGCGGATCACCCGGAGCTGGCGGAGGACATTCCCGCGCTCGTGCCGCAGATGATTGACGCGGACATGGCGTACATGCACGAAGCGGGCGTTTTGGACGACGACGGCTACGCGGGCGACGCCTACTACGAGGACGACGAAGCGATTGAGTACATTGTCGAATCACTGGCGGCGAAAAACGCGCTCGACCCCGAACAGGCGGTCAAGCTCGCCGCGCTGGTGGACGACTACCTCGATGCCCAGCAGATGTTTTTGGAATCGCAGGGTATGGTGGAGTACGACTGATTTGTTCGAGAATTGCAATACGGGGCGCACTGTGATTAACAGTGTGTCCCGTATTTTTTGATGATTATTTTTCAATAGTTATAGGATATGTTTCTTCAAATTTTTCTATTGCTTCGCTATCAATTCCAGCATTAGTTGATAAAGAGAGCATATTATTCTCAATAATTGCTTTTGCTGCCTGAACAAAATCTGCAATTTCATCTGCCGTAGGATCAAATGTTCCTGAGCCAGCGTTTTTCAAAGCAATTTTGAACGAAATTTCTTTTGCTTCGCTAATAAGACGAAGTGCTTCCGCGCTGGTATCAGTTAGAAGCCGCGCCTGTTGTCCTTCAAGTGGCATCATTTTAATTGAAATGAGTGTATCATCCGCAAGAATCTCTATTTTATCAATCGTGCCGTAAATTGAACCATCACTTTTGTAGACTCCTGCTGTCAGCATCACGCCTTGAACTGATTCTTTGTCCCCAAGCGCAATCAGTGCGACGGAAATATAGCCATCCGCAGCTTTTATCCGATATTCACCTGCTAATGACCACATTTTTTCAAACTTATCATAGCTATACCCGTCCAACCCTTCCAGCACCTTGTAATCGAACGTCTTTACCTCCGCCATCGCGAAGCACCCACACAGCAGCACCAGTGTCATCAGCATTGATAGAAACCGTTTCATTCGTTTCTCCTCCTTTTTCGGGTTCACCCCGTTGCAACTATTGTAACCTGTTTCAGGTTATTCGTCAATACTCTGTTTCAGGTTATAATAGAATATTACGCGAGGTGATGTTGATGCGGTATCGTCGATTGCGTGATTTGCGCGAAGACCACGATTTGAAGCAAATCAACGTCGCCTCTATGCTCAACATGTCACAAACTGGTTACAGCAAATACGAAACCGGCGAAAACGATATTCCGACGCACATTCTCATCCAGCTTGCAGATTTCTATCACGTCAGCATCGACTATCTGCTCAATCAAACCGATAATCCGGAACGAAACAAATGACGGATCTCTTCCATCAACGGAATGAGCCGTCATTTTTCATTCCACGCAAAAAGAGCGACCTGCTCTTTTCAGAACAAGCCGCTCGATATTTACGCAACCGTCAAATTACGCGTGGGGGCCAGCTTCAACCAGCGCCTTGCCAGCGTCGTTGCCGGTGTACTTGACGAAGTTCTTCTCGAAGCGGGAAGCCAGATCCTTCGCCTTGTTCTCCCATTCGGAAGCGTCGGCGTAGGTGTCGCGGGGGTCGAGAATCTTGGAGTCCACGCCCGGCAGTTCGGTCGGAACCTCAAAGTCGAAGTACGGAATCTTCTTGGTGGGCGCCTTCAGGATGTCGCCGGACAGAATCGCGTCGATGATGCCGCGGGTATCCTTGATGGTGATGCGCTTGCCAGTGCCATTCCAGCCGGTGTTGACGAGGTACGCCTTCGCGCCGTTCGCCTTCATCTTCTTGACCAGCTCTTCGCCGTACTTGGTCGGATGCAGTTCGAGGAACGCCTGACCGAAGCAAGCAGAGAAGGTGGGGGTCGGCTCGGTGATGCCGCGTTCCGTGCCGGCGAGCTTCGCGGTGAAGCCGGACAGGAAGTAGTACTGGGTCTGTTCGGGCGTCAGGATGGACACGGGCGGCAGCACGCCGAACGCATCAGCAGACAGGAAGATGACGTTCTTCGCGGCAGGCGCAGCGGACACCGGGCGCACGATGTTCTTGATGTGGTTGATCGGGTAGGACACGCGGGTGTTCTCGGTCACGGACTTGTCGGCGAAGTCAATCTTGCCGTCCTTGTCGAGGGTGACGTTCTCCAGCAGCGCATCACGGGTGATGGCGTTGTAGATGTCCGGCTCGGAGTCCTTGTCGAGGTTGATGACCTTGGCGTAGCAGCCGCCTTCAAAGTTGAACACGCCGTTGTCGTCCCAGCCGTGCTCGTCGTCGCCGATCAGCAGACGCTTGGGGTCGGTGGACAGGGTGGTCTTGCCGGTGCCGGACAGACCGAAGAAGATGGCAGTATTCTTGCCTTCCTTATCGGTGTTGGCAGAGCAGTGCATGGACGCGATGCCCTTCAGCGGCAGGTAGTAGTTCATCATGGAGAACATACCCTTCTTCATCTCGCCGCCGTACCACGTGTTCAGGATAACCTGCTCACGGCTGGTGATGTTGAACGCCACGCAGGTTTCGGAGTTGAGGCCCAGCTCCTTGTAGTTCTCGACCTTCGCCTTGGACGCGTTGTAAACCACGAAGTCCGGGGTGAAGTTCTTCAGCTCTTCTTCAGAGGGCTGGATGAACATGTTCTTGACGAAATGCGCCTGCCACGCCACTTCCACGATGAAGCGGACAGCCATGCGGGTGTCCTTGTTCGCGCCGCAGAAGGCATCGACGACGTAGAGCTTCTTATTAGACAGCTCCTTAATCGCCAGATCCTTCACGGACGCCCACGTGGACTCGGTCATCGGATGGTTGTCGTTCTTGTAGCCCTCGCTCGTCCACCACACGGTGTCCTTGGAGTTCTCGTCCATGACGATATACTTGTCCTTGGGGCTGCGGCCGGTATAAATGCCGGTCATGACGTTCACAGCGCCCAGTTCGGACACCTGACCCTTTTCATAGCCCTCGTTGGTGGACTTGGTTTCTTCTTCGAACAGCAGATCGTAAGAAGGATTGTGCACAACCTCGGTCGTGCCGGTAATGCCATACTTGCTCAGATTCAGCTCTGCCATGTAGAACCTACCTCTTTCTTTAAATTGGTGGGACAATACACTGCGGATTCAGGGAAAATCCCGATTCTCCGCATCTATATCATACACCACTTGCGCGGTAAAATCAAGATGTACTTTGGCAAATTTTCTGCGAACAGCCTGACACTTGATGCTTTTTGTCTAAAATCACAACAAGGTCAGGGGTAAACCCACGCGGATTCGCCCCTGACCATTATACTATTTCCAGATAAGAATGCGCCAAGATGCGCCGCGAATTTTTTCTTCTGCCTAACGCGAATGGAACGCAGCGTAGCAGCGCTACGCTAAGTGGAATGAGCGGACGGCGGAAGGAAAAAGGCGCAAGCAGATGGCGCAGGCGAATCTGGAAATAGTATTACCTATTAGACAGGCATCGTCTTGTCAGCCTTGTTCAGCATGGTGGAATCCACCTTCAGCTGCTGGGCAGCGCGGTACTCGAAGAACTTCGGCGCAACCTTCGGGAACATGGCGTAGGACAGCACGTCTTCCTCGCACTGATACCATTCGCGCATTTCCTCACGCAGCTTGTCGAGTTCCGGCGGAATGTCGTCGGCGTAGCGATGGGTGATGACCTTCGTGTCGCCGATGCACTTCTTGCGCACGTCCTCGTTCACCTTGCCCGGCAGACGGCCGTAGTGACCCGCCAGCAAGTCCTTGGATTCCTTCGGCACCATCTTGTAGCGCTCGCCGCCCAGCACGTTCATCACGGCCTGCGTGCCCACGATCTGGGAAGTCGGCGTGACCAGCGGCGGATAGCCGAAGTCCTTGCGCACGCGCGGCACTTCCGCCAGCACGTCGTAGTACTTGTCCATCTGGTTCGCCTGCTTCAGCTGGCCAATCAGGTTGGACAGCATGCCGCCCGGCACCTGATACTGCAGGGTCTTGACGTCCACGCCCAGCACGCGCGCCGGGTCACGCCAGCCGTCCTTGGTCAGGCGATCCGCCACCGTGCGGAAGTGCGCCGCCAGCTGCGCCAGCAGGTCGAGGTCGAAGCCCGTGTCGTATTCCGTGCCCTTCAGGGTCGCAACGAGGGATTCGGTCGCCGGCTGAGACGTGCCGGAGCCCAGCGGGGACAGGCAGGTATCCACCACGTCCACGCCCGCTTCGATGGCCTTGAGCAGCACCATGTCGCCCGTGCCGGTGGTGTTGTGCGTGTGCAGGACGATGGGCAGGTCAGTTTCCTTCTTCAGGCGCTTGACGAGGCTGTACGCCTTGTAGGGCAGCAGCAGGTTCGCCATGTCCTTGATGCAGATGACGTCCGCGCCCATCTTCTGGATGTCCACAGCGAGCTTGACGAAGTAATCCTCGTTGTGCACGGGGGATTCGGTGTACGACATGGCGATTTCCGCCGTGCCGCCGTACTTCTTCGTCGCCTTGACGGCGGTCTGCATGTTGCGCAGGTCGTTCAGCGCGTCGAAGCAGCGGATGATGTCAATGCCGTTCTCGACGGCCTTCTTGACAAAGAAATCCACCACGTCGTCCGCGTAGGGACGGTAGCCCAGCAGGTTCTGGCCGCGCAGCAGCATCTGCAGCTTGGTGTTGGGCAGCGCCTTGCGCAGCTTGCGCAGCCGCTCCCACGGGTCTTCGTTCAGGAAGCGCAGGCACGCGTCGTAGGTCGCGCCGCCCCAGCACTCCAGAGAGTAGTAGCCAACCTTGTCCAGCATTTCGCAGGCAGGCAGCATCTCATCGGTACGCATCCGGGTCGCGGCCTGAGACTGGTGGCCGTCGCGCAGGATGGTATCCGTAATTTGAACCTTTGCCATAGGACGAATTTCCTCCTTCAGTTCGGTCAGAAGCGGAGGACACTCCCCTGCCCCTGACCGGATACGTTTCCATCAACTGTCGATTAACCGAACATGCTCAGCAGCACACCAGCCGCGATGGCAGAGCCGATAACGCCAGCAACGTTCGGGCCCATGGCGTGCATCAGCAGGAAGTTCGCGGGATTCGCCTTCTGACCTTCCTTCTGGGACACACGCGCCGCCATCGGCACAGCGGACACGCCGGCAGAGCCGATCAGCGGGTTGATCTTGCCGCCGGAGAGCTTGTTCATCAGCTTCGCCAGCAGCACGCCGCCCGCCGTGCCCATGCCGAACGCGACAATGCCCATCGCGATGATTTCAAGCGTGCGCACCGTCAGGAAGGTAGAGGCAGTCGCCGTTGCGCCGACCGTGATGCCGAGGAAAATCGTGACGATATTCATCAGCTCGTTCTGCATCGTCTTGTTCAGACGTTCGGTCACGCCGCATTCCTTCGCGAGGTTGCCCAGCATCAGGCAGCCGACCAGCGGAGCAGCGGACGGCAGCAGCAGCGCAACCAGAATGGTGACGACGATGGGGAAGATAATCTTCTGCGTCTTGGTGGCAGGCTTGAGCTGCTCCATGACGATTTTGCGTTCCTTCTCGGTGGTCAGGGCACGCATAATCGGCGGCTGAATGACAGGCACCAGCGCCATGTAGGAGTATGCAGCGACCGCGATCGGGCCAAGGAGGTGCGGGGCGAGCTTGCCCGTCAGCCAAATCGCCGTCGGGCCGTCCGCGCCGCCGATGATGCCGATGGCGCCCGCTTCCGCAGCGGAGAAGCCGAACACGGCATACGCGAAGATAAACGTCATGAAAATGCCCAGCTGCGCCGCCGCGCCCAGCAGCAGCGTCTTGGGGTTGGAGATCAGCGGCCCGAAGTCCGTGCCCGCGCCAACGCCCATGAAGATAAGGCACGGATAGATGCCCAGCTTCACGCCGAGGTACAGGTAGTCCAGAAGACCCGCGGAAATCGTCTTGCCCGCCGTCGCCAGCATCGCGCCGGTGGCGGTGTAGACCGCGCCGTTCTTCAGGAAGGCGTCTTCCAGAATGATGGAAGCCGCGTTGCCGTTGGCGGCGAACTGCGCCAGGATGTCAGCAAAAGGCACCAGCTTCGTCGGGTCGTCGATGGTAACAGCGTTGACAAAGTGACCCAGCACGACATTGTTGCTGGTCAGAATCTGACCGGCGGCATTGACCATGTAGCCCACGGAATCAACAAAATCCTTGCCGTCTATCAAGACCGCGCCGCCGAACAGCGCCCAGTTGGCATGACCGCCGGCGAAGAGTTCTTCGTGGAAGATGTCGCTGCCCAGCAGGTTGGTCAGCAGCATACCGAAGGCAATCGGCAGCAGCAGCAGCGGCTCAAATTGCTTGACAATGGCGAGATACAGCAGTACGCAAGCGATGGCGACCATGATCAGCGCCAGCGGGTTCGTCAGATACTGGTAGATACCCGAGGTCGTGACGAGCCCCATGAGGGTTTCGCCCACATTGATTCCCATTATATCAGCTCACTTTCCTTCGGGATCGGTAAATACGTCGGATTACGCCAGCACGACCAGCGTGTCGCCCGCGCCGACCGTCGCGCCCTTGGTCACAACGACCTGCGCCACTTTGCCGTCCTTGGGGGCGGGAATTTCGTTTTCCATCTTCATGGCTTCCAGCACGCACAGCACCGTGCCCGCCTTGACCGTGTCGCCAACCTTGACCTTCACGTCCAGGATGTTGCCGGGCATCGGAGCCTTGACCTCAACAGCGCCTGCGGAAGCAGGAGCAGCGGGTGCGGCAGGAGCTGCAGCAGCAACCGGAGCAGCACCAGCGGCAGTCTCCTCCACGGAGACGCTGTAAGCAACGCCATTGACGGTAATATTGTAGTACTTCATGGAAGGATCCTCCAAATCAAAATCGTATCAAAAAGATTTATACAGACGATTACAGAGCCATGTTGCCGTGCTTCTTGGGCAGGCGGGCAGCACGCTTGGTGCTCAGCAGTTCCAGTGCGGCAACAACGCTTGCACGCACATTGGCTGCATCGCAGGTCAGGTCAGCAGCGCCGCAGGCAACTGCATTTGCTGCGCTGCACACCTCGGCGGTGTAAGCAGCAGCCTTTGCGTCGGTGGCTGCAATGATGTTGTCGGAAGCATCGATCTCTTCCTTGTACAGGACGCTGACCGCTGCGCTGGGTTCCAGTGCGCTGACGGTGCAGCCAGCCACGGCAATGCGCAGATCGGCAGCAGCCAGAGCGGTGTAAACAGGGCCGACGGCCTTGCCAGCCAGCACAGCCACCTTTGCGGTGGTAGCGTCGGCATAGGTAGCAGCCAGACGGGCAGCCTCACGGATGCCGCCTGCAATGTCATCGGTCGCGCTGGGCACAAAGCCCTCGGTATCCACAATGGTGATCACCGGCACGCTGAAGGCATCGCACAGGCGCACAAAGCGGGAAGCCTTGGCCACGCAGTTGTGGCACAGCTCCTTGCCGGTGGCCACGACGCCCACGGCGTTGCCGCCGATGGTAGCGAAGGCGGTGTAGACGTTCTTGCCGAAACCGGCGTACATCTCCACGGCGCTGTCCTTATCGATGAGGGCAGCAGCAGCCTTTGCAGGCTCGGCGTTGGCGCTCAGGACAGCGGTGGGCTGCTCGAACTCGAAGATGGCCGGGCCGGTCAGGTTGTTGGCAGGCAGCAGACCCACGATGTGGGCAGCCTTCTCAGCAGCCTCGGCAGCGTCAGCGGCCACGATGGCAGCCACCCCTGCCTTTGCGG
>ERZ779894.2062-NODE-2062-length-18806-cov-4.880646_pt1 | contig 18806 bp, 16 predicted proteins | sample MGYA00511587_ERZ779894 | MGnify/ENA primary metagenome ERZ779894 (study PRJEB29588, sample SAMEA2160490) | human gut metagenome | biome: human gut; feature: human-associated habitat; material: faeces | place: Denmark | collected 2008/2010 ... | reverse complement strand
GCCGGTCAGTGAAAGAAAGGGCTAGACGACCGACAGAAGCGACCGGGTCCCCAAACACGAACACCGCAGACGAATAGGTAACAGAATAATCCTACATTTAGAGTAAACATGTATATAAACATCAATATTATATATCTAATTTTACGACTGTAATTCCGGCGCCTCCTAGTTGTATTTGTTCATCTCCGAAGGAAGCGACGAGCGGGTTGGTGCTGAGATATTGACGGATCAGTTGCCGCAAAGCTCCTGTCCCGGTGCCGTGTAGTAGCCTTACTTCTTTGTAATTGAGCATAACGGCTTCGTCGAGGAAGGTGATCACTTTTTGCAAGGCTTCTTCTCCGCGCATTCCCCGGAGATCGATATCGGGTTTGAAATCGAAACGTTTTTGGCTGATATTTTCCCGGATATTGGCATACGAGACTTGGGGCTGGGTACGGGCCACTTTCTTGGCCTGGCTGGCCGATGCTCTTTTCAGTTGGGAAAGTTTAGCCGTCGTTCTCAGATTCCCTAAAGCGATAACCGCAGTTTTGTCGTTGATTTCAAGAATTTCTCCGATGGCTTTGTTGGGCAGACTGACAAAATCCCCTTTCTGTAAAGGGAGTTCGGTTGTGGTGCCCTCGGAAGCCGGAGTTGAAGCGGAGGCTTTATTTTTGGTCTTTTTATTTTTTTCCCGGTTTTGCAGTTTTTCCATTTTTTTCCGAATCCGTTCTTCTTCAGCGCTGGCTTGTTCGGAGAGTAACCGTTCTTTTTCGGCCTCCATTTTTTGCCGGATTTCTTTGGTCTTTTCTTTTTCTGCTTGATTTTCGCGGATATCCCGGATGGTCTGTTCGATGGTTTTATTGGCCGAATGGATGATTTCCTGAGCTTTTTGTTGGGCTTCTTTGATGATTTCTTTGCGTAAACGGGAAGCTTCGGTCAATTCCTGACGATATTTTTCGACTACTTCATCGAGTCGTTTCTCATTTTCGTGAATGCGTCTGCGTTTCTCCTCCCAATAGCGTTTGTCCCGGGCGATGTCTTTCAGATGTTTGTCATAATTGATATGATCTTCACCGATTTTCGAGGCGGCATCTTCCAGTATTTCTTTAGGAAGGCCGATCTTTTTGGCAATTTCGAAGGCAAAAGAAGAACCCGGTTTTCCGATGCATAATTCGAATAAAGGCAACATCCGGTGACTGTCGTAAAGCATGGCTCCATTTTCAATACCGGTAGTTTCCGCTGCAAAATGTTTCAGGTTGGTGTAGTGGGTCGTGATTACCCCTTTCACCTGTTTTTGATTGAGGGTTTTCAGGATGGCTTCGGCTATAGCCCCTCCCAGCATGGGTTCTGTCCCGGTGCCGAATTCATCGATCAGGATCAGGGTATTTTCATCTCCGTAGCGGAGAAAGTTTTTCATGTTGATGAGGTGTGAGCTATAGGTACTCAGATCGTTTTCAATGGATTGCTCGTCACCCATGTCGATGAGTATTTTTTTGAAAATACCGAACCGGCTTGCTTCACTGACCGGTACCGGCAGGCCGCATTGAAACATATATTGCAATAAACCGGCGGTTTGCAGGCATACGGATTTTCCACCTGCATTGGGACCCGATATCAGGATAATCCGTTGGGTTTCATCAATCTCTATTTTTAGCGGGACGATATTTTTATCGCTATTTTTCAGGCTGAGCCATAAAAGAGGATGCCGGGCGCTGTACCAGAACATTTCCGGACGTTCGCTGAAAGCCGGTACGGTTGCTTCGATATAGAGTGAAAAAGCTGCTTTGGCCCGGACAAAATCGATGTAAGCCAGAAAATCGTAGGCCGGAATCAAATCATCGACGTAGGGACGCAGGTCTTCGGCAAACCGACGGAGGATCCGGGTGATCTCCCGTTTCTCTTCCAATTCCAGTTCCCGGATTTCATTGTTGGTTTCGACGATCTCGGCCGGTTCGATATAAGAGGTTTTACCCGTAGCCGATTCGTCGTGGACGATACCGTTTATTTTTCGTTTATAGGCAGAAGGCACGGGGATGACCATACGACCGTCCCGGATAGCGATGGAAGTGTCTTTTTCTGCCCACCCTTCTGTCTGAGCCTGTTGTAATAAAGCCTGCATACGCCGGGAGATACCGTTTTGTTTGCGTTGAAGACGATGGCGGATATCTCCCAATTCAGGGGAAGCCGTGTCTTTTATGCTCCCATGGCGGGATACGATGGAATCGAGGCGTTGCAGAATATAAGGAAATAATTGGATATCTCCGGCCTGGGCCGTTAAACGCGGATACCGTTCGTCTTTGCCGTGGAAAAAACGGACTATAGCCGTCAGGGATTCCAGCGATTGCTTGAGAGCGACCATTTCGGCCACTTCCAGAAATAAGCCTTCCACCCGTACTTTGTTCAAAAAGGGACGGGCGTCGCTGAAATGATCGCCGGGAAATTGGTCTTCTTCTTCCAGAATAGACATAAATTCCTGCGTCTCTTCCAGGCGTTCCCGGATTTCTGTCGGTTCAGTAGAAAATTTCATCGCTTCTACCAAATCTCTGCCCATATCGCTCAGACAGTTTTTTTGAACGAATTGCCTGATCTTATCAAACTTAATCTTGCTTTCGAAATTTTCCGGATAAACCATTTTGTGCATTTTATTCTTTATTTGACGTTTCCGCTTATTGTCAAGGTGTTTTCCGGTTGAGAGGGATCGTTGGTGATTACTGTGATCGATTTATACTGACGTCCGGATTTGCCGGTAGAGTCGAAAGTGGCCCGGATGGTTGTCGATTGGCCGGGTTGAATTTCTTTTTGTCCCAGGGTAACGGCAGTACACCCACAGCTGGCTTTTGTTTTCCGGATGAACAGGATACTTTTCCCTGTATTCGTTAAAGTAAAATCACAACTGGTTTTTTCTCCCTGTTTGATTTCTCCGAAATTACATTCTTTTTTATCGAATTGTGCTATCGGCGCATTGGCTTTGTCTTTTGGGCTCAGTTTACTGAAATCTTCACTAAGTTCCGCGGTAACGGATAAACGGTTGCTATATTCTTTAGAACCGTTGACGGACAAGATAAGGCTTTCGTAAACATAACCGTAGTCATTGGCTTTGGGAGCATCGAAAGTGACGATAATCTTTCCTTTTTTGCCCGGAGCTACTTGTGCGGGTTCGAAAGTGGCCTGCAAATGGTTGGATTTATAAATGACTCCTAAGCTGACAGCGTCTTTGAGGGTATTGTAATATTCCAGCGTATCTGTAGCGACTTGCCAGGTATATACTTTCTTGAAGTTGATATTGTTATTTTTGAATTTCAAACCATTCATATTATATTTATACAATAATTCCGGTTTGGAAGGATTATCGACCAGATTTCCTGTCAGAATCAATTCTTTACGTGCTGGATTTGCATTGGAATAAACCAGAATCCGCATGTTGAAATTTTCCAGTAATTGCATCGGAATAAACGTGATTTTTATATCACAACTTTTACCGGGGAGAAGCGGACTTTTGGGCCAATCGGCTTTCAGTAAACTGGTCATGGGAGTGACGCGGGTAATGATGACCGGTTGAGTACCTGTGTTTTGAGCCGTATAAACCACTGTCATCGGCTGATCGTCTGCCAGAAGGTTTTTTAAAGTTTGCCGGGGTTGCTTTATTTCAAGAACTCCATGGGCAAATACGGTAAACGTGAATAATAAAGCGGATATAAGTGAAATAAAATATTTCATGACTTCGGATTTTTAGTATTCTTATTTCAGATTACCGATCAATTTATAAGTCATAATCGGATTGTGAGGATCGTTGGTCGTGAACTGGATGATTTTAATTAATTTTTGGGCATTTCCGGTTTTTACACTCAGATTAACTTTGATTTTTTTTCCTGGTTTGACCGTATCTCTGGAAGCTGTGACCGAAAGATTGGAATCTGAAGTTTTTATTTTACGAATGACCAGTTCCGATTTTCCGATGTTTTGAATGGTGAATTCATGGGTGTAGGTACTGTTTTTATCCAGATCGTTCAGGGTGTATTCCGTTTCCGATAAAGAAATTGCAGGAGCCTTTTCAAAATTACCGTTATAGTTGGAGAAATCTTCGCCGATCGTTGCTGCAACGGTAATGTCCCCGGTTGTTTTATCGTTTACCTGCAGTTGAATTTTATCGGTAACAAATCCCCAGTCGTTCTTCTTGGTGGCATCGTATTTGATCGAAATCGTGGCTTTTTGATCTTTAGTCAGGGTCGTAGGACTGACACTTACCGTCAGATGGGGATGTTCACTGATTACCTGAAGTCGGGCTGGTTTATTTTCACTGTTGATCACCTCTATCTTCCGTTCCAGTACCTGGTTGTTATTGATCGCCCCCAGATTGATCGTGTTGCTCGTTAATTTTAATGCCCCTATATTGAATTTATACTGATCGTACGGACCTAACGGTTTCCGGGTGACATTACCCCGTATCGTTAACGATACGACCGAATTGGAAGCATTGGAATTGACTGTAATGCTTTTAACGAAAGCACCCGGACGGTTGCGTGGATCGAAAGCCACTTTGATGCTGCCTGTTTGACCGGGAGCTACCGGTTCTCTGCTCCATACCGGTGTTGTACAACCACATCCGGCCCGTACGTTGGTCAGGATCAAAGGAACATTTCCTGTGTTTTTAAATGAAAAATCAAAAGTCGCTTTACCGGCATTTTCATTGATCGTACCGAAATTGTGAGAGGTTGTTGTAAAATCGATTTTAGCTTTCTGAGCAAAAACCAAAACAGGCATTAGGGTCACCAACAAAAAAATAAATCTTTTCATCCGTCGTAATTTTATATCATCTTCTAAATTTCATACACAAATAAATAGGGAAGATTTTCCCTATAGGCTATAAAAACCTGCAAATGTAAAAATAATTTTCAAGTTGTACCAACCCCGTTTTGAGAATTCCTTTCTATGATCTAAATACCTATATTTTTATTACGAATTACTGTCGCATTTCTTTGTAATTCCGGGAATAAAGCCTATCTTTGCGGCGTTTTAACGATATTAATCATTTAAAGAATTAAAAACCATGTATTTATCAGCAGAAAAAAAAGAAGAACTTTTTTCTCAATACGGGAAGTCTAATAAAGATACGGGTTCTGCGGAATCTCAGATAGCTTTATTTTCCTACCGTATCAATCATTTGACCGAGCATCTGAAAGCCAATCACAAAGATTTCGGTACTCAGAAAGCATTGATCAAATTAGTTGGAAAACGCCGGGCATTGCTTGACTATTTGAAAGACCGCGACATTGAAAGATATCGTGCTATCATTAAAGCTTTGAATATACGTAAATAAAAATACGTTTTCCCAAGCCCGGCGACAACCGGGCTTGTTTCTATCCTCCCTCCTCCCTCCGAAAAAGAATTCCGTTAAAACATTTTATTTTTAACCGTTAAGTTATTATGAACGTTATTGAAAAGAACATTACTCTGGCTGACGGAAGAGTAATTACGCTGGAAACCGGCAAATTGGCAAAACAGGCAGATGGTGCTGTGATGCTGAAAATGGGCAATACGATGTTGCTCGCGACTGTGGTTTCTGCTCAGGATGCAGGTCCTGATGTAGATTTTATGCCCTTGTCTGTAGATTATAAAGAAAAATTCGCCTCTGTCGGACGTTTCCCGGGAGGTTTTACACGGAGAGAAGGAAAATCTTCGGATTACGAAATATTGGTATCCCGTTTAGTCGACCGGGCATTGCGTCCTCTGTTCCCGGACGATTATCATGCAGAGACTTTTGTACAGGTGACCCTGTATTCGGCCGATGAAGAATCGATGCCGGATGCATTGGCCGGACTCGCTGCATCGGCAGCTTTGGCTGTCAGCGATATCCCTTTCCATGGTCCGATCTCCGAGGTACGGGTTGCCCGTATCCAGGGAGAATTTGTGATCAATCCGACGGCTTCCGCTTTGAAAGAGGCCGATCTGGATATCATGGTCGGAGCTACCTATGAAAATATTATGATGGTAGAAGGCGAGATGAACGAAGTTTCTGAAAAAGAAATGCTGGACGCCATCAAGTTTGCACATGCAGCTATTAAAGAACAGTGTGTAGCTCAGCAAGAACTGGCTGCTGCTGTCGGAAAAGAAAAACGGACGTATTGTCACGAAGTGAACGATGAGGAACTGCGTAAGGATATTTGGGACAAGTGTTACCAAAAAGCCTATGATGTGGCACGGCAGTGTAATGCAAACAAACACCTGCGTGGCGAATTGTTGGACAATGTACGGGCCGAATACCTGGCTTCTCTGCCTGAAGAAGAGCAGATCGAAAAAGCCATGTTGGTGGGACGTTATTACCACGATGTGGAAAAAGAAGCGATGCGCCGGATGATTTTGGACGAAGGGGTACGTCTGGATGGACGTACTACCGAACAGATCCGGCCGATCTGGTGTGAAGTAGGTTATCTGCCCGGACCTCACGGATCTTCGATCTTTACCCGCGGTGAGACACAGTCTTTGTCGTCTGTTACCCTGGGAACGAAACTGGATGAGAAAATTATCGATGAGGCTACTATTCAGGGAAAAGAAAGATTTTTATTGCACTATAATTTCCCGCCGTTCTCAACCGGAGAGGCTAAAGCTTCACGGGGAGTAGGACGTCGTGAGATCGGTCACGGGAACCTGGCTTTACGGGCATTGAAACGGATGATTCCGGAAGATTTCCCTTATACGGTCCGCGTGGTATCCGATATTCTGGAATCCAACGGTTCGTCTTCCATGGCTACCGTATGTGCCGGAACGCTGGCTTTGATGGATGCCGGTGTACCGATGAAAAAACCGGTGACAGGTATCGCTATGGGATTGATTACCGATAAAGGGTGTGCTAAATATGCTGTATTGTCCGATATCCTGGGCGACGAGGATCACCTGGGCGATATGGACTTCAAAGTAACAGGAACCCGTGACGGTATTACCGCTACCCAGATGGATATCAAGGTAGACGGACTTTCTTATGAAATTATGGAACAGGCTTTGGAACAAGCGAAACGAGGACGGATGCATATCATGGATATCATCACCGAAACCATGCCGGCTCCGCGTGAAGACCTGAAACCGCACGCTCCCCGTATTGTTACCGTTACTATCGACAAAGATCAGATCGGTGCGCTGATTGGTCCCGGAGGAAAGATTATCCAGGATATTCAGGAAAAATCAGGTGCTACCATCAATATTGAAGAAGTTGGTAATAAAGGTATTGTCGACGTTTCGGCTACCAATAAGGAATCGATCGATAAGGCGCTGGCACGGATTCGGGCTATCGTCGCTAAACCGGAAGTTGGTGAGGTGTACGACGGTATTGTAAAATCGATTATGCCTTTCGGTGCTTTTATTGAAATCCTGCCGGGAAAAGACGGTTTGTTGCATGTCTCTGAAATTGATTACAAACGGATCGAGAAAGTAGAGGATGTATTGAAAGAAGGCGATCATATTCAGGTGAAATTACTGGAAGTGGATCCTAAAACCGGAAAATTACGTTTGTCACACAAGGCATTGCTGCCGAAACCGGAAGGTTATCAGGAAAGATCAGAGCGTCCGCGTGGTGATAGAAATGACCGGGGTGAAAGACGGGAACGTCCGGAAAGACACGATCGTGGCGAAAGACGTGAACGTCCCGAACGTCGTGAATCACGGCCTGAAAGAACGGAGGACAATCAGGAAACCGGTAGTGAGGAATAATGGATACGAAGTGATTTATCGCCCGGAACCAGTCTCGGTTCCGGGTTTTTTTATCGGTGTTTGCCGCGGAGGTATTGCTCCAGTTCTTCGATTTCCGGCAAAGTGAGCGGGTTGTAATTCATGCCGCTATGGATCATGATTTCACAGGCCATTTCCAGAAATTCAGCTTTTTCAATCGTACTTTTCAAATCTTTTCCGGCGTATACTTGTCCGTGTTTTTCCAGAAGTGCAGCATCGTGATTGAGCAGGGCTTCGCTGACAGCCTTCGCTAATTCGGCCGAACCGGGACGATAGTAGGGGACGATGGCTATTTCTCTCCCGCAATAACAGGGGATTTCTATACTGACATTGAAATTATCGGGTTTCTTTTTCATGCAGGCAATCGTCGTGGCATAAATACTTTGGCAATGCAATACGACATTTACATCAGGGCGGTTTTGCAGGATTTGTAAATGAAAGCCGCTTTCCATAGAAGGGCGGATACCGTTTGTGATTTCACCGGTCGCGACCCGGCAAATGGAGATTTGGCCGGCTTGCAGTTCGGGAAGCCAGGAGCCTGTTGCCGAGATCAGGGCGAATTCGCCGATACGCCAGGATAGATTACCACTGCTGCAACGGGTCAACCGCCGTTCGCCGGTTTGATGTGCAGCTGCCAGGAATTGTTCAATGTGTTTATCTGTAATTTCCATAAATCCGGTTACTGAAAAGGTTTATTTATCAATGGGCTAAGTTAAGCAATATGTCTGAATTCGGTGGTTGTTTTTCAGAGAATAACTCATTCCTGAATGAACGCTGTAACAAAACAAAAATAAATGGAATTACTACGATCGGGTTTGCCCAGTTATTATTATATTTGTAAGCTACAAACAGAGTATGATATGGAGAATAGACTTACAGTGGGATTTACTCATGGAGATGTCAATGGTATTGGCTATGAGTTGATCATTAAAATGATGGCAGAAAACCGGATCTGCGAAGTATGTACCCCGGTATTGTTCGGATCCTCGAAGGTGGCTGCTTATCATCGGAAAGCTTTAAATATAGAAAATTTCAGTTTGAATAGTATTCAGAATGCCCGTGATGCGAATCCGAAAAGGTGTAATATCGTCAATTGTGTCGACGATGCGATCAAAGTGGATTTGGGCCAGGAGACGCCGGAATCGGACGATGCGGCGGTGCTGGCATTGAAGGCTGCTCTGACTGCTTTGGACCGGAATGAGATCGATGTCCTGGTAGGAGCTCCTCAAGGGTGCAATTCCTTTAAGCCCGCAGCGAGTTGTCCGGTATTTTTTAGCGAAAGATATGAAACCCGTAATGTCATGCCGCTGTTGGTGGGTGAAAAGATGAAGATGGGATTCGTTACCAATCATCTGCCGTTCCGGGATATTGCCGGAAATATTACGGTCAACAATATTTACTATAAACTGAAGTTGCTGGATGCTTGTCTGAAGAAAGATTTTACCATCCGGAAGCCCCGGATTGCCGTATTGGGACTCAATCCCCATTCCGGCGAGAACTGTATGTATGGGGAAGAAGAGAGGAATGTGATTATTCCGGCGATCGAACGAGCCCGGGATAATGGGATCATGGCTTTGGGACCTTATGCGCCGGACGGATTGTTCAGTGGTGTAGAATTTGAAAAATTCGATGTTATTCTGGCCATGTATCACGACCAGGGGATGATTCCTTTCAAAACGATAGAGGGTAATGAAGGAGCGGTGTTATTGGCAGGATTGCCTATTGTATATACCTCTACGGTGCATGGTATGGCGTATGATATTACCGGACAGGGTATAGCGGATGAATCGGGTATGCGTAATGCACTTTATCTGGCTATCGATGTGTATAATAACCGGCAGATGAATGCCGAGTTAGCCCAGAATCCCCTGAGACATTACGACATCGCTTCCAATAGTAACGAAAGCGATTTGAATGTCGAGCAGATTGCCGGAATTGAAAAAGAGATGGAATAATACACTCCCAAGTTTTGACGCTGATTAGCGAGGATTCTGTAAATACCTAAATAAAGTAAGATGGCATATGAAAATGATCGGTTGTAATCATTTCATATGCCATTTATTTACCGAGTGTCCCTATAGCTAGTTATGAAAATGATTATATTATCTGGTGTATAAGTATTTTAAAATTTTTTGTATTGACATAAAATAGGAAAGCTAAATCTGTTATTTTGCCTAAAGAGTTTATTTTTTGATACCAGTCATAAAAATTTAGTTTACAAGCAGTACACCCTATTGAATCTACATAGACCAATATTTTAATCGGTTTTAACAATAAATAATTGCAATTTGTATCCCGTCCTACTATTTTTGCTTGAATATCGTCAGGGAAAATGATTTTTTTGTTGGTCCATTCTTGAATGATTGTTTGTATGTATGCTTGGTCGGTGTTTTTGCAATTGAATAATAAGATAGTTAGACATATAAAAAGGACATACTTCATGGTTTTATTTCTTTATATGTAAAATTTGTAGATGTAGATTATAATCGTTTTCCTCAGCGCTCATTTCCACTGCAAGTGTATATGGATCGATATAATGTTCAGATACTTCATTCTTGTCGTCAGGTAACAGATCATTGACAAGATCTTCCGTTACCCGGTAAGTGGAATCCGCTTTATTGTATAGCACCTGGTAAAACTCTTTCGTCGAGCCATAAAAAAGTAGTATATACTTTTCAAAATCGTAGCATGTAGCCAACATAAAATAATCCTGTACTCCTTTATCTTCATTTCTTTTCAGAGCTCTCGGCATTGCGGGAATCAAATTGAACCGGTATTTCAGATAGGCGGAATCGGGAGTAATAAAAAAGAGCCTGTTATCATACCTGTCGTAATAAGAAATACCTTCGTCATTATAATTGAAATAATGCGGATAAAGGGCTTCGTATACGTTATCGCTGTTCTCGGGTACCAGTACTTTCCCGAATTTTCCTTCGGAATCGGTAGTCCATATCCCGGATCGCATTTTACGTAAATATGCAGGTTGGATACAAATGAATTTTCCTTTAACGTTAGTAAACGACCGCATTAAATCCGGCAAAGGATATTTGCCGACAAACGCTCCGTTGTAAGTGTATTTTACTAATTTTCTGCTCTCGTTATCATATATACAGATGTGTTTATTACTTTTATCCAGGCAAAAGCCAGTGATAGTGATGAATTCTTGTGGTCCGCGTCCATAATGGGCAATGTTGCAGAGTAGTTTATTGTTCTGAAAGACACATATACCGTTTCCGTTTCGATCCGAAAGGATAATGTGACTACTGTCTACATATAATTGCCGGATTTGGGAAACGATGCATGAATCGTTCGAATATAATGTAAGATAACTTACGGAATCTACGAATTCCGAGTAGCGTATCTTGGTCTTCTTTTGTGTCAGGTCGATTTTTATGCCGTTGTCTGCCTCCTGTTTACAAGAAAATAAAAGAATAAAAAATAAGGCAGGATAAAAGCATGGAAATGAAAAGAGTTTTATTAAAATTAAGCGGAGAGGCTCTTGCCGGACCGAAGAAAACAGGATTTGACGAGGCAACTGTTCTTGCAGTAGCGAAGCAGATCAAGGCAATTTCTGATGAGGGAGTACAGATCGGCATTGTGATCGGCGGTGGAAACTTCTGGAGAGGACGTACCAGTGAGACGATAGACCGCAACAAGGCAGATCAGATCGGTATGCTTGCTACTATTATGAACTGTATTTATGTATCTGACCTTTGCAGATATACAGGTATGAAGACTGAGATTTATACACCATTTGCATGTGGTGCATTTACAAAACTGTATTCCAAGGACAGTGTAGAAGAGAGCTTTGCACAGGGCAAGCTGGTATTCTTTGCAGGCGGTACAGGACATCCGTATTTCTCTACTGACACAGCTACGGTTCTTCGTGCAGTTGAGATTGAGGCCGATGCGATTCTTCTGGCTAAGGCAGTTGATGGTATTTATGACAGCGATCCGAAGGTGAATCCTGACGCTGTGAAGTACGATGAGATCTCTATTCAGGAAGTTGTTGACAAGAAGCTTGCAGCCATGGATCTTACAGCTTCTATTATGTGTCTGGAGCAGAAAATGCCGATGATGGTATTTGCTCTTGATGAGGAGAACAGCATTATCAACACCGTTCACGGAAAATTTTCCGGAACAAAGGTTACTGTATAAGCGCGTTTCTGTTCACTGGCAACATAAGAGCAGCAGACAAGAGCCTGTCTGAAAAGTCATTCCGGCAGTCTGTACCATATTATACGCGCAGAAAATAGGATAATACTGCTTACCGGCAGAAAATCATAAAGAGGGAGATTAATTTTATGGATGAAAGAATTCAGAAGTATGAAGAGAAAATGAAAAAGACATTGGGCAGCTTGGAAGCAGAGCTGACTACTATCCGTGCAGGACGTGCCAATCCGCATATTCTTGACAAGCTGACAGTAGATTACTACGGAAGCCCTACACCGATTCAGCAGGTGGCAAATATCACGGTTCCGGAAGCTCGTATGATCCAGATCCAGCCATGGGAATCCAGCCTGATCAAGGGAATTGAGAAAGCAATCCTTACTTCTGATCTTGGCCTGAACCCGAATAACGATGGAAAAGTGATCCGTCTTGTTTTCCCGGAGCTTACCGAGGAACGCCGTAAAGATCTGGTTAAAGATGTTAAGAAAAAAGGCGAAGCAGCTAAGGTTGCTGTCCGCAACATCCGCCGTGATGCCAACGATGCATACAAGAAGTTGAAAAAAGAAGAGGATGTATCTGAGGACGAGATCAAAGAGTTAGAGGACAAAGTTCAGAAGCTTACAGATAAATACATCAAAGATGTAGATGCTGCAGTAGAAGCAAAAGGTAAGGAGATTATGACTGTATAAGGGCATATTACCTGGAGCGCAGAGCTGTTTGGACTAAAAATCTGCAAAACAGGATCCTTTTATAAAGAAACCGCAAAAAGAGCTCTTTAAAAAGAGCTCTTTTCTGCCCTTGTGTATGAAATTGTACGAATAATCTGAACGCTTATAACGAAAAAAGAAAAACAAAATACAAGGAGAAAAATATGAACGTACCCAATCATATTGCCATTATTCTGGACGGCAATGGCCGCTGGGCAAAGGCAAAGGGACTGCCTCGTGGCTATGGACATGTTAAGGGCTGCGCCAATCTGGAGCAGGTCTGCTATGATATTAAAGATCTGGGCGTGAAATATCTGACAGTATATGCTTTTTCCACGGAGAACTGGAAACGCTCCAGAGAAGAAGTGGACGGGCTTATGAAGCTGTTTCGTAGTTATCTTAAGAAATGTATCAAGATATCCCGGGATAATAAGATGAAAATCAAAATTATCGGCGATATCTCTGCTTTTGCACCGGATATTCAGGAAAGCATCCGTAAACTGGAGGAGTTTTCCAAGGATTATGATGAGCTGTACTTCCAGATCGCCATGAATTATGGAAGCCGCGATGAGATTACAAGAGGAATGCGAAAAATGGCACAGGATGTGGCGGATGGAAAAGTTTCTCCGGATCAGATCACAGAGGATACGATTGGAAGCTACCTGGATACTGCAGGAGTGCCGGATCCGGATCTTCTGATACGCACCAGCGGCGAACAGAGACTTTCCAATTTCCTTATGTGGCAGCTGGCTTATACGGAATTTTATTTTACAGACGTGGCATGGCCGGATTTCCATAAAGCAGAATTAGTACAGGCTATTGAGAAATATAATCAAAGAGACAGAAGATATGGCGGTGTGAAGGAGGAGTAAGATGTTTAAAACACGTCTTTTAAGCGGTATTGTGCTGGTCGCAGTTGCGCTTCTGACTATTATCAGTGGAGGTTATGTGCTGTTTTTTACACTACTTGGGATCTCTCTGATCGGAATGCAGGAGCTTTATAAGGTTATGAAGGTTCGGGAAGACCATTTTAATGCCCTGGAAATTGCAGGCTATCTTGGAGCTGTGATCTATTATGTGCTGATGTCGCTGGATTTTGAAAAATATGGAATGATGGGCGTGATCATTTCGTTCATGATGTTTATGTTCGTTTACGTATTTACTTATCCCAAGTTCAAAGCAGAACAGGTGATGCCGGCGTTCTTTGGGGTGGTATATGTGGCTGTAATGCTCTCCTTTATTTATCTTACCAGGAACCTTCCGGATGGAAAATTCCTGGTATGGCTGATCTTTTTATGCTCCTGGGGATGCGATACCTGCGCATATTGTGTGGGAATGCTGATCGGCAGGCACAAAATGGCACCAATCCTCAGCCCGAAGAAATCAGTAGAAGGTGGAGTGGGCGGCGTGGCAGGCGCTGCGCTTCTGGGCGCAATTTATGCAGCAGCAACTGGCGGAAAGATTGCAGAGTATGCGCTGATTTGTGCAGTCGGAGCACTGATCTCCATGGTTGGAGACCTGGCTGCTTCTGCTATTAAGAGAAATCAGGGAATCAAGGACTATGGCAAACTGATCCCGGGACACGGTGGAATCCTGGACAGATTTGACAGTGTGATCTTTACAGCTCCGGCTATTTATTTCCTGGCGAAGCTTGTGCTGGGAATCTGATTCCGGATTGGCAGCGAGAAGCATAAAGAAATAAAAAGTGTGGAAATGATAAGATACGATTTGTCCCGGAAATGGACTGAGAGGAATTTGAAATGAAGAAAATTGCAATTTTAGGTTCAACCGGCTCTATCGGTACACAGACTCTGGATGTAGTGAGAGCTAACGGTGATATAGAGGTGCTGGGAATCAGTGCAGGAAGAAATGTGAAAATGCTGGAAGAACAGGCAAGAGAGTTTCATCCTCAGCTGATTGCAGTGTGGGATGAAAATGCGGCAAAGGATCTGGAAGTCCGTCTTGCGGATATGGATGTAAAAATTGTGTCTGGTATGGAGGGACTTCTGGAGCTTGCACGTATGCCCCAGACAGACATTCTGGTTACCGCTGTTGTAGGAATGATTGGAATCCGTCCTACAATGGAGGGAATCAAGGCGGGCAAGGACATTGCTCTTGCAAATAAAGAAACATTGGTAACAGCAGGTCATCTGATCATTCCCATGGCAAAAGAGCATGGGGTTCAGATCCTTCCGGTAGACAGTGAGCACAGTGCTATTTTCCAGGCCCTTCATGGGGAAAAGCGGGCGCAGGTTGAGAAGCTTCTGATCACAGCTTCCGGTGGCCCCTTCCGTGGGAGAAAAAGAGAAGAACTGGAACATGTGACGCTTGCGGATACCCTGAAGCATCCGAACTGGGTAATGGGACAGAAGATCACAGTAGATTCTGCAACCCTGGTAAATAAAGGTCTGGAGGTTATGGAAGCCAGATGGCTGTTTGATGTGGATCTGGATCATATGCAGGTTGTTGTCCAGCCAAAGAGCATTATCCATTCGATGGTAGAGTTTAAAGATGGTGCAGTTATGGCGCAGCTTGGAACTCCGGATATGCGGCTTCCAATCCAGTACGCACTCTATTATCCGGAACGCAGATATCTGGATGGAGAGAGACTGGACTTCCATAAATTGAAAGAGATTACTTTTGAAGATCCGGATATGGATACATTCCTGGGGCTTCCAATGGCTATGGATGCTGCAAGAAAAGGCGGCAGTATGCCTACTGTGTTTAATGCAGCAAATGAACTGGCTGTAAAGAAGTTTTTACAGGAAAAAATCGGTTTTCTGGATATTTACGACATTATTGCACAGTCTATGGAAAGACATACAGTGATCCGGAATCCGGAGCTGGAGGAGATACTGGCAGTAGAAGACGAGACTTATAAATGGATTGAAAGCAGGTGGTAGGTTGAAGATTATTCTGGCATTATTGATTTTCAGTGCGATCATTCTTTTTCATGAGCTTGGGCATTTCCTTCTTGCAAAGAAAAATAAGATCGTAGTAACGGAGTTTTCCCTTGGAATGGGGCCAAGGCTGCTTAGCACAGAGAAGAATGGAACAAGGTATTCTCTGAAGCTTTTGCCCCTTGGCGGTTCCTGTGCCATGCTGGGAGAAGATATGGAGGATGAGTCCAAGGGAACTTTCAATGGTGCACCAGTGTGGGGAAGAATCGCTACAGTTGCAGCAGGACCGGTATTTAACTTTATCCTGGCCTTTGTGTTTGCAGTGCTCATTGTTACGCTGGTGGGCTATGACCCGGCAGAGGTTACGCAGGTGGAGAGTGGTTCTACTGTGGCTGAAGCTGGTCTTAAGGAAGGGGATATTATCAAAGAATACCAGGGGTATCATATTGATCTGGCAAGAGATCTTTATCTGTATATGTATCTGAATAATCCGCAGGAGGATGAGACCATTCATATGACTGTGGAGAGGGATGGCAAAGATGTGGAGCTGGCCTTCAAACCAGACGTACAGGTGAGATACCTTCTTGGCTTTAACAGAAAGAGTACCGATTCTCTTGAGGTGGCATCCCTAATTCCGGGAATGGGTTTATCTGAAACTGGTGTGGAGCCTGGGGACGTGATCACTTCCATTAATGGCACCAGACTGGAGAGTTCGGACGATTATACTGCATATCTTGCAGAGCATCCTCTCACAAGTGAGCCTGTGACCATTACTTATGTGCGTGATGGCCTGGAATACAACACTGAGGTAACTCCATCAGAGTCCCGCACAGCAGTGCTTGATTTTTCTTATAATCTGGCGTACACGAAGACACATGGATTTGAAGTGCTGAAGTATGGAACACTGGAAGTAAAATATATGATCCGTTCTACCTTACTCAGCCTGAAAGAGCTTCTTACCGGTGGGCTGGGCGTAAAGGATTTAAGCGGTCCGGTTGGCGTAGTTGATGCAATTGGCAGCACCTATGAGGCAAGTAAGAGTGAGGGCATGCTGACAATCTGGGTAAATATGCTGTATATGGCAGCACTTTTATCTGCAAACCTTGGTGTTATGAACCTGCTTCCGCTTCCTGCACTGGATGGCGGCCGGCTTGTATTTTTGATTATCGAGGCTATCCGGAGAAAACCGGTGAACAGACAGATTGAGGGCATGGTTCATTTTGCAGGTTTGATGGTGTTGATGCTTTTGATGGTTGTAGTTATGTATAATGATATTTTGAAGATTTTTTAATCTTTTTGAAATGAAAAAGCTGTAAAAAAATGAAAGCGAAGGCTATGTGGTATCAAACGGATATGCATAGCCTTTTTTTGATGCAGCAGACGATTCAGCAGCAAATTCCTATTCCCTCCCAAAAAAGCTTTTCCAGGCAGTGAGAGGAAATAACGGAAATGCAGATGAGGAGGATGGTCTGCTGCAGGCGGCAAATCCTGCAAGGGGATTTCTTTTTATAGGGAAAACTTCCAAATATGTAGTAATAAAAACTACATAATAAAGTGTCGAATAAAAGTAAAACTTGACATAAAAACAATAATGCTTTATACTAAAATAGTTTTAAAATCAAACTAAATTAAAGCATGGAGGATATTGTTTTGGATAGAGAATACAAAAGCAGTTTGAGATGTTTGAAAATTGGAGATAAGGTGGCAGAACTTCCTATTATTCAAGGGGGAATGGGCGTGGGAGTGAGCCGTAGCTCCCTGGCTGGCGCAGTGGCAGCAGAAGGAGGAGTGGGAGTTATTTCCACAGCTCAGATCGGATATGATGAGGCTGGCTTTGAGAAAGACCAGGCGGGGTGCAATCTGAAGGCAATAAGAAAGCATATATGGAAGGCAAGGGAGATTGCCAAGGGAAAAGGGCTGGTCGGTGTTAATATTATGGTAGCGCTGAAACATTATAAAGAGCATGTAAAGGAAGCTGTGGAATGTGGTGCAGATGTAATCATCAGTGGCGCAGGACTTCCTATGAATCTACCAGAGTTGGTACCGGAATTTTGCAGAACAAAGATTGCGCCTATTGTTTCTTCAAAAAGGGCAGCAAACCTGATTCTGAAAATGTGGGCACATCGATATAACCGGACTGCAGACCTGATCGTAGTGGAAGGACCGGAGGCAGGAGGGCACCTGGGATTTTCCAGGGATCAGCTGGCTCACAGGGATGAGATGGATTTCGACCAGGAAATCCGGGATATTATTGCATGTAAAAAGGAATATGAGGAAAAGTTTGGCCGGGAAATTCCAGTGGTAGTTGCTGGCGGAATTTTTGACCGGAAAGATATTGATCATGTTATGGCGCTTGGGGCAGATGGTGTGCAGATCGCAAGCCGGTTTGTGGCGACCAAGGAATGCGATGCCGATGAAAGGTATAAACAGGCGTATGTAAATGCAAAGAAAGAGGATATGCAGATTATCCAGAGCCCTGTAGGAATGCCTGGAAGGGCGCTTTGTAATCCTTTTATGAAACTGGTAGAGAATGGACGGATTCCAGTAAAGAAGTGCTATAACTGCCTGGAAAAATGTAATCCAGGACAGGTTCCGTACTGCATTACCAAGGCATTGATCGATGCGGTGGAGGGAGACATTAGAGAAGTGGCTTGCTATTCCGTCAGTAAAGGCACTTTCACGGAGATACGAAGAGTGCTATGAGGAGTTCTGCAATGCTAAAGGCTGGACATTAAATGTAAAGAGAAATGCAATCTATGTTTTAATGCATACTTTCGCACATTTGTTAATTAAGCAAATGTCGATGGCATCTGGATATTCATCTTCGGCAATACGAGAAAGAATTTATTTTAGTGAAAAAATGACCGGCATTCTCTTGTATACAGGTAGTGCAGACAAGGAAGGGTCATTGGGAGGTTTAGTGGAACTTGGTAACATTGGTAAATTAGTTCCTTTGATGAAAGATGTATTCCAAGAGGCGCTTCTCTGTACCAATGATCCGGAATGTATGAGCAACGCTCCGGCTGGAAATAACCTTAACGGAGCAGCCTGCCATTCCTGTTGTATGATATCCGAAACAGCTTGTGAAAATGGAAACCGTATGCTTGATCGTGGCTTAGTAGTCCCTATTGCATGTCGCGAACGAGAGTCGTATTTCAGAGAGTTGGTGTGCGAGTTATGTCAACTGGAAATGTGAATTTAGATATTTTACTTGGACAAATTGAAGCGGATAGAATCGGGAATACAAAACAATCCATCGCACAAATAATGAACCGATACCCTTCGTTGTCGCAGGAACAGGCAGAAGAGATTTATCAATTAGTTACGGCGG
>ERZ779894.2053-NODE-2053-length-18871-cov-3.766263_pt1 | contig 18871 bp, 19 predicted proteins | sample MGYA00511587_ERZ779894 | MGnify/ENA primary metagenome ERZ779894 (study PRJEB29588, sample SAMEA2160490) | human gut metagenome | biome: human gut; feature: human-associated habitat; material: faeces | place: Denmark | collected 2008/2010 ... | reverse complement strand
CGGAACAGAAAGAGCAGGAGCCTTATGTGCGGCTTATCAAAGAGCTTGCTATGGATGACAAAATGGATTTTGAGACGGCGAAGCTGCTCATTACAGCATATCGGAAAGAGAAAGGAGAAAAATAGGAATGGTAATGGCAAGTGGTGTTTTGTTATGGATATTACTGTTGTTTTGGCTGGTACCTTTTGCGCTGTTCACGCTATTGCAGATTTTTCTGTGTCGGAGAGAGAATAAGTGGCTGGGTTTGATTTTACCGGCAATTTCTTTTTTAGTAAGTATTGTTTTTTTATTGCAGGCGACAGAAGTGCGGGCAATGATGCTCTCCTTTTTGGTACCAAACATTGGAACTGTCGTTTATTTGTTGATTTATGTTGGAATCAGGAGAAAAAAGAAGAAAAACAGCGACATGGATCAAATGAAAATCAAAGATTTGTAAAAGAAAAAAGGAGTCCTTTTTGGGACTCCAATTTTTTGTATGAAAATAAAAAAGACAGAACAGATACCTGTTCTGTCTTTGATTTTGCAGGGATTACAGTTTTTCCACTTCTTCCATCCATACACGGTTGAAAGCATCGGAAGGCATGCGCCAGTCACTGCGAGGAGACAGGCAGAGAGCACCAACTTTGGGGCCATCAGGCAGGCAGGAGCGTTTGAACTGCTGTACGAAGAAACGGCGATAGAAGTTTTTCAGCCATTTCAGCAGTGTTTCTCGGTCATAGCTGCCGTCGAAAGCGATTTCCGCCAGATACAGCACTTTTGCAGGGCGGAAGCCGAAACGGAGAATATGGAACAGGAAGAAGTCGTGGAGTTCATAAGGCCCAACGAGGTCTTCTGTTTTCTGATTGATTTTGCCGTCTTTATCAGGAGGCAGAAGTTCCGGGCTGATGGGAGTATCCAGTACGTCCAGCAGGATGCGGGAAGCGGTTTCGTCCACTTCTTTGGAATGTGCTACCCAGTTTACCAGTACCCGTACCAGTGTTTTGGGTACACCGGCGTTCACGCCATACATAGACATGTGGTCACCGTTATAAGTTGCCCAGCCCAGTGCCAGTTCGGACAGGTCACCTGTACCAACTACCAGCCCATTTGTTTTGTTTGCCAGATCCATGAGAATCTGGGTACGTTCGCGGGCCTGTGTGTTTTCGTATGTGACGTCATGGATTTCGGGGTCATGTTCGATGTCCGCGAAATGCTGGAGAGCCGCGTTTTTGATGGAGATTTCTTTCATCTGGATGCCAAGAGAACGCATCAGTTCCAATGCGTTGTTATAGGTACGGTCGGTGGTGCCGAAGCCGGGCATGGTAACGCCCAGAACATGATCTCTGGACAAACCAAGGTAGTCGCAGGCTTTTGCTGCAACCAACAGTGCCAGTGTGGAGTCCAGACCGCCGGAAATACCAATAACCAATGTGTTTGCATGGGCATGCTCCATACGGCGCGCCAGACCAGTCACCTGAATCTGGAAAATATTCTGACAACGTGCGTCCAGATGGGCATCATCCGGTGTGAAAGGTGCCGGAGAAATATGACGATCCAGTTTGCCCAGAGGAGATTCGGTCATAGGGAAATGGATTTCACGATAGAACCGCTGTGCTTCGGGCTGAGAAAGCTGCCCCATGAATGTGGTATGGTGACGGCGTTCGTTGGCAAGGACTTCCAGGTCGATGTCTGCCGCAACCAGCTGGCTTTCTCTGGAGAAAGATTCTGTTTCACAAAGGAGAGAACCGTTTTCGCAAATCAGGCTATGACCGCTGAAAACAGCATCCTGTGTGGATTCGCCGATGCCTGCAGCAGCGTATACATAAGCTGCCAGACAGCGGGAAGACTGCTGAGCAACCAGCTGATGACGATACTGGGGTTTGCCTGCCAGTTCGTTGCTGGCAGAAGCGTTCAGCAGAAGTGTAGCGCCGTAAAGGCTCTGGTAAGAGCTGGGAGGAATGGGTACCCACAGGTCTTCACAGATTTCCACGCCGATTTTCAGGAAAGGAATGCCGTCGGCTGCAAAGAGCAGGTCTGCGCCAATGGGAACCATCTGACCTGCGTAGGAGATTTCCTCACTGATGAGATCGCCTGCAGATGCAAACCAGCGTTCTTCATAAAATTCGCTGTAGTTAGGAATAAAGGTTTTGGGTACCAGACCAAGGATTCTGCCCTGATGAAGCAGTGCTACACAGTTGAAAGTCTGGTTATCCGCCATAACGGGAACACCGATGGCGATGACCATATCCAGTTCCGCTGTTTCCGCAGCGATTTCTTTCAATGCCTGTTCTGCTGCCTGAATCAGAGGAAGCTGGAAGAACAGATCACCACAGGTGTAGCCTGTCAGTGCCAGTTCCGGGAAAGTCAGGACACGGATGCCTTTTTCATTTGCTTCGCGAATCAGTTTGAGGATTTCTTCTTTATTGGAAATACAATCGGCAAGTTTCAGCTGAGGGACAGCAGCGCCGATTTTGACATAACCGAACATAATTTCACTCCTTAGAATTTTCTGAATAGACCGATAACTTTGCCTAAGATTGTCACATCACGCACAATGATGGGATTCATGGATGCGTTCTGAGGCTGCAGGCGAACAAAGTCTTTTTCTCTGTAAAATGTTTTGACGGTGGCATAGTCTTCGATGAGGGCCACAACAATGTCACCGTTAGAGGCGTTGCTCTGCTGGCGAACAAGGATTAAGTCCTTATCAAAAATACCAGCCTCTATCATACTATCCCCACGAACCTTCAGCATAAACACCGTATCGTTATGGACATAGTCTACGGGAACAGGGAAGGTATCTTCAATGTTTTCCACGGCAAGAATGGGTGTGCCGGCGGTGATGTTGCCGACGATGGGCACCTGCACCAGTTCTCTTGTGGGAAGATCGGGATTATGGGGCGCTTCGTCCAGAATTTCAATGGCACGGGGTTTGGTAGGGTCCCGGCGGATATAGCCTTTTTTCTCCAGTCGTGCCAGATGACCGTGAACGGTGGAGGTAGACTTGAGTCCAACGGCTTCACAAATCTCACGGACGGAAGGCGGATAGCCTTTTTCCCGTACTTCTGCTTTCATATATTCTAAAATCTGCTGTTGTTTTGCGGATAAATCGTTCATGCATTCACTTCCTTGTATATTGCTCAATGGGCAGAAAAATAGATGTAACCATATTGTAACATAGGAAGGGAACAAAATCAAACCTGTGTTCGTTAAAGTATAAAAAGTAGTTGACAAAGAATGTATGTTCGTATATGATAAGAACAAATAGAAAATATGTTCGGTATTTAGGAGGGGTGAACATGGACGGAAGAAAAAGAAGACGTATGGTAAGAAGATCCAGAAAAGCAAGAAAGAATTTTTTGATTCTGCTGACAGTTGTATTGATTACAGGCATTGGAACCATCGCAATGGGGGCGCAGACACAGAAAACGGAGGAAGTCTATTATGAATCCGTTCTGATTCATTCCGGCGATACCCTGTGGGACATTGCGGCAGAGTATAAAGCAGACGGAGAAAAAACCGAACATATGGTTGGCAAAATTCAGAAATTAAACCAAATGCGTTCGGAACACATCCGTGCGGGCGAACGGATTCTGGTTCCTGTGACAAAAGAAGCTGTCTGAATAGAAGGGGCTGTATGAACATGACAAAAAGCAGTTTCCGAAAGCAACTTCCTCTTAAGAAAATATTGCTTTCTTAAGGGGAATTGCCGGGGCTTTCTTCGGAAGAAAACATATCAAATAAAATCTCAATAACATAAGGAAGCTGGAATCTTTTGTCATCATAAGGATTTCGGCTTTCTTTGTTTTCTTATGAAGAGATTAAGCCTCTTTTTTCATGGTCTGATATCCAATCCAGACAGTCCACAGGTACGCCAGCGTCTTAGGAATCATCAGCATACCCATGAGGGGGATGGTATCGGCAAACAACACCACAGGAATATAAAATCCGAAACTGAGCAGTATGGTCAGCCACATGTTTTTAAAGGAACTGTCATGGTGCTGACGGGTGCTTTTATAGAACAGGATGATAATGAGAATCCCCATGATGGTGAAGGGGATGTTTCGGTAAATTCCCCAAGATAAGGGGGCAGCGGGGCTTGTCCAAGCGTTCTGGGGGCAAAGACAGAGGATAATGCGGAGAAACGCCAAAATATAAATGATGGCGGTCAGTCCTTTTTTCTCTGTAATGTGGTATCTCAGCTGCCAAACATGATACAGAATCACATAAAAGATGGTCATGGTGATGGATGTAATCAGCTTGCCCATGCCCAGAGAAAAGACGTGGTTTTCCAGCCCCGTTGTCCAAAGGGCAAAGGCTCTGGGAATGAGATGGAATGCGTCACCAAAGCCCAGCAGAATTGCCATGATGCCAAAGAGTTGGTATTGTTTTTGGGCCTGTTTTTTGCTTGCCATGAGAATACCTAGTGTGATGACGCTGACAAGATAAAATATATCGAATAAAGTTTCCATGATTGCCTGCATAAAAAAACCTCCTATTTATGAATATGAACGCTGTTCAAGTTGCTTTCAAAAGGAACCCACTTCGAAAGAAGTGGGTTTCATGCTTACGCTTTTTTTGGTGTGCAGCGGCGTAGAGCCAGAAACAGCAGCACCAGCGCAACGGTCATGAGGATATGAGAAATACCTGCAATGCCGGAGATGGCAGCGTTTGCCCCTGTGGAAAGGGGGGTCTGCAATACCTGCAGGATGCCGCGGACAAAGAACATGACTACCATAAAAGGCAGGGCAACAGCGTAGACCTTGCGGAACTGCTGGAAACGCGCCTGTTCCGCCAAATCTGTATGGAGAGCAATGGCTGCCAGAATCAGAAACAGCAGTGTACCCATGACCAGAAAATGCAGATGGGTGAATGCCAGTGTGGTTTTTCCTGTAAAAGCGTTAAACTTGGTAAATTCACGGTAAAATACGCCGCATGCCAGACCGGCAATGGCGTAGCGGAATGCGGAAGAAATGAGTTTTTGAAAATCCATATGGAAAACCTCCTTTGTGTTGTCAGTCAGTGTCAGGAAAAACTGCCGCAGGAACAGTATCCCGGCCAGCAGCAGGGATGCCCCCAGACCAGTATAGAAAAAGGCAATAAAGTCCATGGGCACCAGTGAAAATTTCCGCAGGGAAATGCCCATGGTCATCATAAATGCCATGATGAGAAAGGATTTCCTGTCGAAAAAGTGCCAGAACCAGACTTTTGGCGCTTCATAGGCAAGAATGCGGGCAGTATGTTTTCGTACCAGTTTGCCGAATACCATTTTCTGAAAAATCACAAAAACGACGGCAGACAGAAGCAGATACAAAGGCTTTACCAGCCCAACATAAGCCAGCAGTCCCAGCCGCAGGATGTTGAACCCTGCTGCACCCCAGACAAGCCCAGCCAGCAGCAATAAATATTTTTTGGGTATCATGAACTCACCTCCTATGCGCTGTAAAGCAGTTTGGAAAGAATGGTGATGAGGGTATCGCAGTCTTTTGCGCCGCTGTTCCACAATGCCAGCAGATGGGTGAATGTAAAGGATACCAGCGCTTTTTGTGTCAGACTGCCGTTAAAGGCATCGGGGCGAATGCGTGGGTCGGCTTCCAGACAGACCAGCAGATTTTTCTCCATATGGGAAAAGGTGCTTTCCCGCAGTTTCAGGGCATTTTCTTTTTCGCTTTCCTCAAAGATGACCCGATGTGCGGCAAAAAAGTCCGGATAGGCGGCAATGCCTTTCTGTATTTGAGAAAACAAATGGGAAACGGCATCGCAAAAGCCCATGTTTCTGGTGTTTTCTGCTGTGTCGTTATGGAACATATCAAACCAGATGCTGGCAACCACTGCCGTCAGCAGGGCGTTTTTGTTGGGAAAATAATTATAAACAGAACCAACGGCAACGCCTGCCGCAGAAGCCAGTGAGCGCATCTGCAAAGAGGAAAGCCCCTCTGTTTTTGCCAATTCTTTGGCAGCAAGGAGCAATTTTTCTTTGGAAGTTACATTGGGATGCATAAAATCCCTCCTTTTTCTTTTTAAGTTGAACAATGTTCATTTTACAGGGTTTTTGGATTTTGTCAAGGCTTTGGGGGAATTTTGGGAACGGCTGTTCTCTTTTCATGGAGAATGTGCTATACTTTTTATATTGTGCGGCAAAGGAGGGAAGGACATGGATGAAATCCGTATCACAGGCGAAGTAGAAAGTATCATTTATCAAAATGCCGACAACGGCTATACGGTTTTTGCGCTGGAAACAGAGGACGACGAGGTGACCTGCGTGGGCATTGTGCCCCAGATTCACGCCGGGGAAAGTCTGGAAATCACCGGGCATTGGTCTATCCATCCCCTTTATGGCAGACAGATTCAAGTGACCAGCTATGAAAAATCCATGCCTACCACCTGCGCCGGTATCGAGAAATATCTTTCTTCGGGGCTCATCAAAGGTATTGGCCCGAAGATTGCCAAGAAGATTGTAGACCGCTTTGGGGAAGCTTCTTTTTATGTCATTGAAGAAAAGCCGGAACAGCTGGCGGAAATCAAAGGGCTGACTTATGAAAAAGCCCAGCGGATTTCCGAAATTTTCCGGGAACAGCATGAACTGCGGAAAGCCATGCTGTTTTTGCAGGAATTTGACGTTTCCCCCACTTATGCCATGCGGATTTATAAGAAATATAAATCCCGTACTTTTGAAGTGGTAAAGCATAATCCTTATCGGCTGGCGGACGACATCTGGGGCATTGGCTTCCGTATGGCGGATAAAATGGCGGCGTCGGCAGGCATTTCCCCTGATGACCCCAATCGTGTGAAAGCGGCAGTGAAATATATCCTTACCAATGCGGCATCCAACGGGGATTGTTATTTGCCCAAAGAAAGCCTCATGGAGCAGGCAAAAGAGCTGTTGCAGCTGCATCCCGACCATGTGGAAAACGCCATTCGGGAATTGCAGGTGGACAGCCAAATCTGGCAGGAAACCATGAACGGTGTGGACAGCGTATATCTGAATACCTATTTCTATGCGGAAATGGCAGTGGCAAAACGACTGCTGGAACTTTCTCAGGAGTATATGTGCACCAATATGGAAGGGGTTGCCAATGAGATTGCTCGCATGGAAAAGAAAACAGGCGTCATTTTGGCGGAAGAACAGCGGGCGGCGGTGTTGGAAGCCATGAGCTGTGGCGTTCTGATTATCACCGGCGGCCCCGGTACTGGGAAAACCACCACCATCAATACCATTCTGCGGCTGTTAAAAGATGAGGGCTGTGAGGTAGTGCTGGCGGCACCCACAGGACGGGCGGCAAAGCGCATGAGTGAAGCCACCGGCGTGGAAGCACAGACCATTCACCGTATGCTGGAAAGCACCTTTTTGGGGGAAGATGTCCGCAGACAGACCTTTGACCGAAATGAAGAAAATCCCATTGAAGCGGATGTCATCATCATCGACGAAACTTCCATGGTGGATATTATGCTGATGCATGCCCTTTTGCGGGCGGTGGCACCGGGTACCCGTCTGATTTTCGTAGGGGACGTAGACCAGCTGCCTTCCGTTGGCCCCGGTAATGTGCTGAAAGACATGATTCGCAGTGAACGGCTGAAAGTAGTCAGACTGGAGCATATTTTCCGTCAGGCACAGGAAAGCGCTATCATCATGAACGCCCACCGCATCAACCGAGGGGACGACCCTGTCCTCAACGAAAACGGTACGGATTTCTTTTTTGTGAAAAGAGCTTTCGGGGAAGATGTGGTGCGTACCATTCGGGATTTGGTGCTGACTCGTCTACCGAAGTTTACGGGATGCGATGGTCTGAGAGATATGCAGGTATTGACGCCCATGCGGAAGGGAATTTTGGGTGTGCAGAACCTGAACACTGTTTTGCAGGCGGCTTTGAATCCACCTTCCGAGGAACGGGCGGAAAAAGAATTCCGTCAGATTGTCTTCCGGGAAGGGGACAAGGTCATGCAGATCAAAAATAACTATAATATCGCTTGGCGCATGTATAACGCCATGGGAAAACGCTGTGATGAAGGTGTAGGCATATTTAACGGCGATGCGGGCATGATAAGAGAAATCGATGCCGCAAATGAAACCATGCAGGTGGTTTTCGATGATGGAAAAGTGGTGGATTACGATTATTCTCAGCTGGAAGAACTGGAACTGGCTTATGCCATCACCATCCATAAATCTCAGGGTAGTGAATACCCTGTTGTCATCATTCCTGTTCACAGCGGCCCGCCTATGCTCATGACAAGAAACCTGCTTTATACAGCGGTGACCCGTGCCAAAACATTGGTGGTGCTGGTGGGCATACAGGAAACCATTTCCGCCATGGTCAGCAACGACCGGGAAGTGGGAAGGTATACAGGCCTTGCCCAGCGGATACGGAATCTTTATGACTTTATGGCGGAGGCGGGAGAATGAGAAGTGTGAAAGAAACCTTGAAGGAATTTCTCTTTCCGCCCAGATGTGCCATTTGCGGCAGTCTTTTGCCTTTGGAGAAAGAAGAACGGCTGTTATGCCCCGATTGTCTGGCGCATCCGCCTTTTTTGAAAGGGGAGAAATGCCAAATCTGCGGCAGACCCACAGATAACGATATTCTCTGCCATCGGTGCCGCCATAAGGATTTTCTTTTTACAGCAGGAACAGCGGCATTTTCCTATGAAACCATGCAGGAGGAGATTGCCGCTTTTAAGTTTCAGGGGTATCGCCATGAGGGCGAGCGGCTCAGCCATTTGATGGCGGAATATCTTTTGCAGACACATCCAGACTGGACAACATGGGCGGATGTGCTGACGGAAGTGCCTCTCCATGCCAATAAACTGCGGTTTCGTGGCTTCAATCAGGCAGAAATCCTCTGCGAAGGTCTGGCGAAAGAAACGGGCATGAACCATGTACCCGGTGTATTGGAAAGACTTGTGGATACATTGCCCCAAAGCAGTCTGAAAGCGGCACAGAGAAAAGAAAATCTGAAGAACGTATTTGGTGCGGCAAAGAAAGACGTCATTGCAGGAAAACGTGTTTTGCTGCTGGACGATATCTTCACCACAGGCACCACACTACAGGAGTGTACACGTACCCTTTTGCGGGCAGGAGCGGCGGAGGTTCGTATATACTGCTTATCGGTGGTCTGCAAAGATGAGGATTTTGAACAGAATTCCATAGAAAAACCCTAAGAAATGACAAAAGTTTTCATGCAAGTGGGAGATTTTCGAAAAAAATCAAGGTTTCCTTTGTAAATCGCGAAAAAAAATAGTATAATTTTGTACCGTAAATGAAACAGTTAACGGATGTGACAATAGATTTGGGAGATTAAAAAATGGTACGGATTGGATTTGATAACGACAAATATTTGCAGATGCAGTCAACACGCATCAAAGAAAGAATCGGACAGTTTGGCGGCAAACTTTATCTGGAGTTTGGCGGCAAGCTTTTCGACGACTATCATGCTTCCCGGGTACTGCCGGGCTTTAAGCCGGATAGTAAGATCAACATGCTGGTACAGGTGAAAGAGGACGTAGAAATCGTTCTGGTCATCAATGCCGGTGATATTGAAAAGAACAAAGTCCGCGGCGACCTGGGCATCACTTACGACATGGACGTGCTGCGCCTCATCGACGCATTCCGCGGCTATGGCCTGTATGTGGGCAGCGTTGTACTGACACAGTTTGGTGGTCAGGAAAGCGCAGTGGCTTACCAGCGGAAACTGGAAAATCTGGGCCTGAAGGTGTATCGTCATTACACCATCCCCGGCTACCCCAGCAATGTGCCCCTTATCGTTAGTGAAGACGGCTTTGGCAAAAACGAATATATCGAAACAGAACATTCTCTGGTGGTTGTAACAGCACCCGGCCCCGGCAGCGGCAAAATGGCAGTTTGCCTGTCTCAGCTGTACCATGAAAACAAACGTGGCATCAAGGCTGGCTATGCGAAATTCGAAACATTCCCCATCTGGAATGTGCCTTTGCAGCACCCTGTCAATCTGGCTTATGAAGCAGCTACCGTTGACCTGAATGACATGAATATGATTGACCCCTTCCATCTGGAAGCTTACGGCGAAACCACTGTCAACTATAACCGTGACGTAGAGGTATTCCCTGTACTGAACGCTATGTTTGAAAAGATTTACGGGGAATCTCCCTATAAATCCCCCACAGATATGGGCGTAAACATGGTAGGCAACTGCATCATCGATGATGAAGCAGTCAAAGAAGCCTCCAGAAATGAAATCATCCGCCGGTATTACAAAGCTCTGTGCGAACAGAGAAAAGGCAACGGCGGCGAAGAATCCATCTATAAACTGGAACTGCTGATGAAACAGGCAGGCACTGGCGTGGATAACCGTCCTGTAGCGGCAGCGGCTATGAAAAGAGCCGAAGAAACCGGCGCACCTGCGGCAGCCATCGAACTGCCTGATGGCACCATCGTTACCGGCAAGACAAGCTCTCTGCTGGGCGCATCTTCTGCCATGCTGCTGAACGCACTGAAGAAACTGGCAAATCTGGATCATGATGTGAAGCTGATTTCTCCTACCATCATCGAACCCATCCAGCATTTGAAAGTGTCCCATCTGGGCAACCACAACCCCAGACTGCACACAGACGAAATCCTCATTGCTCTGTGCATCTGTGCCGCAACAGATGAAAAGGCGGAATTGGCGATGCAGCAGCTGGAAAAACTGAAATGCTGCGAAGTCCATTCTTCCGTTATCCTTTCCGCGGTAGATGAAAATGTGTTCCAGAAACTGGGTGTAAACCTGACCTGTGAACCTATTTATCAGACCAAAAAGCTGTTCCACGGTTAATCTGTCACAGTCTATTTCAAAAAATAAAAAAGAGCCGAAAATTTCTGTTGATGCAGAGATTTTCGGCTTTTCTGTTATATAAAAGATGCCGGATATTCCTCAGGAATATCCGGCATTTGTATGCTTATTTTTCAATGAGTTTTTTTGCCAGAGAATAATCTGTTTTCTTTACAAATACTTTGTATTCCATGCAGCAGTTATCGCCGTTTACGCTGGACTGTGCTCCCAGAGGAGAAGCGGTACCGCTGATGGTGCTCTGTCCGCCCAAAGGGGATTCCAGACGCTTGTTGTCCAGAAAGCATTCGATGTCGTTGCTTTCCAGAATTTCTTTTACACGCATCTGTTCGTCCTTATTATAAGTGCTGTAGACTTCTTTTCTGTTGAATACATTAATCATACAAACCCCTCCTGTTTCAGCAGAGAAACTGCCTGCTGCAATTGTTTTTTATGGACATAAAAGGTATACGCCATGGATTGTGTCATCAGAGTTTCAGGATCGGGCACAGGAAAAAAACCGCTGGTCTGATGGGGATCTTTCACTGACACCATGTGTTCCACGCCCCCTTGGGTCAGCAGATTCCGCAGCTTGGTCTGTTCTTCCAATGAAGAAACCGTGATCAGTTCCACGCTGTTGAAAGATGTGAACATGTCATCGCCTCCTGTTTGCCGTCCTTACGCTTTTTTCCATCATAGCATATTTCTTCCAAAATGAAAAGAACAAATGTCTGACTACCAGAACAGCCGCAGAAGCCCCATAGCAAGGAAAATGCCGCCGGACAAAAGGGTATAGCGGTTTTCCGCCATGGGCATTGTTTCTGTTAGCCTTTTTCCTGCCCCTGCGCCCACAGAAAGGAAAAAGGTCTGCAAAAGAGCAGCGAAAAAAGGCAGCCAGTAGACGGAAAAACCTGCCGCAGCGGCACTAAGCCCAACGCCGCAGGCATCGGCGGAAAGTACCAGACCTAGCAACAAAGCTTCTCTGGCTTCCAGTACTGCGGAACCGTCCGTGTCACATTGGGAAGGACTGCGCAGGAATTTCAAAGGAGAGGGGCTGTCTGTTTGTTTGCGGCAGCCTTGAAACAGCAGAAACAGACCAAAACCCACCAGAAACAAAGCCGCCCCCCGTTCTGCCCAATGGGGAGGCAGACAGGCAGCCAGAAAGGTACCAGCTTTGAGAAAAAGAAACAACAGCCCAGCCGTTTCCAGTCCCAAAACCACACGGGAGAAAACAGGCAGGGAAATTCGCCTTAATCCGCATGCCATGCCCGCACCTAAAGCATCCAGACTGAGAGAAAGCGCCAGCAGAAAGGAAAGAATCATGGGAAACACCTCCTGTGGTCATCATATGCACCAGTCATGTTTTTGGTCATAGGCGCATAGAATGGAAAAGCAGGACAACCAAAGACAACGAGAGAAACGGGTGAGGATATGAATTGGTGGCAAATGGAAACGAAAGAAGCGGCACGTCGTCTGGAAACAGACGAGAAACAGGGATTGACTTCCCAAATGGCGGCGGAGCGGCTGGCGCAAAAAGGCAGGAATGAACTGGCGGAAACAGACGGCAAAAAAAGTCTGTTCTGGCGATTTCTGGCACAGTTTGATGACTTTATGATATTGCTTCTGCTGGGAGCGGCAGTGGTGTCTGTGGTCATTTCCAGGTTGAGTGGGGAAAATGATGTGCTGGATGCGGTGATGATTCTGGGCATTGTGGTGCTGAATGCCGCATTGGGGCTTTTTCAGGAAAGCAAAGCGGAAAAAGCGCTGGAAGCCCTGAAGAAAATGGCGGCACCCCATGCACGTGTCATTCGAGATGGCATTGTACGGGAAATTCCGGCGGCGGAAGTGGTGCCGGGGGACTTATTGCTGTTAGAAACAGGGGATGCTGTCTGTGCTGACGGGCGTGTGGTAGAAAGCCGCAGTCTGAAAACAGAAGAAAGCGCCCTGACAGGGGAAGCACTGCCTGTAGAAAAAACAGCGGCAGGGGGCTTGCCCGAAGAAACGGCAACAGGTGACCGGAAAAACATGGTTCTTGCGGGAGGATATGTGGTTTATGGCAAAGGGAAAGTGCTGGTGACAGCAACGGGCATGGATACGGAAATGGGGCGTATTGCCGCCATGCTTTCCCATACATCTGACAGTATGACGCCTTTGCAGAAAAAGCTGGAACAGACAGGAAAACAGCTGGGGATTGGCGCATTGGCAATCTGTGCCCTCATTTTCTGCATGGGGATTTTGCAGGAGAAACCGCCTTTTTCCATGTTTATGACGGCAGTGAGTCTGGCGGTGGCGGCTATTCCCGAAGGATTGCCTGCCATTGTGACTATCGTATTGGCTATGGGCACTTCTCGTATGTCGGAAAAAAACACCATTGTCAGAAGATTGTCGGCAGTGGAAACTTTAGGCGGCGCGCAGGTCATTTGCTCTGACAAAACAGGCACATTGACCCAAAATCGTATGCAGGTCACCACATGGACAGATTACAGCCACAGGGAACCGAAAAATGAGGACTTACGGGAAACGGTTGCAAATCTTTTTGCCCTTTGCAATGACTGCAATGTGTCCGATGGGAATCTGCAGGGAGAACCTACGGAAAAAGCCCTTGGGGAATACGCACAAAGCATGGGCATTGATTTTGCCGCCCTTAGACGGGACATGCCAAGGGTGGGAGAAATTCCTTTTTCTTCGGCGAGAAAGCGCATGACCACCCTCCACAAAACAGAGGATGGCTGGATTTCCGTCACAAAAGGCGCGCCGGATATTCTGCTGGAAAAATGCGCCTTTTGTATGGAAGGCAGTGGGCAGGTTCCCTTTGACAGCAGACGAAAAAGCATGGCAAGAATGGTCAACGGGGAAATGGCGGCACAAGCACTCAGAGTGGTAGCAGTGGCATTTCGCCAGTGGTCGGAAAAACCTCCTTTGACAGAAGAAGCACTGGAACGGAATCTGGTTTTCGCAGGCATGGCAGGTATGGTAGACCCGCCCAGACCAGAAGTGAAAGAGGCGGTACATCTTTGCAGACAGGCAGGTATCCGTCCTGTCATGATTACAGGTGACCATGTGCTGACGGCAGAAGCCATCGGTCGGGAATTGGGCATCTACCAGAAAGGGGATTGCGCTGTCACAGGGGCGGAACTGGATAAAATGAGCGACAAGGAACTGGAAACGGCGGCGGAAACCTGCACGGTATTTGCCAGAGTGGCACCGGAGCATAAAGTCCGCATTGTGCAAGCATTTCAGAAAAGGAGCAATGTGGTTGCCATGACAGGGGACGGCGTCAACGATGCCCCTGCTTTGAAAACGGCAGACATTGGCTGTGCCATGGGCAAAAGCGGCACAGAAGTGGCAAAAGGGGCGTCAGACCTGATTTTGACAGACGATAACTTTGCCACCATTGTGGAAGCGGTACGGGAAGGTCGGGGCATTTACGACAATATCCGCAAAGCTGTCCATTTCCTTCTTTCCAGCAATATCGGGGAGATTTTGACCATCTTTGTGGCAATGCTTCTGGGCTGGGCAGCACCTCTTTTGCCCATCCAGCTTTTGTGGGTGAATCTGGTGACGGACTCCCTGCCTGCCATTGCCCTTGGCATGGAGCCAGCAGAGGAAAACATCATGGAACGCCCACCACGGAAAAATACAGGAAGTCTCTTTGGAGATGGACTTGGCGGCAGAATCCTGCTAGAAGGGGTTATGATTGGCGTTTTGGCGTTGCTGGCTTTCGGCATTGGGCATGTGTATTTCGACCAGGAAGATGGCTATGCCGTAGGGCGTACCATGGCTTTTGCGGTGCTTTCCCTTTCTCAGCTGGTCCATGCTTTCAACATGCGGGGCGAAGGCTCTCTGGGGAAACTGCCTTTCTGCTCCAACAAGTGGCTTCTTATGGCATTTGTGGTGGGGGCAGCCCTCCAGTGCGTTGTTATCATGATGCCTCCTTTGGCAGGTATTTTCCAGGTGGTACCTTTGAACGGCGAACAGTGGCTGTTGACAGCGGCTCTTGCACTGGCACCTCTGCCTTTGGTGGAACTGGAAAAAGCCATCTGGCGTCCGAAACAGAAATAAAACTTTTTAGGGGCATCTTCATAAGAAAACAAAGAAAGCCAAAATCCTTATGGTGACAAAGGAGTTTGGCTTTCTTGTTTTATTTGTTATGGTTGCTTTGCGGTGTCAATTTTTGCCAAGACACTTTGGCAGAATTTTGCCTTTTTGCCGTCTTTCTTTTGTTGTATAATGAAACCAAATAGAGAGGAGGGGGTTCCCATGAAACAGGCAGTCATTACGGGAGCCACAGGCGGCATTGGACATGCTCTGGCAGAAGGCTTTGCGGCGGCAGGGTATTTTGTCATTGCCACGGACTTGCCCGAAACAGCAGATTTTACAGGAGAAAACATCGTATACCTGCCCATGGATTTACGGCAGGAAACAGACATAAAACAGTTTTTTGAACATGCGCGGCAGAAGTACGGTATCATTGATGTACTGGTGAACTGCGGCGCCATCAGTCATTTGCAGAAATCCCCATGGGAATTGACAGCGGCGGAATTTGACGATGTCATTCATACGAACCTGCGGGGGACTTTTTTGTGCTGTCAAAATTTCCTTCGTGCCAACGAAGGGGCGGAATACGGCAGAATCATCAACATCGCATCTACCAGATGGCATCAGAACGAAGCAGGCTGGGAGGCTTACGGCGCATCCAAAGGCGGCGTAGTTTCTCTTACCAACAGCCTTTGCGTATCTTTGTCGGATACGGCAGTGACGGTGAACGCCATCAGCCCCGGCTGGATTGAAACGGGAGATTATGACGCTTTGACAGAAGCAGACCATAAACAGCATCCCTCGGGACGGGTGGGGAAACCTGCGGATATCCTGCGGGCGTGTCTGTTTTTGGCGGCGGCGGAAAGCGATTTCATCAACGGCATCAATCTGGTGGTAGATGGCGGCATGACCAAACGGATGATTTATGTGGAATGAATTTGTCCTTTTTGGACGGACAAAGGATTTTACAGGCGGAAAAGCCCGAAACAAAGCAAAAAAAGCTTTGCAGTAGGGGTGTTTCGTGATATAATCTGAATGTTAGGGCGAAATTTAGAAAGTCCTTTGGCGAATGATTTGGAAGGATGAATGTTGTTTATGGATAAATTGATTGTACAGGGACGTAAACGTCTTGTAGGGGAAGTCAACATCAGCGGTGCTAAAAACGCGGCTGTTGCAGTGATTCCCGCAGCTATCATGGCAGAGGGCGTCAGTGTATTGGAAAACCTGCCCCGCATTGAGGATGTGAATAATCTCTGTCATACCATCGAAAAACTGGGGGGCACATGTACCTATTTGGATAATGGGCATACATTGAAAATCGACTGTGATAAGGGAACAGCCCATTGTGCTACTTTTGAAGAAGTACAGAAGATCAGAGCTTCTTATTATTTCTTGGGAGCTATGCTTGCCAGATACAAAAAAGCGGAAGTTGCGCTGCCCGGCGGCTGCAACTTTGGTGTTAGACCCATTGACCTGCATCTGAAAGGCTTCCGTGCACTGGGGGCAACGGTAGAAGAAGGCAATGGCATGGTTCGTGCTTATGCAGACAGACTTGTGGGTACATCCATTTATATGGACCAGGTAAGTGTAGGCGCTACCATCAATATCATGTTGGCTGCTTCCATGGCAGAAGGCGTGACAACCATTGAAAACGCAGCAAAAGAACCCCATGTGGTAGATACTGCAAACTATCTGAACATGATGGGTGCCAATATCAAAGGTGCTGGTACAGATGTGATCCGTATCAAAGGTGTGGAAAAACTCCACGGCGCACAGTATACCATCATTCCTGACCAGATTGAGGCAGGAACATACATGATTGCCGCAGCTATTACCGGCGGCGATGTGCTGGTGAAGAACATCATTCCCAAGCACATGGATTCTCTGACAGCAAAGCTGGATGAAATGAACGTGACCATCGAGGAACATGACGATTCCATCCGTGTCACAGCAAACAGACCTTTGCACTGCGCGAATGTCAAGACCATGAGTTATCCTGGTTTCCCTACAGACCTGCAGCCCCAGATTGCGGCACTGCTGAGTGTTTGTCAGGGACAGAGCGTCATCACAGAAAACGTATGGGATAACCGTTATCAGTACATCGACGAACTGCGGAAGATGGGCGCACAGGTGCAGATCGACGGCAGAGTTGCCCGCATTGACGGCATTCCCCGTTTCCATGGGGCAAATGTTTCCGCCACAGACCTGCGTGCAGGGGCAGCTATGATTCTGGCGGCACTGGCAGCAGAAGGCGAAAGCGTCATTGACGGCGTGAAGTACATCGACAGAGGTTATGAAGAAGTCGAACATAAATTCAATGCACTGGGCGCAGATATCACCCGTGTGAGCGAATAAGAGAGAAATTTTTTAACAGCCGTAAGAGGGAGCGGAAGGCGGAACTTTTGCGGCTGTTTTTATGGATTATTCTGGAAAGGAGGGGAATCCCTTGGATTTTTGTACCATTGCCAGCGGCAGCAGCGGCAACAGCCTGTTTATGGGCACAGAACATACGAAAATTCTCATTGATGCAGGCGTCAGCGGCAAACGGATACTGGAAGGATTGGAAAAACTGTCCCTCACCGGCAACCAGATTGATGCTTTGTTTATTACCCATGAGCATATCGACCATGTGAAGGGAGCAGGGGTATTTTCCCGAAAGTTTGATGTGCCCATCTATGCGACTATGGAAACGTGGGACGCTATGGAAGGTAGTCTGGGCAAGATTGCCCCACGTAATAAGCGTTTTGTATATGAAGGGGAGCCATGCGTCATCAATGACCTGTGTGTGAAGCCCTTTGCCATTCCCCATGACGCGGCAGCACCAGTGGGCTACAGCGTTTTTGCGGGAGAAAAGAAAATCACCGTGGCTACAGACATCGGTCATGTGACAGATACCATCCGGGAGAATATCACCGACAGCGATATTTTGCTTCTGGAATCCAACCATGACGAGGAAATGGTGAAAAAAGGGCGGTATCCCTGGAATCTGAAACAGCGTATTCTGGGGGAAAGAGGGCATCTGTCCAACCGTACCGCAGGCGCGCTTTTGGCGGAAATCATGAGCGGCAAAATGAAACATATTTTTCTGGGACATTTGAGCGAAGAAAATAACAGCCCCTACCTTGCTTATGAAACGGTGGCGGAAATTCTGGAGCAAAACCGCATCAAACTGGGCGGCGCACTGAAAATGGATATGGCTGCCAGAAATTCCAACGGGGCAAAGGTCACCATTTGAGGAGGGAGAAGCCATGCGGATTACCATTGTTTGCGTCGGCAAGCTGAAAGAAAAATACTGGCAGGACGCCATTGCGGAATACAGCAAGCGTTTGAGCCGCTATCATAAATTGGAAATCGTGGAGCTGCCCGACGAGAAAGCACCGGAAACCATGAGCCCGGCACAGGAAGAAGAAGTGAAGAAAAAAGAAGGGGAACGCATCCTGAAAGCTATCAAGGATGACGCCTTTGTAGTAGCTCTTGCCATTGAGGGAAAAGGGCTCACATCCGAAGGCCTGGCAGACTTTATGGCAAAGAAAGCTGTTGGCGGTGTCAGCCATATGGCTTTTGTTATCGGCGGTTCTCTGGGATTGTCTAAAGAGGTCATGAAACGGGCAGACTTTGCTTTGAGCTTTTCTGCTATGACATTCCCCCATCAGATGATGCGGGTGATTTTGCTGGAACAGATTTATCGGGCAGAGCGGATTAACCGAAAAGAACCTTATCATAAATGAAAAGAACGCGAGAGCGTTCTTTTTTGTTGGCAAAAGGAAATTGTCAATAAAAAAGAGCGGTTTTTCCGCTCTCAAGTTTCATTCTTTTCGTTGGTATCAGGAATAAATTCCAGATTTTCTAAAGCATATCGCAATGCCATACACATTAATTCATTGCGGGAATAATCGCTCTTTCCAGCAAGTTCGTCGAAAGCCTCCAGCAGTCCTTTTTCTATGCGTAAAGAAGTAATGACATAATTATCTGATTTTTTGGAACGTACAACAAATTTATTTCCCATGATAAAATCTCCCATTGGTTTTTCTTTATTATACGCAGTGTAGATTGACTTTAATATAATAACAAATATAATA
>ERZ779894.2049-NODE-2049-length-18890-cov-4.457977_pt1 | contig 18890 bp, 13 predicted proteins | sample MGYA00511587_ERZ779894 | MGnify/ENA primary metagenome ERZ779894 (study PRJEB29588, sample SAMEA2160490) | human gut metagenome | biome: human gut; feature: human-associated habitat; material: faeces | place: Denmark | collected 2008/2010 ... | reverse complement strand
CCCGCCGTTTCTTTTTCTCTCTTTGAATACACAGTGGAATGAAAATAAAAACAGTGACCATGCCATATACAGACTGATATAAAATCCACGCCGCAAGCATTCCCGCCAGAATTCCTTTTCCAATGCAAACCATCATTTCTTTTTTGCTCAAAAAATATGTACTATAATCCATCCAGACAATACCCTGCCCTTATCATTTTCTCTGTGTGTATCAGATCACCGACTTTTTCCATTGCTCTATGTACTGTATTTTCATGTACTGTATTTTCTTCCGCTTTTTCTTCTTCAAAGCGGTATATGTCATTCAAAATGATGTTATTTTCCTCGTATCCTGCAATTTCTGTAATTGAAAGTACCTTTCGGCTCTTATCCCGCATACGTCCAAGATGAATCAGAATATCAATGCCGGACGCAATCTGGCTTCGAATCGCTGGAAGCGGCAGTTCCATCCCCATTAAAACCATCGTTTCCAATCGGCTTAACATATCTTTGCAGGAGTTGGCATGTCCGGTGGACAGACTTCCATCATGCCCTGTATTCATCGCCTGCAGCACATCCAGTGCCTCCGCTCCACGACACTCTCCCACAATCACCCGGTTTGGTCTCATGCGAAGTGCCGTTTTGATCAGGTCGCGTATCGTGATCGGCAGAACCCCTTCGGTATTGGCATTCCTTGTTTCCAACCGCACCAAATTGGGTTTGTCGATCAATTGCAGTTCTGCCGAATCCTCAATTGTGATAATTCGTTCCTCCCTTGGGATAAACTGTGACAATGCATTTAAAAATGTTGTTTTTCCACAGCCGGATTGTCCTACGATTGCAGTAATCTTTCCTTCCGGTATCGTAAGACTGATATCATGCAATATCTCCTGTCTGCCAAATCCACAACTTATCTGTTCTATCGTTAACATATCAGTAATCCTTTCGTATATAAGTAATACATTTACATATGATCTGTATGAGCAGCAAAAATAACATCAGTACGAACGCCGTTCCATATGCATAATCCAGAGAAAATCCATTATTTACCAGCATATACAGATGATACGGCAATGACATAAATGGATCCGTAAGTTTTCCCGGAACATCTGCGACCATAACCGCACCCGTATACAAAATCGGTGCAACCGCTCCCATTCCGTATGCCATTCCAAGCGCCACCGTTCCAAGCAATTCCACTGCACAGACCGGAAGAATTAATCGTATGACCGCATATTCTCTGGACATTCCAAGTGCCAGTGAATTCTTCATGTATTCTGTTCCCTTTTCTTTCAGTATCTTTTCTGCACGGATTGCAATAAACGGCACAATCATAACAGCCACACAAATAGCTGAACATAAGAGACTTCTTCCCAGACCAAACTGATAGATCAACAACGTATAGCCGACTAATCCGAACAGAATAGAAGGAATTCCGGACAGTCCTGTAATGCAGGCACTGATTACATGGTAAAATATACTTTTCCTTGTATAAAACACAAGATAAACAGCCACACCGATTCCGATGATTCCCCCCATGAGTGCCGAAAGTGCGCCAAGATAGATAGATCCCATCAGTGCCGGATAGATTCCACCTGCTGTTCCAAGCGGTACCCCCGCCGGCTTATCCAGAATAAACGAAAGATTCATCACATTCTTTCCCTTCCAGAAGATATACAGGAATAAGAACAACGTCACTGCAATTGTAAGAATTCCAAGGATCCCTGCCAGGATGCGTATCACATACTTTGTCAGTTTATTTTTCATGTTCTGCAAACCTCCTCTTCAACAACTGCCCTGCCAGTGTCACTACAACAAGTATCACAAGCAGCACAAGATTTGCCACATAAAGCACCGACAGATGTATACTTCCGTATTCAATGCTTCCCATCTCAAGAGCTGTCAGCGCCGGAAGCGTCTGCCCGCGTCCCAACAGCTTCGGGAAAATTGCAGAATTACCGATCACCATCATTACTGCCATCGTCTCCCCAAGCGCACGTCCGAATGCCATCATCGCACTTGCTACAATTCCCGGCCGGATTGCCGGAAGTATCACTTTGATCAACACATATTCTCTTGATAAGCCAAGTGCCAGTCCGGATTTTTCATATGTCCGTTTTGCATTTACTAGTGATTCCTGACATGTCGATACAACATACGGCAGAAGCATGATTCCCAGTACAATACCTGCCACCAGTACACACTGTCCCGCTGCCATCTTCAGATATTTTACAAATGCTTTTACCAGCACGGTTAATCCGATAAAGCCAAAGATTACCGATGGAATACCTGCTACCAAATCTATAAAGGCCAGGCAGACAGATGCAAGTTTCTTTGGCATGAAAAAAGTAAGAAAGCAGGCACATGCCACTCCCAATATCATCGCAAACAGTACTGCCAGTCCGGACACATACAAAGTACCTGTAACAGCCGGGAGAAGACCATACTGCGGGGCCGCACTTACCGGACGCCATTCCGATGACGGCAGAAACATTTTGATTCCTACTTCTCTTAATGCCGGAATACTTTCCATCAAAATATGTATCAGCATAATCCCCATCAGTGCCGCTACCACAAAAGCAATCATATATATCAAGACTTTACAAAATGTATTTGCTATTTTTCTGTACATAACAAAGTCCTTTCTTGCATACTTTGGTAAAAAAAAGGATGTATCTATACGACACACCCTTTTTCATATTTTTCTATTTCATTGGAATGAATCCCATATCTTCTACAGTCTTTTGTCCTGTCTCTCCAAGGATAACATCCAGGAATGCCTGCTGAACATCTGTCGGATCCCCTGAACCAACGATCAAAAGTGGTCTCTGGATAATGTAAGAACCATCAATGATATTTTCTTTTGTCGGCTCTACACCATTTACCTTCAGAGTAACTACTTTACCGGCGTTCTGATTTGCAACACCAAATGATGCATATCCGATTGCATATTTGTTATCAATGATATCCTGTACCAGTTCTCCCATAGAAGATGCCTGAATTGCTTCGCTGGATACCTCTGTATCACCCATGATGTTCTTCTGGAATACTTCATGTGCCCCACCATTGATATCACGTGTGATCACTACAACCTTTTCATCAGGAAGAGAAGGATCAAGATCCTTCCATGTTGCATATTTACCTGAGAATAATGAAACGATCTGCTCTGTTGAAAGATCATCCAGAACACCTGTTACAGGGTTTTCAGGATTAACAGCGATTGTTAATGCATCAATACCTACCTGATATTCTTTTTCGTCTTTAATTGCTTCTTTTTCCTCATCTTTTACACTTCTTGCCACCATACCAAATGTAGAAGTTCCATCGATGACTGCTTTTGTTCCCTGTCCGGATCCACCTGCTGATACATAGATTGCAATGTCTTCTTTTGGAAGTGATGAATCATATGCATCCCATGTTCCATATGTGTCGAAGAAATCTGTCGCAATCGATGTAATAACCGGTGCTAATGTAGATGATCCGTTAAATAAGATCTGGTTACTCTCTGTTTTCTTCTCTGTGCTCTCTGTCTTCTTTGTATCCCCAGAGTCAGAAGATGCCTTTTTGTCTGATCCACATCCTACAGCCATTGATGCAACCATGGCTGCCGCAAGAAGGACAGACATCAATTTCTTTTTCATAGATATTTTTCCTCCCATTAATAAATTTTATCTATATTGAATAGTATAGACTTGAATCCAATTATTTTCAAATTGATAATGCCTATAAGCGCATCCACTTATAGGCATTATCAATATATTTATGTAAGTTTTTTCGGAATTTTGCCTTACTCTTTCACTTCTACCTTAGATTGCATCCAACGCATTCGAAATATCTGCAATCAGATCCTCTTTATCTTCCAGACCAAGACTGATACGAATCAGTTCAGCCGGTACTCCTGCCTCTTTTAACTGTTCATCCGTCATCTGTCTGTGTGTAGACGTTGCCGGATTCAGACAACAGGTTCTTGCATCTGCTACATGCGTCTCGATCGCACCAAGCTTTAATGTCTTCATGAAGATAGATGCTGCTTCTCTTCCACCTTTTAATCCAAACGATACCACTCCACATCCGCCGTTTGGAAGATATTTCTGTGCTCTTTCATAATATTTATTAGAAGGAAGTCCGGAATAGTTCACATATGCTACCTTTGGATGTGCTTCCAGGAATTCTGCGACTGCCTGTCCGTTCTCTACGTGCTTCGGCATACGTACATGCAGGGATTCCAGACCAAGGTTTAAAATGAATGCATTCTGTGGTGACTGCATAGATCCGAAGTCACGCATCAGCTGAGCCGTACATTTGGTAATGAATGCACCTTCTTTGCCGAATTTCTCCGCATATGTAATTCCATGATAGCTTTCATCAGGTGTGCAAAGTCCCGGATATTTGTCTGCATGTGCCATCCAGTCAAACTTTCCGCTGTCTACGATTGCACCGCCAAGTGCAGCTCCGTGTCCGTCCATATATTTTGTAGTCGAATGAGTTACAATATCTGCTCCCCATTCAAACGGCCTGCAGTTGACCGGTGTCGGGAATGTGTTATCTACGATAAGCGGCACACCATGTGCATGTGCCACTTTGGCAAATAATTCAATATCCAGTACGGTAAGTGCCGGATTGGCAATTGTCTCACCAAACATTACTTTTGTATTTGGCTTAAATGCTTCATTTAACTCTTCTTCTGTTGCATCCGGTGACACGAATGTTACATCGATTCCCATCTTTCTCATCGTTACATCGATCAGGTTAAATGTTCCACCGTAAATGGATGAAGATGCTACAATGTGATCTCCGCACTCACAGATATTAAACAGTGCGAAGAAATTGGCTGCCTGTCCGGATGAAGTCAGCATCGCTGCCGTTCCACCTTCCATCTCTGCAATCTTTGCCGCAACCATATCATTAGTCGGATTCTGCAATCTGGAATAAAAATATCCTGACGCTTCCAGATCAAATAATTTTCCCATATCTTCACTGGTTGCATATTTGAATGTTGTTGACTGTACAATCGGAATCTGTCTTGGTTCTCCGTTTCCCGGAGTATATCCGCCCTGTACACATTTTGTTCCTATTCTGTATTCATTCATGAATTTTCCTCCTTAGTGCATGTTTTTTCACGCACTCGCTAAATCATACCTTTTTAGTATACTTTAGCACTATACCGAGGAAATTTCAAGGAAAGATAATAAGACTAATTTATCGTCTTCTCAAATCATACAATGGATTCTTGCCGAAGAACATGGGAATAAAGAAAAACTGCCAAACGTCTTGGCATAAGCAGAAGCACTCTCTGGAGAATGTTGAAAAAATAAAAAAAGAATCACAAACGGAAGAGGATGAAGTAATACGCCCCTCGTCTAATTAACAGGGAACATATTACTTCATCCTCTTCCATCTGTGATTCTTTTTATTTCATATTCATATTATTTACTCGATCGCATCCGTCTCAATCACAAATTTTACATTACCATCCATTGCTTTATCCTTACCGCTGAATGTACTATATTTGCAATTTTCTGATGTCAGTACATCGATTCTGTCGATTACATCACCAAGTTCATCTTCTACTGTGCTCTTTAACTTGCTGGTTCCTTCTTTGTCAAATTTTGCCATGCCTTCTGCAAGCTCTTTTGCACCTGACTGAAGTTCGGAAGCTCCGCTTCTAAGTGCACCGCTGTTGGCTGCAAGTGTTGCAGATCCGGAAGACATCTGGCTTCCCAGTGTGTTCAGTCCGCTTGCCAGCTGATTGGTTCCACTCTTTAAAGTATTCACACCGGCTACCAGTGTCGGGCTGTTAGATCTCAGTTTGTTTGCACCTCCTACTAAGGAGTCATTATATCCACTTAACTGTGCGAATCCTTTATTCAATGCTGTGATTCCCTTGATTGCTGTCGGGAACTGAGCGGATGTTGCATTATTCAATGTTGCCAGATTGCTGTGCAGTGTTCCGATCGCACTGTTCAGTCCCTGCATACCTGCATTTAACTGATCTACACTTCCTGTCAGTGTACTTAACTGTCCTGCCTGTGCAAGAACACCTTCTGCATCTTCGATACTCTTCAACTGTTTTTTCAATTCCGGAAGAGCTTTTGACAATGCTTCCGATGATTTCTGCAATGTAGCTGCATTTGTCATGATCGTTGCAGCACCGGCTTTTAATGAATCTACATCTATTGTCGGCATCTTTGTAGTATCAATGCCTGTTAACTCTTTGAGATTCTGTACGGAATCTGTGGAAGCTTTTGCGCTCTTCAGTGCACTGATCGAACTCTGTAATTGTTTTGCTTCTTCGGAATTCTTATCTGAGATTCCTACATACTTTGCTTCCAGTGTTTTTATAGATGCTGCAATAGAATCGGAACTGTTCTTCGCTGCTGTCTTTGCAGCCTTAATCGTCTGATTATCAGAAGCAACTACCTCATTGATATTCTTGCATGCATTCTGTAATGCTGTCTGAGCTGCATCTATATTTTTCAAGGATTCCTGCATACTCTGTAATGTCTGGCCGATTGTTGTAAGTGGTTTTTCGATACCTTCCGTAAGTGTTCCGCTTAATGTCTTCGTCTCTTCCATCAGCGTATTTCCGGTTGTTACCATAGAATTTACCTGAGACATCAGACTCTTTACTTCTTCTGTTCCAAGTGCTGCTTTCATCTGTGCAGTTCCTGCCGCCAGTGCTTTGGATGCTGCCTGAAGGTCTTCTGTCGTTGCACCCTTACCATCTGTTGCAGCTTCAAGCTGTGAGATAGCGCTTTGTACCTGCTTCAGTCCTGTACTTAACTGTGTCAGCTGTGAAGCTCCGGCTGCCAGCTGCTTCTCGCCGGCTACATAACTGCTCACACCGTCTGCAAGTGTATTCACACCACTTGTATAATCCTGTACACCTTTGACAACTTTGTTTACACCATTCACATACTCTGTGACGCTGCCATTCAGCTCTCCGTTAGAACCAAGGTATTTCTGGATACCGGCATTCAATGTATCAACGCCTTCTGTATAGCTGTTCACACCATCTGCAAGTGTTCCTGCTCCATCTGCAAGTGTATCGGAACCACTTACTAACTGAAGTGCCGCATCCTCCAGATCATCCAGAGCGTTCTGAAGATCATCTACATTTACGATACTGTCCATATCCACATCATCTAACAGATCAGATAATGCAACAGTATAAGTAGAAGACATTGTAAAATCTTTTACATCGGCTTCGATACTTAAGCTTTCCGGAATTGTAACTTTGTCTGTCTCTTCGCTGCTTAAGTTCAGGCTGTCTTTTAATCCCGGCATTCCGAATCCGACTACGATATTCTTATTACCATCAGAAATGATCTTGCCGTTATCAATTGTTACATTACTAAATGTCTCATTCGGAAGGATCATACCTGTCATCATGACGAATGGTGTATATACTTCTGTATCTTTTCCGTCTACAGATACATTCTTCTTTTCATTATTCTTATAATCCACCGTGATCTTCAGGTGTCCGCTCTTTCCTTTTAACTCAGATGGTTTCATCTCTTTTCCATCCAGGTAATATTTTAATTTAACAGATACCGGAAGTTTCTTATCTGTCGTTCCCTGATAGTAGATATCCTCGCTATCAGTAGACCATGTCAGCTTATCTCCGTCTGCGGTATATTTTTCATCACCTTTTACGTTCTTGATATCGCTCAGTGTACTTTCATCTTCCAGATTGCCGGATACGCTTCCGGAATTCTTAAGCCAGTTAGATACGGTTACCTTATCCGTCTTACCACTTGCCTTGGCATTCACGTATACTGTTTCTTCTTTATATACATCACTGTCTGAAGTTCTACTTGCCGCGAAAGCTGGTGTCACACCCATCATCACTGACATTCCGACTGCTACAGATGCTGCAATTTTTCGTTTTATTTTTCTGTTCTTATTCATAATTCCTGCTTCCTTTCTTAATTATCATGGATTGTTAATAACAGGTTACTTTACTTCACTTGTCTGTGCTTTTGCCTTTTTTCCAAGAAATCCGATGGATGTCTTGCAGATTAATTTGTCAAATATCATGAACATTGCCGGCAATACCAGAAGCACGACTACCATACTGATAATGGCTCCTCTTGCAAGCAATGTACAGATCGAACCGATCATTTCAACCTGAGAATAGCAGGCAACTCCGAATGTTGCAGCGAAGAAGCTAAGTCCACTGCTGATGATGGACGGCATACTCGTTTTATGTGCAATGCTGATTGCTTCCATCTTATCTTTTCCAAGGCTTCGTTCTTTCTGATATCTTGTCGTCATCAGGATTGCATAGTCAACGGTTGCTCCTAACTGGATCGCACCGATAACGATACTTGCCACGAACGGAAGGCTGACTCCCTGATAGTACGGGATTGCCATATTAATCATGATCGCAAATTCAATAACCGCTACCAGGATTACCGGCAGTGAGATCGATTTGAAAATGATCAGAATGATTACAAATATAGCTGCGATCGAGATAATATTTACATTAACCAGATCAACATCTGTAACATCCTGCAGGTCTTTCATCAAAGGTGCCTCTCCGATGACCATTCCCGACTTATCGTAGGATTTTACGATCTTATCTATCTTTTTGATCTGTGTATTTACCGGATCTGTTGCGGATTCATATTTCGTACTGACGAATGCCAGTTCATAATCCTTACTCTGCATCATCTTACGGACATCCTTTGGAATCATGGAATCCGGTACGCTAGGACCGATCAGTGAACTCATGCTGATGGTCCATTTTACACCTTTTACTTTATCGATCTTCTTGAACATCTGCTGCTTATCTTTGGCACTCATGTTCTTATCCATCATGACGATGTGCATGTTACTTGTACCAAAGTCATCTTTTACTTTTTTGATCGACACATTACTGTTCAGTGTTGCAGGAAGTGAATCTGCAATGTTGTAGTAGATCTTTGTATGATTATTACCGTAAATTGCAGGAAGTAATAATACAAGAAATGCTACGATCCATACTTTATAATACTTTGTGATAAAAGCGGATGGACGATCCATGTTGCTTAACAGTAATTTGTGTCTTGTCTTTTCAATCGGCTTATCAAATACAAGGATCAGTGCCGGCAGGATCGTTACACAACAGATAACGCCGATCACAACACCTTTCGCCATTACAATACCAAGGTCACGTCCGAGTGCAAATGTCATAACACACAGTGCGATGAATCCGGCTACGGTAGTAACGGAACTTCCGACTACTGATTTGAATGTGTTGGCAATCGCATGCCCCATGGCTCTTTCTTTCTCGCCAGGGAATCTCTTCTTATTCTCTTCATAACTATTCAGAAGGAAGATGGAATAATCCATCGTTACACCAAGCTGCAGGACTGCTGTCAATGCCTGTGTGATATAAGAAGTTTCACCAAGTATAATATTACTTCCAAGGTTATACAGAATCGCAAGTCCGATACTTAACAGGAACAGAAACGGAACAACAAATGATCCTGATGTAATCTCCAGAACTACCAGACTCAGAAGTGCTGCAATTACTACATAGATTGGAAGTTCTTTCATTGCAATGTTCTTAATATCTGTAACGATACCTGTCATACCGCTGATGAAACACTGTTTATTCGCAATCTTACGAAGCTGTGTCAGTGCCTCCATGGAATTATCGGATGATGTCGTATCATCGAACAATACCAGCATCATCGTGGCATCTCCATTGATAAACGCTTTTCTGATATCTTTTGGGATCATCTCAGTCGGAAGACTGATATCTGCCACATCGTCATACCAGAGTACATCCTGTACATGTGGCACTTTCTCAAATTCTTTTTCCAGCTTCTGTACGTCTTTCATATCCATGTTCTCAACCGCGACCATGGAGAACGCACCCATTCCAAATTCATCTACCAGTATATCCTGCCCTTTTACCGTCTCCAGGTGATCCGGCAGGTAACTCAGCAGGTCATAATTTACTTTCGTCTTTGCTATGCCGATTACTGACGGAATAATTAATAAAACTCCAATTATCAACATCAGTATTCTGTGCTTGGCAATCCATTTGCCAACTTTGACCATTATTTCCATCTCCTCTTATTTTCTTTATGCATTTATTATTATAGCCAAGAATGACCAGTAGTCAATATTTTATTTAAATTATTTTTTTATTTCGTTGATAATCTTTATCCATATTGGCGCACACAAAAAAAAGAAACAGCACATCCCGTGTTGTTTCTTTTTTGTTTCTTTTTTGTTTCTATTCTATAATTTATTGCTTCACACATTCCGAGAGCAGCTTAATGTGCTGCTGCCTCTGCATTTCCGGCAACTTTTTCTTTTCGTTTGTCATGCATTGCAAATAATCCGGCTAACAGAGTTCCTGAGATGGAATGCCATGTACAGGATACCGCACAGATAATTGCAGATTCCGGTGTAGATGCAAACTGGGCAGTTGTAGTTGCAAGATTCGTTGCAAGTCCGGCATTCTGCATACCTACTTCGATAGAAATGGTTCTCTTCTTTGACGTATTCATACCAACCAGTTTTCCTGCTCCATATCCAAGCAGATATCCAAGTCCGTTGTGCAGTAATACTGCTACGAAGATCACAACACCTGACTGGAAGAACTTGGCTCCCTGTGAAGATACCACACCGCCGACAACACATGCAAGTCCGAGAACAGCAACTCCCGGCATAACTTTCTGAAGTTCCCGGAATGTTTTATTCTTTCCCAACAGATAATTTAATAAAAATCCAACACCAACCGGAAGGATAACAGTCTCAATGATTGATACGAACATCGGAAGTCCCTTGATCGTGATCTGTGTACCGCTTGCCAGTAAAGATACCATGAGTGGTGTCATAACCGGTGAGACCAGTGTGGATACTGTTGTCATTCCTACGGAAAAGGCTACATCCCCGCCGCACAGATAAGACATGATGTTGGAAGATACACCTCCCGGACAGCAGCCTACAAGAATCAGCCCAAGTGCGATTCCATCCGGCAGATTCAATACCTTTGAAAGCGCAAATGCAAGGAATGGCATGATCAGATACTGCGCAACCGCACCAACACAAATGTCAAACGGACGCTGTGCAAGAATCCTAAAATCTTCCGTTGTAAGTGTCAGTCCCATACTGAACATGATAATACCAATGATAATAGACTGACATGTGAACTTGTTCGATACCATGTCTGTGAACAGTGCCAGATTTACCCAGCCCATCATAGACGGAAGGAAAAATGTAACCACTGCGATTGCGATTACAACAATTGACGTGTAGTCTGATAAAAATTTGCTTACTTTTTGTAATGCTTTCATTACTCTTCTCCTCCTTTAAGCAATCACTGTCCACCAAAAAAAATCCCTTTCCAGAATATACTCTGAAAAGGGACGAAATCTATCCGCGTTACCACCCTAATTCTGTAGAATCTTTCTACAGCTCTCATTCACGTACCATCATACATGCTCCCTGTAACGGGGGATACCGGCGAGGTTTACTTTGATATTGCTTTCAACCCGCTTCTTAGAGAGGATATCCTTATCTGTTTATTACCTGCTTCCACCAACCGCAGGCTCTCTGTGAAATAACGATAGATACGGCATTGTTCTCATCAACGAATTTCGGTGAACTATATGTGTTTTTACAAGTCCTTATTATAAACCTGTCATTTCAAATGTCAAGTATAAATTTTCATACTTTTGCATATTTTTTCATCTCATCTTGCAAAATGCTCCCTGCCTTCCCGGATTTCTACTCTCCGATCCTTGGAAGATTCCATCTGTAATGAGCCGCGAGAAAACGTATCAGCATAACGATTAGTGATGACACCACCATCGCCGGAAGTTCTCCGTAACTTCTGTATATGATCACACATATCCACGCCCCCGCAATGGATGCGCATGCATAAATATGTTTCACAAATATATACGGCGCAACTCCTGCCATCGTATCACGCAAGAGTCCTCCTCCGACTCCCGTCATTGTACCAAGGAAAACCAGCAGAAATGTATTGTCGATATAGCCGCAGCTGATGCCTTTTGTCACTCCCATCGCCGAAAAGATTCCGAGTCCTACAGAATCCATTGCTAACATAAGTTTATCATAGACCTCACCAAAACCATCCTGCAGATATTTCCTGCGGAAATATATAATACAAAACACAAGCACCGCAGCAAGTACGGCATAGATCACATATACCGGATGCAGAAGTGCCGATGGCACCTTCCCAAGTATAACATCACGAACCATACCTCCGCCAACTGCCGTTGACACACCAAGCACGATCACTCCGAATATATCCATGCTGCACTCAATTCCAACCATTGCCCCCGATGCTGAGAACGCTACTGTTCCGATCAGTTCGATTGCAAATATAATCCACTCCTGAATATCCATCTTGTTTTCCCCATCTTGTCGTTTATTTTTTGTAAATTTACTGTCCTGTTCATGCTCTGTCATTCTATTTCCGAAGGTCTTCCAGCATCTCTCTGACCGTCTTCCCATACACCGGATGACGTTTATAAGGTGCAATCTCATGCAACGGCTCCAGTACAAACGCTCTCTTATGCATCTCCACATGTGGAATGCATAAAGCATCCGTCTCTGCAACCAGATCGTCATAGAATATAATATCCAGATCCAGTGTTCTCGGTCCCCAATGTATGATTCGTTCTCTTCCTGCCTCTTTTTCAATTCGGTTCAGCTCTTTTAATAACTCTTCCGGATATAATAATGTCGAAAGCTTCAGACAACCGTTTAAGAAATCCGGCTGATCCGTCACTCCGTACGGAGGTGTCGTGATAAATGTCGATACCTTCTCCACCTTTGTATTCTTCATCTCATCCAGCGCCTGTACCGCGGCTTCCAAAATGCTTCTGCTATTCCCCATATTCGATCCGAGCGCAATATATGCCGTATGCCATTCACGCTCAATCTCTACACTGACCGTCTTAAGCGGCAGTCCGACCGGTGCCCACGGTTTCTTGATCTCAATCTGCACCTTCTGAAGACCTGCTATACGCACCAGCATCTCCTCTGCCAGTCCTTCCGCAACCTTCTCCAGAAGCTTAAACGTATGACTTTTCAAATACTCTGTGATAAATGCACTTGCTTCTCCATAATGGATAGATGCAGTCAGCTCATCTGTCAGTCCTGCCCGTCTGGTATCCGTATACATAACCGCAGACACCACAAATTTCTGCCCCAGTACATTTTCCTCCGGAAACACACCATGATTGGCAAATACTTCCAGATCTTCTATCTTTATCTTGTCCGGTTTCATCTCATTCCTCACTCTTTCTATACTTCGTGTCCCCGCATGATTGCTTTCGTCATCTGAATGGCTCTCTTATTTTTCTCTACATCATGGACGCGTACGAATGCACATCCCTTCTGTACCCCATATACGGTCGTAACCATCGTACCTTCTTCCCGCTGCGTCACCGGAAGATCCAGCGTCAGTCCGATTACGGATTTTCGTGATGTTCCGAGCAATACCGGATATCCAAGTTCATTTAATATCTCCATCTTATCGATAATCTCCAGGTTCATCTCATAAGTCTTTCCAAATCCGACACCGGGGTCAAGGATGATCTTGTCATCCTCAATGCCTGCTGCTTTTGCAAGTCTTACACATTCTTTCATATCATCCATGAAATCTTTCAGAAAGTCCTGATATTCCGCCTTTTCCCGATTATGCATCAGACAGCATGCAGCCTGATACTTTGCGATCACACTTGCCATCTTCTTGTCATATTTTAATCCCCAGATGTCATTGACAAGATCTGCACCTGCCTGAAGTGCAGCCTCTGCGACATGGCTTTTGTAGGTATCGATCGACACCGGTACATCAAATTCTTTCTTAAGCACTTCAATAATTGGCGTCACTCTTGCAATCTCTTCTTCATCCGTGATCTGGATATGTCCCGGACGCGTAGATTCCCCGCCTACGTCAATGATATCTACACCTTCTTCAACCATCTGGTGTGCATGTGCAATTGCCGCATCCATTCCGTTAAACTTTCCTCCATCGGAAAAGGAATCCGGCGTCACATTCAGGATTCCCATAATGTATGTATGATTTGCTGTATCAAAATTCTTTCCACCTATGATCATATTATTATCTCCATATTTTTCTCTTCTTCATTCCAGTTACACTTCTTCTCTGCCATGCAGGAAAGACACATTCTGGAACGTTTATCACTTTCATAGAACAGTTCCTCTATCGGCTTCATATGCTCATGCCGTCTGCGGTGTCCCCTGACTGCCAGACAGATCAGTGCTTTTTCTTCATCCGTAAATGTAAAACCAGTCGGAAGAGAATCCAATATCCGCCTTGCTATTCTCTCTCCTGCGATCTCATGCGGAATCTGCTGTCTGTACTGAAAAGATTTGCCAATATCATGCAGCACCGCCGCTACGTAGATCAGTTCCTTATCGAATCCAAGCCCTTCTTCCAGATTCTTAATGTAAGCAATTCTTGCCACATCCAGAAGATGGTTCATCTGATGACAACAGAATACCCTATCCGTCTCACATTCACAGATACGCTTATAGTATGTCTGATACACTTCATGATTCACCACCGCATTCAGACGGGGCATCCCTTTTTGTCTTTCTGTTACTCTTTTCATCTACATCTGTATCTCTTTCTTTTTATCGTCCAAGCATCCGGAAAAATCTCTCTTCCAGTACCGGATCTGTCTCAAATACACCGCGTCTTGCAATTGTCACAGTCTGGCTTCCCGGCTTCTTGATCCCACGCATTGTCATACACATATGCTCTGCTTCGATCATAACGATAGCCCCTTTCGGCTGCATATGCTCCATCAAAGCATCAGCAATCTGTCCGGTAAGCTGTTCCTGAAGCTGCAGTCTTCTTGCGAATACCTCCACGGTACGGGCAAGTTTGCTTAATCCTACAACTTTCCCATCCGGAATATAAGCAATATGTGCTTTCCCATAAAATGGCAGGAGGTGATGCTCACATGTCGAATAGAATGTAATATCTTTCTCTATTACCATCTCATGACTGTCAACGGTAAATGTCTTAGAAAGATGTTTTCCTGCATCCTCATCCATACCTCCATATATCTCTTCATACATTCTTGCGATCCGGTCCGGTGTATCAATCAGTCCTTCCCGGTTCACATCTTCTCCCATTCCTTCCAGAAGCAGCCGCACTGCCTGTTCTATCTTCTCATGATCTATCATATTCTTTCCTTTCTCTGCGGATTCTGTACGCATCCTTCCATACACCGGATTACTTCACTTAGATATGACAATGAACCACATGCGATCACCGCGCGTTTCCCACTGTCTTCTGTTGCATAAGTGTACGCTTTTGCAACAGCATCTCCAATACTCTTTTCTGCGTACACGCTCAACTGTTCTGTCATACAGTCTCTTACACATTCTGCAAGCTTCTCTGCCGGCAGTGTACGTTCCTTATTCGGCAGATCTACCGTATACACCCGCTTTGCTGACGGACACAGAATCTGTACGATCTTCTCATATTCTTTATCTTTAAATACACCCATGATCAGGATAAGTTCCTCTCCCGTAAAATACCGTTCAATGGATGTCCTAAGCTTCTTCGCCGCATCTTCATTATGCGCACCATCTACGATCACAATCGGATCTTCAGACAGACAAGTAAAACGTCCCGCCCATCTTGTTGCATCAAGACCGTCCCTCACTGCTCCTTCCTCAATCTGATATCCCAGCTTCCTGAGGCTTTCAATTACTTCCAGTGCCACAGAAAGATTTTCTCTCTGGCACTCTCCTGCAATGTGGTTCTGCATATGCGCATATTTTTTATATGAAAATGTAAGTCCTTTATAATCTTCTTTTTCGATACTCATCTGTTCCGGCTCTGCTTCTGTGTATATACAGTTCAGACTCTCTGCTTTCTTTCGCAGGATCAGTCTGACATTCTCCTGCTGTCTTGCTGACACTACCGTACATCCCGGTTTGATGATCCCGGATTTCGTCTGTGCGATCTCTTCCAGGGTATCTCCGATCACCCCCAGATGATCAACACTGATCGTTGCAAATACTGCGCAAACTGTATTCTTAATTACATTCGTCGCATCTGTCTCTCCGCCGAGACCGGTTTCCAATACAACCAGATCACATTTTTGTTTCTTAAAATACAAAAAAGCCATCGCCGTCTCTACTTCAAACACTGTCGGAACAGGTTCTCCTTTACATACAAGCCGGTCAATTGCTTCTTTTATCTCTTCCATGATCTCTGCAAATTCTGATTCAGAGATCCATTTCCCATCTATCTGTATCTTCTCCAGATAAGAAATGACTGTCGGTGAAACATATCGCCCGGTTTTGTATCCTGCCTTACTTAATATCATTGAAGTGTATGCAAGCACAGATCCTTTTCCATTCGTTCCTGCAATATGTATGAACTTCAGATCATCCTGGGGGTTCCCAAGTTCACGCAACAGACCTCGAATCGTATCTAAGCCAAGTACACTTCCGTATTTCGACATCTCGTCCAAATATACCCTCGCTTCTTTATAGGTCACGTCTTTATTTTCCTTTCATCAAAAAAATAGTGCTGTCAAACAGACATTTCTGCCTAACAGCACTATCATACCACTATTCAATCACACTAACAAGTGATTGCTTTTTTAATTTATTAGATATTCAGCAGATCACTGAACACCTTCAGTGCACCATCTGTCTCGTGTGCAAGTACACGTTTTGCAAGTACTTTACCAAGCTGTACACCTTCCTGGTCAAAGCTGTTCACATTCCATACAAATCCCTGGAACATAACTTTATTCTCAAAGTGTGCAAGAAGTGCACCGAGAGATCCCGGATTTACCTGCTCTCCGATAATGATGCTTGATGGACGTCCGCCTTCGAAATTCTTATTACGGTTCTCATCGGATTTACCACATGCAAATGCAACGATCTGGGCAGCTACATTTGCACAAAGTTTCTGCTGGCTTGTACTATCCTGGATCACAACATCTGTTTCCATCTGGCTGTTCTTGTATCCAACGAACTGTAACGGCACGATATCCGTTCCCTGATGCAGTAACTGATAGAATGAGTGCTGTCCGTTTGTTCCAGGCTCTCCGAAGATGACCGGTCCTGTAGGATAGTTAACCGGCTCACCGAAACGGTTGACAGATTTACCGTTAGATTCCATATCCAACTGCTGTAAATGTGCAGGGAAACGGCTCAGTGCCTGGGAATATGGAAGTACGGCCGTACTTGGATATCCTAATACATTTCTCTCATATACACCAATCAGTGCATCCAGCATTGCAGGGTTCTTGAATACATCTTTGTTCTTAGAAAGTGCATCTTCTGCTGCAGCACCATCAAGGAACTGTGCAAATACTTCCGGTCCGAATGCCAGAGATAATACAGCGCCTCCAACTGCAGATGTAGAAGAATAACGTCCTCCGATATAGTCATCCATGAAGAATGCTGCAAGATAATCGTCACTCTTAGCCAGTGGAGATGTCTCACTTGTAACAGCGATCATGTGCTTAGAAGCATCCAGTCCCGCATTCTTCAGTGCATCTTTTACAAATGATTCATTGGTTAATGTCTCAAGTGTTGTTCCTGATTTTGATACCAGTACGAAGATAGAATGTGCAACATCGATAGAATTAAGTACAGCTGCCGCATCATCAGGGTCTACGTTACTGATGAATTTGGCTTCCATCTTGAATGTGTCATTCTTCTTAGCCCAGTTCTCAAGTGCAAGATACATTGCACGAGGTCCGAGATCACTTCCACCGATACCGATCTGTACAACCGTTGTAAATTTCTCACCGGCTCCGTTTGTGATCTCTCCTGCATGTACTTTATTTGCAAAATCTGCGATCTTAGCCTGCTGTTCTGTATAGAATGTACGCTTGTCCACTCCGTCAGCCTCTACAGCTTCTCCAAGCTGTCCACGTGTCATGTGATGAAGTACCAGACGTTTCTCTCCTGTATTGATCACTTCTCCGTTATAGAGTGCTTCGAATTTTTCTGTCAGCTGAGCTTCATCTGCTAATTTAGCAAGTGCTGCCAGCACTTTATCGTCAACCTGCTTTGCAGCATAGTTATAAGTAAGTCCCTCTGCCATCGGAACGCTGTAATTCTTTACTCTTTCGGCTCCGTTCTCTCCTGCCATTGCTTTTACAAGATCTACACGTTCTACGTTCTCAAGTTCTTTGAATGATGTAAGGGTATCTAAGTTGTTCCAGGTAATCATAATATTAGATTCCTCCTTAAAAAAATAAATATGTTGCTGGTCTGTGATCCAAACCGCATTCTATATAAATATTAGCATATTTTAACGATAATAACAATTCCTATGGCGCCCTTTCATTATTCGTTATTCCTGCTTCCGTAATCATAGCCATATTTTCCATATGTATGATCCGTATCATTTTTTCCTTCTACATCGTTCAACACAAATCCTGCAATTTTTCCCTGTACACTCTGCAGCATTTCCATTGCTTTTCTTATCTCACCTAAATCTTTATACATTGTCCTTACAACAAAAACATACCCGTCTACATAACTGCTTACGATTGCCGCATCTGCCACAACACCTACCGGCAGTCAATTCCAAGATATAACAGTTTTGCAAATAAATCCTGTGCTGCCGGATTTGAAATCTTGGTAAAGCTTCTTAATAAATACGCAACAAAAAACAACCAACATACCGTTGATTGTTTCTTATCTTTCATATACCTTCAAAACTGCATACAAGAAATATTTTCTTCATCCTACCTATCACCTTGCTTGGTCATGCCCTCGACCGATTAGTATCAGTCAGCTCCATGTGTTACCACACTTCCACCTCTGACCTATCTACCTCGTCGTCTTCAAGGGGTCTTACTACTTACGTAGGGATATCTCATCTTGAGGGGGGCTTCACGCTTAGATGCCTTCAGCGTTTATCC
>ERZ779894.2047-NODE-2047-length-18898-cov-4.116383_pt1 | contig 18898 bp, 10 predicted proteins | sample MGYA00511587_ERZ779894 | MGnify/ENA primary metagenome ERZ779894 (study PRJEB29588, sample SAMEA2160490) | human gut metagenome | biome: human gut; feature: human-associated habitat; material: faeces | place: Denmark | collected 2008/2010 ... | reverse complement strand
TTCACAAAAAATGGAATGATAGATGTGTAGTGTATGCGGTTTTGAAGGTATATCAAATATCTTCAATTAAATAATCCTCGATAGCTCAATGGTAGAGCATTCGGCTGTTAACCGAAGGGTTGTTGGTTCGAGCCCAACTCGGGGAGCTAAGATGAAGAAGCGATACAGAAATGAGAAATCATAGCTGTATCGCTTTTTTGCTGTCTGTAGCCATTAAGAAACGCCATCTAACATTTTAACGGTTTTCCATAACATTTCTTCCTGTTCATGGAAGAAAGATTTCGTTATAATAAAATCAGACAGATCACGGAATATGTGCAGAGTCAGGAGTCGTGTCAAGGCGGAACTTTTTCCGATAGGCACTTGGCGTCATGCCCTGCTTCTGGCGGAAGGCTTTGGTAAAAACTTCGGCATTCCGGTAACCACAGGAAAAAGCGACCGTTTCGATGGAGAGATCCGTATACGATAAAAGCTCGAGCGCACGCGTGATCCGGCAGGAAGAAAGATAGTCCTGCGGTGAGGTATGGAGATATTTCTGAAACAGGGTATAAAGGTAACTCCGGTTGATGCATACATATCTGGCAATATCCGAGACAAGAATTTCATTGGAATAATTATTTCGGATAAACTCAACAGCTTTTTCCACGTAAAGATTGCCGCTCTCCCGTGCAGAAGGATCGGCAAGCGTGATTTCGCGGGAAAGAATTGAGAAAAACTGGTACAGACAGCCTTCCAGAAGATACTGGTCCGAGGTGTCATAGGTATTGTGCTTCTGCATCTGAAACAAGAGGGACTGCAGTTCACCGGAAAAGTTGCACTGGTAGACAGGGTGCTCCTCGGAAAGACCGAGTTCCTGTACATAAGAGGCAGCTTTTTCGCCGTCAAAACCGATCCAGAGATATGTCCAGGGATCATCCGCATCGGCTTCATAGTAGGTGCGGACATTTGGCATCAGGAAAAAGCCCTGTCCGGCGGTTAAACGGTAAGTGCGGTTTCCGATGGTAAAAGTGCCTTTCCCGGAAATAATATAGTGGATCACGTAATTGGGGCGTACAGCCGGGCCGTAGCTGTGGAACGGCTGGCAGGCTTCGTAGCCGCAGAAGCAGAGATAAAGATCCGAAAATTTATGCTTTGGGACAGGAAGTGTCCAGGAAGTTTCCATAAGTATACCTCACAAAAAGAATCATCAGAAAAGCTGGAATGTCACAAAGGATGAGATTCCGAAATATCAGTAAAATTATATCGTGTTTTGCAGGATACTGCAAGATGCCGCAGGAGGAGGAAATCATGGCAATCAAAGTAAGTGAAAATGGACGGTTATTTACCCTCCAGACAAAAGACAGTAGTTACCAGATGTTCGCAGATGACAAAAATGTGCTTCTGCATCTCTACTATGGAGAAAAAATCGGTGAGGAAAATCTTTCCGGTCTGATTTTCTGTACGGATATGGGATTTGCAGGAAATCCGGAGGAAGCAGGCCCTAACCGGAAATATTCTCTTGATACACTTCCGCAGGAAATTCCGGGAAGTGGTGTCGGTGATTTCCGTGATGATATGATTGATATCCGCCACGCGGACGGCAGCTTTGCAGCAGATTTTCGTTTCGATTCGTTCGAAATTCTGGATCATTCCTATGCCATTCCGGGAATGCCGGCGCTGTACGATACAGAGAAAGAAAAAGGCGAGACTCTTGTTATTACAATGACGGAGAAGGCTTCCGATATTGTGCTGAAGCTGTTTTACGGTGTATTTGAAAATGAAAATGTAATTACGAGAGCGGCAAGACTCGAAAATCACGGAGAAACGGCGATTGAGCTGGAAAAAATGCTGTCATTCAGCATGGATCTGATGTATGAAAATTATGAGATGATTTATTTCTCGGGTCGTCATGCGATGGAGCGCACGGCAGAGCGGATTCCGGTGCAGCATGCAAAAGTCGAGATCGGCAGCACCCGCGGTACATCGAGCCATCATTACAATCCGGCTGTGATCCTCTGCGAGGAGGGTGCGGGTGAGACACACGGTTCCTGCATCGGCGCATGCCTCGTTTACAGCGGAAACTTTGTTGCGGCAGCACAGAAGGATCAGAAAAATCAGACCCGTTTTCAGATGGGTATTCATCCGACCAATTTCTGCTTCCATCTGGAAAAAGGAGAGGCGTTCGATACCCCGCAGGCAATCTTAAGCTATTCCGGAACCGGCCTTACCAAACTGTCACAGCAGTATCATGAGATCATCCGCGAGCATATCTGCCGCGGCGCATACAAGCATGCCAAACGACCGATTCTGATCAACAACTGGGAAGCAACCTATTTTGATTTCAACGAAGAAAAAATTCTGAAAATTGCAGAGCAGGCGCAAAAGCTTGGCATTGAGATGCTGGTGCTTGACGATGGCTGGTTTGGAAAACGAGAGGATGATAACAGTGGCCTCGGCGACTGGTTCGTCAACGAGAAAAAGATGAACGGCTCCATGGCGCAGCTTGCAGAAAAAATCCATAGGATGGGCATGAAATTCGGTCTCTGGTTTGAGCCGGAGATGATTTCCGAGGACAGTGATCTTTACCGTGCACATCCGGATTGGGCATTTGCAATTCCTGGCCGTGTGCCGAATCACAGCAGAAATCAGCTTGTACTTGATATGACGCGTGAGGATGTGCGTGAGTATCTGCTGGAGCGTCTGACAACCATTGTTCATGATGCAAAGATCGATTATGTCAAATGGGATATGAACCGCAGCGTCTGCGATGTTTACAGCCATGTGGCAGCTCAGAACAGAAACGGGGAGCTGTATCACCGCTACGTACTCGGCGTTTATGATCTGCTCGAGCGTTTCCTTGCCGCATGCCCGGATCTGCTGCTTGAGGGCTGCAGCGGAGGCGGCGGACGATATGATGCCGGTATGATGTATTATTCCCCGCAGATCTGGTGCAGTGATAATACCGATGCGATCAACCGTCTTTCTATCCAGTACGGAAGCTCGTTCTTCTACCCGATCAGTACCGTTGGTTCCCACGTTTCTGTATGCCCGAACCATCAGACCGGCCGTGTGACACCGTTCCGGACAAGAGGCGATGTGGCGCTGGCAGGAAGCTTTGGATATGAGATGGATCTGAATAAGATTTCAGAGGAAGAAAAAGAGATGGTAAAAGAGCAGGTTGCTGCGATGCATGAATATTACGAGCTCACACACGAAGGCCTGTATTACCGTCTGACCGGACTGAAAAAACAGGATTTCATGGCATGGGAGTTCGTGGCAAAGGATCAGAGCCGCGCACTGCTTACGATCGTAAAGACTGACGCAGAAGGAAATATGCTTCCGGTTCACACGAAAGTGTGCGGTCTTGCAGAGGATAAGCTGTACCGCTGCAGCCTGGACCAGGAAGTCCGCCTTGGCCGTACCTGGAACCGTGCGGGGCTGACCCTGCATCAGGTGCTGGAAGAGTATGAGAGTATCCGGGTCGAATTTACAGAAGTAAAATAAAAAAGATAAGAAAAATCTTCAACTGGATTTGAGGGGGAGGGAACCTCAATCTGGTTGGAGATTTTTTTTGCATAAAGAAAATCAAAGCAGGAGGGAAGAAACGTACTCTTTACAGTGCAAAAATAGTTGTGATACAATAAGCAAAAGAAATTTTCTGACAGAAAATAAAGATGGAACTGTCAAGAAAGGAAATTGTACATGAGAAACAGAAAAAACTGTTTAGCTGTTCTTCTGATGACAACTATTGTGGTAATGGGATGTGGAAATCAGCAGGTGGAAAAGGAGAATCCATCGGCTGTCTACGAAAGAGCATCCAGTGTCCAGGATGAGTCAGAAGATGGTGAAAAAGAGTTTCTTTCTACATACCAGAATATTATAATCACACTTCCAGAAGGCTGGAATGTAATGAGAGATGAGAAAATCCAATGTAGTTTCATATCGGAAGATGGGGAAAGTCTTGAGATATCGTATCGGGAAGGAATGGCAAAAGTAGTGCTTATGGATTTTCCGGAGGACGAAGAGAGCGCTGAAAATTTGCTCTACCCGAATGAAATAACAGGGGAAAACAGCATCAGCGATTTTATGGTGAAAACAGCTAACGAAGGAAAAGATAACGAGAGTTCCTTTTATCGTTTCCAGGTAAAAAATTCCCTGCAGATTCCGATTGCATTTTTCTGCGGGGTGAAAACGGAGAATGAAGGGTATCAGATCATATGGAAAAAAGGAAGCGGCAGCAACGATACACAGCAAATCGTGCCGGAAATACTGGAGTCTCTGCAGTTCCCGGACAATGAGCTGCTGACAGAAACATTTCAGACGGCCTGCCAGGAGCAGAAAAGAGCGCTGGAAGCAGAAAATAATTCGGATGGCGTGAAAAAGCAGAAAGGAAAGAAAACAGTCACCTGTATCTCCCCGGTCAATGTACGCACGGAACCCAACATCAGCACAAGCCAGGTCCTCGGAGCTCTGACGACAGGGGAAGAAGTGGAAATGCTCGGAAAAGAGAACGGATGGTACAAGATTTCGTATGAGGGAAAAACGGCGTATGTGTACGAAGACTATGTGAAAGAAAAAGAAAATTAAAAAAATGATATTTTCAAAAAAGCTGCCGAAGCAAACAGAACCGGCAGCTTTTTTGAAATAATTTTGAAAAAGAAAAATCCCGGAAACTATCTGTTTCCGGGAAAATAGAGGCGTCGACCGGATTTGAACCGGTGGATACTGGTGTTGCAGACCATTGCCTTACCACTTGGCTACTGCGCCATATTTAATTAAATGACTCCAACGGGAATCGAACCCGTGTTACCGCCGTGAAAGGGCGATGTCTTAACCGCTTGACCACGGAGCCGAAGTTTTTGATTTGTCTGCCGTGATTTTTGCTCAGCGACAAGTAGTATATTATCATAAGAAAACGAGTTTGGCAAGTGTTTTTTGAAAAAAAATCAAAAATTTTTGAGATTTGTGTTGTCGTGCATTCAGAAGGAAAAAATTTGATGTTTCGCTGTATAAGAAAGTGATTTATCTTTGCGTAGATATAAAAAGGGAACAGAAAAATTTGCCGGGTCAGGGCATAGCTTTTCGATATTCTTCCGGTGACATACCAAAAGTCCGGCGGAAAATGCTGGCAAAATAGCTGGGGCTTTCAAATCCGGTATGCAGAGCAATTTCCAAGATAGAAAGCGAGCTGCCGGTAAGAAGATCTGCGGCTTGGGTTACGCGGTACTGGTTGATATAGGAAATAGGCGTTGTGTGAAAGTGCGTTTTGAAGAAACGACAAAAATATTGTGGATTCATATTGAGTATAGCAGCAAGATCTGAAAGACGAATTTTGGAATCATAGTTATCCTGAATATAACGTAAGAGTTTTTTACACTGATCAGATCTTTCTTTTTTACGAGTGCAGAGGGGTTCCGGATGAAGAAAAAGCTGGTATTGCGCCAGAAGTGCAAGAATCCGATACATGTCACTTTTGATCAGAAGAAACCAGCCGATGGGTTTGGTATCGTATGCATACAGGATTTCCTGGAAAAGCTCAGATAATGTCAGTACAAATGTTTTCTGTGTCTGAGAGGAGGCTTCAGCAGCAGAAAGCTCTTCCAATGGAAAAGCCGGAAGAAGCAGTTGATGAGAGAGCAGCGGACGAATCCAGTCTGCTTCACAGGAATCCAGATAGGCACATGAGAGAATTTCTGGGAGAAATACAAGGGCATGGTGAACCGAAGGGGTAGTTCCAATGCTGCAGAGCTGATGCAGTTCGTGACTGTTGATGAAAAGAAAAGTACCTTCGGAAATTGTCCGGGTTTCAGTTTTCAGTGTCAGAGTGAGAGTACCTTTTTCAACCCAGATCCATTCTAATTCTTTATGCCAGTGAAAAGGAACAGAGAGCCCGCCATGCGCATAATCCTGATGATAGATATGGAGCGGAACAGGTTCGGTTCCATGCACGGTAAAATCCCGGATTCCGCCAGAAAGAACAGGGGAACAAGATTCAGGAGAAAAGAGCTCTTTTGAACGTTCTTTTTTCATAAAAGTCAAAATCCTTTCATTAAATACGAAAATCAGGTTAGAAAATATAAGATAATATCATTATACTGCTCTTATAGGAAAAAAGAAAGAGAGGACAGAAAATGAAAAGAGAGTGGTGGCATAGCTTAACCGTATATCAGATTTACACCAGAAGCTTCTGTGACAGCAACGGAGACGGCATCGGCGATTTTGGAGGGATTCTGCAGAAGCTGGACTATCTGCAGGAGCTTGGTGTTGGAGCCATCTGGCTTTCGCCTTTTAACGATTCTCCTAATTATGACAATGGATATGATGTCAGTGACTATTATAAAGTAATGGAAGAAGCGGGCACAATGGAAGAGCTGGAAGAACTGATCGCAGCCTGTGAAAAGCGGGAAATTGTGGTCATGATGGATCTTGTTTTAAATCATAGTTCCCATCTGCACCCATGGTTCCTGGAAGCCAGAAAGGATCGAAACAGTAAATACCATGATTTTTACATCTGGAAGGAAGGAACGAAGGAGCAGCCGCCAGAAGGCGGCGGAGCATTCTTTGGAGGAAGCACCTGGGAATGGGTGCCGGAAGTTCAGGAATATTATTATCACAGTTTCAGTGTAATGCAGCCGGATCTGAACTGGAAAAATCCGTCGCTTCGGAAAGAGCTGTACCGGATGATCCAGTTCTGGATGGATAAAGGGATCCGTGGTTTCCGGCTGGATGCAATTGACAATATTGTAAAAGATGGACATGGAGGAAATGATACTCATTCAGAGCAGATTCATACATACTTAATGGAAATGAATCAGAATACGTATGGAAAATCAGAACAGATCCTGACAGTGGGGGAAACCGGAGGTGCTACGGTAGAAATGGCACAGCAGTATTCTGATCCGGAAAGCCAGGAGCTCAGTATGATTTTTCAGTTTGAACTGATGGGAATCGACGGCATCCGAAGTGGAAACTGGGATCCGAAACCGTATACGCTGCCGCAACTGAAGCAGCTCTTTGAAAAATGGCAGACGGGACTGGAAGAAAAAGGATGGAACAGCCTGTTCTGGGGAAACCATGATTTTCCGCGTGTCGTATCGCGCTTTGGAAATGACAGGGAACCGTATCGGGAAAAATCAGCAAAAATGTTGGCTGTCCTTCTCCATGGGATGAAAGGAACTCCTTATATTTACCAGGGGGAAGAAATCGGTATGACAAATGTGTCAGGGCTTCGGATCGAGGACTATCAGGATATCGAGTCTGTAAATTTTGCCGAAGACCGTAAAAAAGAAGGCTGGGAGGAAGAAAAAATTCGTACCTATCTTGCACGGAACAGCCGGGACCATGCGCGGACGCCAATGCAGTGGAATGCGGAAAAACACGCCGGATTTACAGCGGGAACACCGTGGATGGCGGAAAATCAGAATTACGAGGAGATCAATGTGGAAAACAGCAGAAAAAATCCGGATTCCCTCTTCTATTTCTATCAAAAACTAATTGCGCTGCGTAGGAAAAATGACACTCTTGTTTATGGGGATTTCCGTCTGATTGAGGAAGAAAATCCGGATATTTTTGCTTATGAGAGAAATCTGGGAGAGAAAAAGCTGATTGTGCTCTGCAATTTCCGGGATACCGCGGCAGAGATGAAAGCCCGATATGATTTGACAAAAGGAACGGTTCTGATTCATAATGATACAGAAAGTCTCACAAAAGAAGTGTGGAAGTTACAGCCGTATGAGGCGTATATGATTGAACTTCTGCAGTAAAAAGACAGAAATGAAAAGCAGCAGGAGAAGAAAACTGCAGGAGCAACTGGAAACAGGAGGGAGAAAATGTATCGCGTTCTTCTTGTAGAAGATGAAGAAATTGAACTGGAGACATTGCGGGATTATATTGACTGGAAAAAGAACGGGATTTCCAGAGTATTTACCGCGCGCAATGGCAGAAGGGCACTGGAGTGCCTGGAAGAAAATATGGCAGATATTGTGATTACGGATATTCAGATGCCAGGAATGAGTGGAATTGAACTGGCAGAGACGATCGTACGCCGGGGATATCCATGCAAAATTGTTTTTCTGACAGGATATGATGATTTTTCCTATATCCATTCCGCTTTTCAGGTGAATGCCGTGGATTACCTTTTAAAGCCATTTACGATTGAAGAAGTAGAAGCATGTCTGAAAAAAGTGAGAAGTGAACTGGAGAAAAGTGAGATAGCAGACTGGTCGCGGAAAACGGCGGCGAAGCAGTTGCTGGAAATGGCTTTGCGGGAAAAACAGGAAACAGAGCTTTTACGGAAAAATTTCCGTGGTGTATTTGGAGAAGAACTGGAAGAGTGCAGGTTTGGAATCATAGCGGTTTATGGAAAAACGGAAGAAAACATCTGTAGCCAAATTCAGGAAAAATACAAGGGCATCCGTTACATCAGCAAAACGGAACGGATCAGCATTCTGCTGCTGGCGGGGTATCTGTCGGTGAAAGATACGGCATTTCAGATCTGGAATGATTTGAAAGAAGACGCACCGAGAGCCGTTGGATGGTGCAGTGGAGCATGGACAGCTGACTGCCTGTACGAAAAGGCGGAAAAACTTCGGAACTGTTGTGTTCTGGCATTTCATATGGATCCACCGGAACTTTTCTGTGCAGATGAAAAAGAAACGGAAGAGGAAAAAGCATATCATTTCCGAGAACAGAAGGAGCGGAGAGAAGAAATCTGTCGTCTGGTCAGCAACGGGAAAAAGCAGGAAACGCTGCAGACCATGAAAGATTATTTTCAACAGCTAAAGGGGCTTGCGCCGAAAACATTTGCGGGAGAAGTTTACAATCTCTATATGTATCTATGGAACCGTCTTGTTTTGAGCGATGAACTGCTGGAAAACTGGATGGAAGCAGAAAAAATTTTGAGAGAAAATGAAATTTTTGAAGTAAACAACAGTTATCAGATGCGGGAAAAGATGAAGCAGTATCTGGAACGGATGTTGGCATTTTTTGAAGAACAGAATCAAAATCCAAATTACTATGCCGTTTATCAGGTAAAAACATATCTTCAGGAGCACTGCTCGGAAAGCGCAGATATCGAGAAGCTGGCTACGGAGGTCGGTTTGTCTCCGAATTATCTGAGGAGCCTGTTTAAAGAGGCAACAGGAAAAACGATTTTGGAATACAATACGGAAATGCGTCTGCAGAGGGCGGCGGAACTGTTAAAGAATAAGAAAAATAAAGTACGGGAAGTGAGTCTGGCGGTTGGATATGAAAATGTTTCTTACTTTGGCGTTGTTTTTCAGAAAAGATTTGGAGTGACACCAAATGAATATCGTAAAATGGTATAAAAATCGGAGTTTTCAGTTTAAACTGGTGATCGGCTATCTGGTACTGGCACTGATTCCAATGCTGTGTGTTACCTGGTACAGTTATGGAAAAACAAGGAATGTGCTTCTTACTGAAGCATATCAGAGTGCAGAACAGGAAGCAGAACGAATTGAAAAAAATTTTTCTACGATGGTCGAGCCTTACGAAACAATTCTGGATGTGCTGTATGTGGATCAGATGCTGAGCGGATATTTGTTTCAGGATTACAGCAACGATTCTTATGAAGATATGTTTTACTATATTGATAAGAAGCTCAGCGAAATCTGTCTGATGAATGCAGGAATTTACAAAATCTGTTTTTACAGCAACAATGAAACGCTTCCGCAGGATAATTATTATTTTTATTCCATGCAGGATCTAGATCGGAGGGAACGTGTGCTGACATTTGATGCGATAGGGGAAACGGTATTCTGTGGGACATCTGGAGACGGAAAAGCATTTCATATGAATCGTCTGATGAATTTTTATCCACAGGGCGGGATGAAGGGCGTACTGTCGTTACAGATTGAAAATCAGCAGATACAGCCCCTCCTCGAAACAATAAATTCCACCGATGAAATTTATCTGGTGGATCAAAAAGGATATATTCTGGCTGCTTCCGAACCGGAAATGGCAGGCCTTCCGATCCGGACCAGAATGCCGGAAGAGGATCTGGAGCAGAAAGCGCAGATTGAGTTTGAGCGTGACGGCATTTCAAAAATCGGAAATATCCAGAGCGGAGTTTTCGGAACAAAAATTCTTGTGATTTCGGATAAGGAGACGGTTTTAAAAGACGCAAAAGCTGTTTCAAGAAGGATGATGTTCCTGATCCTCTGCAGCGCGGCTATGGTATTTCTCTGCATTATCTGTTACACAAGATGGATTTCCGCGCGGGTGCAGAAAGTGGTGTATGCAGCAAAACGGATGGGACAGGGAGAATTTGATTACCGTCTGGAAAATATGGGAGAAGACGAGATCGGACAGATCGGGCTGGCGTTTAATCAGCTCAGTGATCAGATTCAGGAGCTAATTCGGGAAAATTACGAAAAGAAAATCCGGATTCAGACGAGCGAACTGAATCTGCTGCAGGAACAGATCAATCCGCACTTTCTTTACAATGCACTTGCGGTTATTTCAGCACTGGCGATGCGGGAAGGTGGAAAACAGACGATGCAGGCGGTCAAAAATTTGTCCAGCTTCTACCGGATTTCCCTGAATAAGGGAAAACAGGTGCTTTCCATCCAGGAAGAAGTGGAACTGCTGCAGAGCTATCTGAAAATCCAGCAGATGCGTTTTCGGGACAGCGTACAGGTGGAGTATGAGATTGCAAGAGAAGTACTGACATATCGAACCATTAAACTTCTTCTGCAGCCGCTGGTTGAAAATGCCATTCACCATGCGAGAAAAGAGGAAGAAGTTCTCCACATTGCGGTCAGAATTCAAAAAGAAGAAAGGGATGTGGTATTCCAGGTGACAGATGATGGATGTGGAATCGAGGCGGAAAAACTGATTAAACTGCGAAGTTCTCTGCGGCGCTCAGAGGAAGGATATGGACTGAGAAATGTTGCAAACAGGGTTCGTCTGGCTTATGGAGAGGATTATGGTGTCCGAATAGAAAGCCAGGAAGGATATGGAACGACAGTTTCTGTCAGAATTCCAGTAAACGAATAAAAAATCAAACAAAGCAGAAATAACTTCGTATTGTTTGCATAGAAGAGGAAACAGAAACCGGCTGATAAAGGTGATTTTGCCCGTCAGCCGGTTTCTGTTTCGTTAGATATTGACAGAAATCGTAAGAAAACAACAGAATAAAAAAGAGAATTATAAAACTCCGTTAAATCGAGATAGAAATCATAAAAAAGTGAGATTGTTGCAGGACAGACTATCCATTAGAATGGAAACATAGACAGCAAGAGTGTACAAGATGAACAAAAAGAAGAAAGAAGGAGAAGGCATGAAAAAAGAAAACGTGCATGCAAAGCACAAAAAAAGCCTCGCGGAACGGTTCTGGAAACAGAAATATCTGTTTTTACTGCTGCTTCCATCGTTGGTATGGGTCATTCTGATCTGCTATGCACCAATGACAGGACTGTATATGTCCTTCATCAACTACACGCCGCAGGGTAGCGGCTATTTTGCGGATATGGTGAATTCGCAGTTTGTCGGTCTTGACTGGTTCAAGTATTTCTTTTCCACAGATTTCACAAAAATCATGAGAAACACACTGGCAACCAGCTTACTGACACTGTTATTCTCATTCCCGCTGCCAATCATTCTGGCGCTTTGCCTGAATGAAGTTCGAAACCAGAAGGCAAAGAAATTTGTACAGACCGCATCTTATATTCCCTATTTTATTTCCTGGGTTATTGCGGCAAACATTTTCCTTACATTCCTTTCTTCAGACGGCGTCATCAACAATCTGTTAAAATTCCTCGGATTAACCGATGAGTCGATTCTGTTTTTCCAGAAAGGACCCTATTTCTGGTGGATCATCGCGATCGCAAATGCGTGGAAGGTACTTGGATACAATGCGATTATCTATATGGCGGCAATCTCCGGCATCAGCCAGGATATGTATGAAGCAGCGGATGTGGATGGTGCGACGAGAATGCAGAAGATTCTGCATATCACACTTCCGGCATTAAAGCCGACCATTATGATTCTTCTGATTCTGGCAATCGGAGGTGTTCTGAATACAGGATATGAGCAGCAGCTGTTGATGTCTAATGATGCTATTTTAAATTATTCTGATGTACTTGATACGTATGCATACCGCTATGGTCTGAAAAACGGAATGTATTCTTACGGTACTGCAGTAGGATTCTTTAAATCCGCAGTCTCCTTCATTCTGGTCATCAGTGCAAATGCACTTTCGAAGAAATTCAGTGATGATAATACGGCACTGTTTTAGGAGGAAGGAAAATGAGAGAAAAAGCAATTAAAATCAAAAGAAAACGTTGTGCCAGTGACTGGTTTCTTGATATTTTCAAAGTGGTTTTTCTGGTGTTAGTTACTGTGATCTGTGTGTATCCGTTCTGGAACATTTTTGTGGTATCCATTAACGATGCAACCGATGCACTGCGCGGCGGGCTCTACTTTCTGCCGAGAAAACTGAGTCTGGCAAGTTATAAAGATATTCTGGGACGTGCCACATTTTTGCATGGCATTCTGATCACTGTACTTCGTACTGCAATTGGTACACCGCTGGCGGTCCTTGTCACGACAGCACTTGCCTATGTGCTTTCCAGAAAAGAGCTGCTGTTCCGGAAACAGCTGAACCTGTTCTTTATCTTCACCATGTATTTTGGCGGCGGAATGGTTCCGTATTATATGGTATTAAAGAGCCTTGGAATGCTGAATAATTTCATTGTATTTATTTTCCCGAACCTGGTAAGTGTTTATAATATGATTCTGGTAAAGAATTATATAGAGGGAATGCCGGCAGAGATTTTTGAATCGGCGAAAATTGACGGAGCAAACGATCTGACAGTTTTCTTTAAAATGGTAATTCCATTATCCAAGCCGATTATTATGACCATTGCACTGTTTGTTGCAATTACACATTGGAATTCTTGGTTCGATGCATATTTGTTTACGAATGCACAGTCTTTAAAAACAATGCAGTCCATTTTGGTTGAAATTCTGAATCAGTATCAGACTTCATCAGCGAACCAGGCGGCAAATCAGGCGTCACAGACCATTACACCAGACAGCATTCGAATGGCTGCTACGATGATTGCGACCATTCCGATTATCATGGTTTATCCGTTTATTCAGAAATATTTTGTTAAAGGAATCATGCTCGGATCTGTAAAGAGCTGATGATAGAAGGAGGAAAAGAAAATGAAGTTCAAAAAAAGTATCGCAATGGCGATGAGTGTCCTGATGGCAGCGGGAATGCTTGCAGGATGCGGATCAAATGGCAGTACATCATCAAGTACTGCATCCGGCAGTGCATCATCTGCATCGGGCGAGGTATCAACAGACGGAGTTACGATTTCTATCTTTGACAAAAACTCCGGAAGCAATACCTTTGATGATCCAGTTGCAAAAGCAATTGAGGAAAAAACAGGTGTCAAAATTCAGGTAGAAAATCCAACCGGAGATCCGCTGGAAAAATTGAACCTGATGCTGACCGGTCAGAATTACCCGGATATCGTCTTGATGGATCGTGGAAATGATATTGTAAACCGTTACATTGAGGCAGGCGCACTGCTTCCGTTGAATGATCTGATCGATAAGTACGGCCCGGATGTAAAAGAGATGTACGGGGAAACCTTAAACAAGAGTCGTTATACCGATGGAAAGAATTACTATCTGAATAACTGGTACGGAGAAGATCCGGATCCGGTAGCCGGTGTTCTGATGCGCTATGATTATCTGTGCGAAATCGTTGGAAAAGACCGCGCAGACAGCGATGAGCCATTTACACAGGAAGAGTATATTGACATTTGTAAGAAATTCAAAGAACTTCATCCGACCATTGACGGAAAAGAGAGTATTGCCATTACCTTTGATGCAGAATCCAAAAACTACGATGGAACATTAAAAGGAATGTATGGTCTGAAAACATATTATCAGGATGGGGACAATCTGGAACATGTTGCCAAAGCACCAAACTTCAAAGAGATGATGTCCTTTGCCAATGAACTGTATACCGAAGGCCTTCTGGACAAAGAGTGGGTTGTCAACAAGAAAAATCAGTGGACGCAGAAACTGTCTGCAGGCAACGTATTCAGTACCTTTGCTTCCTACTGGGATACCGATGCAGCAAATACAGCACTTGCTTCTTCTGCAGGAGGAGATGCAAAATTCTATTCCTATAAAATCCTTGGAAACGGAATCAGTGCAGATGAAACTACTTACTCCGGAAGAAGTACACTTGGCTGGGATGCAATCGCGATCACCAAGAATTGTAAAAATCCGGAAGCAGCCATGAAGATGATCAACTACCTTGCAAGCGAAGAAGGACAGTATCTTCTGATGTGGGGTATTGAGGGAACCAACTGGAATATGGAAGATGGAAAACACGTTCCGAACGATGATCTGATTGAAGGATTCCAGACGGATTTTGACAAAACAAAACTGGATACCGGCGTCCGCAAATGGACCTGGTTTGTAAAGAACGGAAATGGTACAGACGGAACTCCATACGATGTAACACAGTATAAAGTAAAAGAGACCCGGCAGGTGGCTATGAATCACTTTGGTGAGAACGACAGATGGGATACCGCAGAGTTTGCAGGCCTTACCCCGGCAGGAAGCACTCCGGATGGCTTGAAATGGCAGAAAATCCAGGATATCTACGATCAGGAATATCCGAAGATTGTGAATGCAGACAGCCACGATGCGGCAATGGAAGAGTACGACAAGATGATTTCCGAAATGAATGACGCAGGACTGGAAGATGTAGAAAAAGTTATCACACAGAATTATCAGGAGCGTATGAAACTCTGGAATGAGTAAGCTAAAGTAAAATAAAAAAATCACACACGGAAAAGAACCGGCAGAAATCGAAATACAGATTTCTATGTCGGTTCTTTTTTATCAGAAGAAGCATTGCGATTTTCAAGGAATCTGGATATAATGAGGAAAACTGGAAAAACAGGGAAATCCAACCGCATGAGACAGGAGGCATCGTACATGGCAGCGAAAGAACAGTTAACCGCAATGGAAATGATCTGGGGATTTATGAGTGGGACGACAGGACATATGGGAAAGACGGACTTTGCGCCGCAGAAGGAAGCGTTCGGGGATTTTGCATCTCCGGAGACATATTTTCCGCGTGTGACGCCGGAGAGTGAGGGAATCTCCTCGGAAAAGCTGACGCAGATGCTTCGTGAGCTCGCCGCCGCCCGCCATACGGACATGCATCACCTGCTGGTCCTGCGGAACGGACAGGTCATCTGCGAATGCAATTTCGCCCCATACCGCAGCGGCATCTGGCACGCGACGTATTCGATGTGCAAGAGCATCACCGGCATGGCGGTCGGTTTTCTGATCAGTGAAGGAAAACTTTCCCTGGACGAGAACGTCTATGATATTTTTGAAAAACGAAATGGTCTGCTGCAGAAGATCCTGCGCCCGAATCTGACCGTGGAGCATCTTCTGACGATGAAGAGCGGCGTACAGTTCAATGAGATGGGCGTTGTTTCCGGCAACGACTGGGTGGACAGCTTCTTAAATGCGCCGGTCAAGGGAACGCCGGGCGAAGCGTTTGAGTACAACAGTATGAACACGTATCTGCTGTCTGCAATCATACAGGAGCGCACCGGCATGAAAATGGTAGATTACCTGCGGCCGCGTCTGTTTGAGCCTCTTGGCATCCGGAAAGTCTTCTGGGAGAGCTGCCCGGCAGGGATTACGAAAGGCGGCTGGGGCCTCTTCCTGTGCCCGGAGGACGCGGCCAAGCTCGGGGTGATGTACGTGAACGGCGGAAAATTCGAAGGAAAACAGATCGTCCCGGCGGAATGGGTCGCAGCGTCCACCTCCGTTCATGCGACACCGCCGGAAAAGATGGGAAAATATGGCTATGGTTACCAGGTCTGGATGGAGGAGCGGCCGGGCAGCTTTGCGTTCAATGGCATGCTGGGGCAGAACGTACTCGGTTACCCGGATACCGGCGTGGTGATTGTGACGAATGCGGGCAGCAACGAGCTGTTCCAGACGTGTGAGATGCTCGACATTGTGCGGAAGTATTTCGGCGCGGAATTTGGTGCAGAGCTGAAATCCGGCGAGGCGGAAAGTCCGATGGCATATCAGAAGCTGGTGCAGACCTGCTGTGATCTGGAGGGCGCGAAAGAGACACCGGGAAGAATCCTGCGCGGCGGCTGGAAGCGGAGAACACCGGGGCCGCGGAACAGCGGAACACCGCGTCAGATCGACATGGCGCAGCTTCTGCACGGAAAAGAATATAAAATGGAGGACACGCATGTCGGCATGTTTCCACTGACGCTGCAGGTCTTCCACAACAACTTTTCCGACGGCATCCGCCGCATCGGTTTCTTCTATGAAAAAGGCCGTTTCTTTGTTGAGCTGACCGAGGGAGAAAAAGCACAGCGCATTGCGATCGGTCTTACGGGGTCCAAAGTTGTAGAATGGGTGGAAAACGAGGAATCGTATCTGCTCGGAACGACGGGACAGTTTGCGGAGAATGAAGACGGCGAACTGGTGCTGAAGCTTGAGTTTGCATTTCTGGAAGAGGCCGCAAGACGGAGGGTCAAAATCATTTTCCAGCGTGATTTCGAGCGGATCAGACTGGAGTGGAATGAGACACCGGGCAAGGATCTGATTATCGAGGGCCTTGAATCCCTCGTGACGGATGTGGCGATCGCACCGCTTCTGCCGTCGCGGTTCCGCGAGCGGAGCCTTGACATGATCCATCTGCTGATGGCACAGACCATTGAGCCAATGGTAGAGGCACACCGTGTGCGGCCGGGAGAAGAAACGGAGACAGAAGAAGCGGCAGCGGAAGCTGAATCGGCCGTGGCAGTGGAAAATGCGGAAAACGCAGAAGAAACGGTGTAAAAACAGAAAAAATCAGAAGAGAAATGTGGATAAAAAAGGGAATGGAGCTGCCGGATGCGCAGTTCCATTCCCTTTTAAAAATACAGATTACAGATTCAAAGCCATATCGCCGGATTTGATCAGGTTTGCCTTGCGGAATACCTCTGAGAAGAACAAGGTGATCACAGCCGGAAGCACGAAGTGGAGCAGAATAATTTTGATGATGACGAGCTTCGGATCATCGTAAGCGATCATCGTCTGATACGTTGTGATCTGTCCGACAAGACCTGCGGAACCCATGCCGCTTCCCGTTGCATTATTCTGCATATTGGCGAGGATTGTGGAGACGGGTCCTAAAATCGCACTCGAGAAGATGACGGGCAGCCAGATCAGCGGATGACGCATAATATTCGGCACCTGAAGCATCGAGGTTCCAAGACCCTGTGCGACAAGGCCGCCGAATTTGTTTTCCCGATAACTTGCAACCGCGAATCCGACCATGTTGCAGCAGCAGCCGATCGTTGCGGCACCGGCGGCAAGACCGGAAAGATTCAGAATGATGCCGAGTGCAGCGGAGCTGATCGGCAGTGTCAGAACCATACCCATGACGACCGAAACAACGATGCCCATGATGAACGGCCGCTGTTCCGTTGCCCAGTTGATGATGCTTCCAAGGCCTGTCATCATCTGGGAGATCGGCGGTCCGACGAGCAGTCCGACAACGGAACCGGCTCCGATGGTGATGACCGGTGTCACGATGATATCAACCTTGGTCTTGCCGGAAACCAGATGGCCGCAGGTGATGCCTGCGAAAGCTGCGATGAAAGCGCCGAGCGGTTCGCCAGGTCCTGCCAGAACGGCATTTCCGTCCACAAAGAATGTGCCGCCGGTGATCTTGCCGGCATAACCGCCGACCATGGCGGCGACGGCTGCAGAAACCGTGACAAGCGGGCTTTCCCCATATTTCACTGCCACGCCGACACCGATACCGGCACTTGTCAGGGCTGCGGCAGCTTTTCCAAGCAGATAGATCACATTTCCGGTCGAACCGCCGATCAGAAGACCGATCTGCTGAATCATCGTACCGATAATCAGGGTTGCAAAAAGACCCTGCGTCATGCCGCCGAAGCCATCAATGAAGATGTGCGAGGCGACTTTTTTGATTGTTCGCATATGGAATTCCTCCTCATGTATGTGGTGTGTTACTGTATTCACAAGTGACTTGTCAGTCGACTTTTAGTCTATCATAAGATGGGGGCGGGTGCAATCCTTTTCCGGGGGCATAAGTTGACAAAAGAAAGGGGCACGCTTATAATTGAGACAAATTCAGAGCGCTTCGAGAAAACAGCGCAGACAGTAAAAAAGTGATAAAGGAGACGCATGGGAAAACAGAAAAAGAAACAGAAAAAACGCGGCAATCCGCTTTGGACTCTGGTATTTTTAGCGGCACTTGCTGTTTTCTGCTTTTCCGGGTACAAGCTGATCGGCATTTACCTGGATTACAAGACCGGCACGGATGAATACCGGGATCTGCAGCAGTATACGACGGAAATTACAAAAACACCGGAGACACCGGCAACGACGAAAACAGAGGAGCCGCAGGCGGAATCCGAACCGGCGGAGCCTTCCGAACCGGAGCCGGAACCACTGTCGTATCCGACAGAACCGCCGCTTGCTGTCGATTTTGAATCCTTAAAAGCGATTAACCCGGATGTGAAGGGATGGCTTTATATCGAAGCTCTCGACATCAGTTACCCGGTCGTACAGGGGCCGGACAACGATGCGTATCTTCATACGACGTATGAGGGAACGAGCAACTTTGCGGGTTCCATTTTCCTCGATTACCAGAATCAGGGTGATTTCAGTGATGGAAACACAATCGTTTATGGTCATAATATGAAGAATCTCTCCATGTTCGGAAAATTGAAACAGATGAAGGAGCAGGAAAAATATAGGGACAGCGTCTATTTCTGGATGCTGACGCCGGAATCAAACGATGTGTACCAGATTTTTTCTGCCTTTTATACGGAGGCAGACAGTGATGTCTACACGCTGTATTCCGGCGGGG
>ERZ779894.2046-NODE-2046-length-18900-cov-4.500982_pt1 | contig 18900 bp, 19 predicted proteins | sample MGYA00511587_ERZ779894 | MGnify/ENA primary metagenome ERZ779894 (study PRJEB29588, sample SAMEA2160490) | human gut metagenome | biome: human gut; feature: human-associated habitat; material: faeces | place: Denmark | collected 2008/2010 ... | reverse complement strand
AATCTTTATATGGTAACAATAAATTAAATTAGATAATAAATTTATTTTTAACATATCATCATGAAAATATGAACAATCAAAAAGGAGTTTTCATGATGAAAGAGGTTACATTTGAAGGCATCTTTGCGGGATTGCAAATTCTTCCTTCAAGAGATGAAACGGAAGTTAAATTCATTGACATTTTAGAGAAGCAAAAAGAACTTATGGAGCTTGCATTAGCAAACCATAGCAAAGTCATGCAAATTCGTTTTGATTTTTATTACCCATCTGATGGTTCTATTCTTCCTTCCTCTGATGACATATCTGTTTTCAGTTATAACTTTTCACGGAGATTGAGGCGAAAGGTTATAGCAACACATAAAGTTGATCCATTCTACCTTTACTTATTTGGATTAATGCAAATGCTATAAAGAATAAATTTATTATTTTTGGTATAGCAAATAAACTCTGGAAAAATACTGTAAAAACAAATGAAGATGGTCTTGTTCATTATTGTTTGAACAAAAAAAGAGATCCTGAATACGACAATGGAATCATCATTGATAGATACAAAGATAATTTTTCCTTGAAAAGATATACTGCATTCAGCTCTGTAAGCTATCTTTCAAAAACTTTTAGCAAAGATCAGCTTGCAAGACATTCATGGCGATATGGATGTTCTAGTATTTATAGAGCCTAAAAAAGGAGATAAATCATATTTGGAGATGAAACATTATTTGATCAATTGCGTAAGGAGCTGACTCCATTTTTTACAAGAGAATTTGCTTCTGAAAAGATTGGAAGAATCTTTTCTGCGAAAAGCATGTCGAATGCTGATGCTCTTGGGACTGGTCCTGCTGTGAAAGTCAGAATTGGCAATAAAATTGGATACGAAAGAGACTCATTTATCAGATGGCTGAGAGGAAAAATGAAGCATGATACTCCTCATGTAAAAAAAGAAAATACTTTCCATTATATGCCTGATTCAACACTATTCAGAACGTTTTGAATTGGACTAGGCGATGGAGTGTTTTTCAAAACCATTTTTACAGGAGAAAGTTCATATGCTTCATATTTCGAATTCAATTGCTGTCCATGTACTTCAGATTCCTAATGATAAAAACGGTAGAACTGCAATTGTGTCTGCAAGTCTTGTTATGACAGATGGAAGAGTCATAAGTGATGTTTGTTCCGAATATCCTCGTTCTCCTTTTGAAAACGAAGATACTCTTGAAATCGCTAAAAACAGGGTTATAAACTCCATTAAACAAAAAGCCGAACCCTATATCAAAAATCATCGAAACATATCTCAAGATGGCTCTCAGGATGATAAAAGTAGATTCAAGGGAGGAGGAGACAAGCCTGCCAGCCGGAGTCAACTTTCCCTCATTCGCAACAAGGCTCAGGAACGGGGGAAAAATCCAGAGGAGCTTGCTGCTTCCCGCTTTGGCAAACGCCTACAAGACCTCAAGGGATGGGAGGCTGATAGCCTCATCAAAGAACTCCTTACAAAAACACGCTAGTCCGACAGAAGGGTATCCGAATACCATCGGATACCCTTTTTCTCAACTATCTGCTAAATGCACTCATCTGGCTTATATTCTTACAGAAACGGAATGCAAACGTGAAATACAAGCCTCCCTTTACCATTACTCCTGTCATCCTTCGACTCGTGAGTGAAATCAGCGAGCTTGTTGGTCATGTTCAAGCCCTTTCGGGTTCGACCTCCTCTCTCCTGCGTAGGGAAAACCGGATTCGGACCATCCATGCCTCGTTAGTCATTGAAAACAACACGCTCACTCTGGAGCAGGTCACAGCGGTCCTGAACGGAAAACATGTGTTGGGTCAACCTCGTGAAATTCAAGAAGTTCGTAATGCGTTCATTGCATATGAACATCTGGAAACATGGAACCCTTCCTCGCAAAACGACATTCTTGCGGCCCATGCCATGCTGATGGCTGGCCTCATAGATCATCCGGGACAGTTTCGGACTGGAGGCGTTGGCGTCTTTCAAGGTCGCCGTGTAGTGCACCTGGCTCGTCCAGCTCACTTGGTTCATGAGCACATGGCCAACCTCTTGACGTGGCTCGCAGCATCCGATGCTCACCCTTTGGTAACAAGTTGCATATTTCATTATGAATTTGAATTCATTCATCCCTTTGAAGATGGTAATGGGCGGATGGGCAGACTGTGGCGAACGCTCATACTGAGCCGCTGGAAACCGCTTTTTGCATTTTTGCCGGTCGAAACCGTTATCCGTGGGCGTCAGGAAGGATACTATGCAGCCCTAGCTCAGGCAGACAGCGCGGGTGAATCCACTCCGTTTGTGGAGTTCCTGCTAGACGCTTTGCATGTGGCTCTGAACGAAGTCGTTTCCTCGGATGTGGAACACACCGATCCAGATACCGACCCAGATACCGATCCAGTTCAAAAGCTTCTCTACGTATTTCGGGAAAAACCTGAACAGGGAATCGCAAACCCCATGAAAGCACTAGGACTCAGTCATAAACCCACGTTTCGCCGAAACTACCTGAATCCGGCCCTTTCCCAAGGATATCTAGAACGTACCATCCCTGACAAACCAAACAGTCCGGCACAAAAATATCGACTAACGGGAAAAGGTCGCCAGTTGATACACTGAGCCCATTTCCATTTTGTGCGGTCTAAATCTGTTCGGAGTGTCCAAAATACATCTGCCGCAGGAGAAGAATTTCTTCGCACAACGCACCGCACGCACAGGCGTTTGTTCGCTGCCGAATGATATCAAACTCCTCGACATCGGTATCCTCAGCCATTGGTGCGGGACACATTGTAGGAACGAGGAAAAAGAACGAATCAGATCCATCTGGCTTTCGGAAAGATAAAGCAGGGGACGCATGGAACACCTCCATGCCCTGCTTTCGCTTCAGCTTTATAGCGCCTCACAAGTACCCCCCCTGGCGGCGCTCCAGAGGGAGGCTTCGTTTTTGCGGTATGGCGGCGTTCCGGTTTCTTCACCTGTGGATACTCAGTCTCACCCCTCCCCCTCACGGAAGAGTCTGTCGCCCATATCGCCGCATACGGCTGGTCCGGCAATGTCCGTGAGCTTGAGAACTGCATCCAGCTCCACGTCAATCTTGCCGAAGGCGCGTCCATCGTCATCCCGCCGCTGGCCCCGCCCGGCAGGACGCCGCTGTCCCTATCGAGGACTTCTCAACTCAGAAGAGCGGCTTCGAAAAGAAGCTGATCGCCGAAGCGCTTGAACAGTACGGGGGAGACATCAAAAATACGGTGTCATTCCTGCATATCCCCCTCAGCACCATGTACAACAAAGTCAAACGGTATAACCTGATCCCACAGCGCCTGAAGACCCCGGAATAGGACAATATCCATGAGTAGGACAAGGAACTCGGCATGCTCGTAAGTCGCCTTTCCCCGCAGTCCAAGGAATCCCTGCGCCTTTTCCTCAAAATGCTCGTTTGAGCCGTGCTCCGGGTTCCTTGGCACGGCACGGAAAAACGATGGAGGCGGAACGCGTTCACTGTGCGCCCCGCCTCCATCGTTTTGGGGAAAACCTTATCCGCTATTTCTCTCCAAGCAGCCTCAACGCTTTGCCGCACAGGGTATTGCGCAGTGCCTCATCGGTGAAGGGGCGCTCTTTCCAGCCGCTCAGACTCTGGGCAAGGTTATGCACTGGGTAGGAGCTGGCGTAGATGATGCAGTATTTGAGGATATGGTTGGCCGCATACGCGAATTCGTCGGCCTGGGGGACGTCCTTGATATGTACATACAGATCAGGGCACAGATAGACGTTGGGGCAGAGCATGGAAAGGGCCAGCGCCTTGGTTACATGCGGCCAGCAGGCGTGCGGGACGACGATCTTCATCTTGGGATGCTTTTGGGCGACCCGCATGATCTGATCCGGATCCGAATAGGTCATGTCCGGGCCCACAAAAAAACTCGCCGTGAGCGAAACGATGAGTCTGTGCCTCTCGCATCCCGTATAGATCGGCTCCAGAAGCGGATCGTCGTAATACAAGGACCGCCGCCAGCCACCGTCTAGGCACACGCCCCGGAAGCCCTGCCGGGCCAAGGCATCGACGCGATCCGGCAGATCGGCATCGTAAGGGTTGAGCCCGGCAAAAGGAATAAAAGTCTGTGGATAGGCGCGGGCCAGCTCAAGGATGTCCTCATTGTCGACCTCGCCGTATTCGTCGGCCTTGCGACCCATGACGACGGCGCGACTGATGCCGCTTTCCTCCATGAACAGCCTGATGGAATGTTTCTGTGCGGAAACAACGGGTTCCTTGTCGATGTCAGACCAAGCGGATCGGTCTGTTCGGGCTACTTTTCGTACAGAATGCCGCGCATGAAACTCTTATAGGGCGGGCGAACGCGGAAATCGATGAACATGGGTTCCTCCTCTTGTAAAAAATCCTGATGTACGTGCGGGATTCTGTGCATTTTGGACTGTCTGGATAGACTTAAACCGCACAGAATCCTACACGCAGGATAAAAAGGAGCCCTCCAGATTGAGGAGGATCCTTTTCTTTGCGAGGATCATTTATTATCGTACGGCATGATAGTTTTATTGTTTTGCCTTATTATATATATTAACTCATGTTTGCTATTGATATTCATACGCTTAAGTATATTCCTAATATGTGTCTCTAACGTAAGAGGCGATATGGATAGTATATCACATATAATATCTTCAGATATCTTTTGGGAAAGTAGGATTGAGATGATAGACTGCTGATGAGTGAGACCTTTAGACATAAAAAAATTAATCAATATATTATTTTTTTGTGATGTTTTTTCTATATACTGGATAGAACATCGTGCCTGGTAGAGCCAGAATGTACAGGCACCGCAGCTGGATAACAATACGATAAGCAAGAATATGAACAAAATATCCAATTCTTGGATACCATATACGCCGAAAAAGTGCAGTGAGCAGACTTGGGATCCGGCCCAGAACGCGAGGTACATATATCCTAGGCAAGCATAAAGTTTTTTCTTTTTGTTTTTCTGGAGGCGCGTCGACATGGCCGATACGGCCACGAAAAGGTACACGGCGAGGAGGCCGAAACCGAGGCGTAGCCCAACGAGGGACAGGCCCGGAGACTCACTGTGCAGGATCGGCCAAGCGGCATACCCGCAAAGCAGGAACGGGACAACAAGCAGGAAGGCTTGGTAGATGTCCTTTTCCAACGGGAGCTTTAGGAAGACGATGGCAAGAAGCCCCCCTATGCCAAAGAGCAGCGTCAATATCAGGGGAGTGGGTTCGCCCATCGGGCGCAGGAATACCACGAGGTTGTAGAAAAATCCGGCGCTGAAGCTGATGCCGCAGGCTGCGCAGATCAAAAGGTTCAAGTTCCCCATGCGCTGATAGTAAAAAAAGGTTGGGAGATTGGATTTTTTCTTTTCTTCGGGGGTTTCTTCCGGCTGTTGGACATGCGGAAGCAAAAAGCGGCTCATGCTCAAGGAAATGACGCAAAGGGCCATCGCCGTCGCTGGATGGAAATGTATGAAGCTATTGATGCCGGTCGAAAAGACGAAACTTCCGCCAATGATGGAAATGATGCTGCGGTACGGTATCGCTACGAGGCTATGGAGCCAGGCGAGAAGCATTATGGCCGACCCCGCCCCCGAAACGACGAGGACAAGGACGCTGAGGGTGCTGTATTCCTTCTGGGGGAACAAGGGGAGCGAAAAGAGTAGTGAAAACATGCACAAAGTTGCGGTGGAAGCCAGCCAGTCGTGACCTGCCCGGTAGAAACAGGGGGGCACCCGGCACTCCAACAGAAAAAGAACCAAAAATGTAAGACTTACAAAGAAGAACAGATGGATTGAGTCGCCGAGTTCTCCGGGGAAAAATGATTGCTTGGCGTCGAGTGAGATATCCAAAATCTGCCAATGCCAGACGATGAAGAAGCCTATCCCGCACAATTCCCGCCAATACGCGAAGGGGCGAAACAGGAACATGAGCGGGCTATCCGCTTGTCGGTGCTCTGCTGGGCTCTTTTTACACATAACGTTTATAGCTTTATAGATATTTTAATATGCTTAAATAACATAATTTTTTTGTATATACCTCTTTCCGGTATTCACTGGATGCGTACTGGAAACCGGGATTTTGCATCAAAAGCTGCCCTTAAAAGCGAATGTCTATTGATTTTTTAGCGCAGTTGTCTTTAAAAATACAAGTAGTGATGTTGTTTCTTTTTTCCCAATGTGGAAGGCCGGCCACGTTGAACACCTGTTGGGGAACGGGAACAGTGCGCTTCAAACATCATTTCAAACGAGGAGATAGTTATGAAAAAGATGTTTTGCCGTCAACTGCTTGCATGTTTTTGCCTTGTGGGGGTCGCTTTCACCTCTCCCGCCTTTGCCGCGTATGACGGGCCGAAATTCAGCTTCCGCGTTGCCCACACAACCCCTCCGGGCAACCATATCACCTTGGCCTTTGAAAAGTTCAAGGAACTTGTCGAAAAGAAAAGTGACGGCAGGATTTCCGTTCAGATTTTCCCCAACGCGATGTTGGGCAGCGACCGCGTTCTCATGGAAGGCGCCCAGAAAGGAAGCCTTGAGATGGCGGTGAGCTCCACCCCCAATATGGCTAACTTTTCGCCGTTGTATCAAATTTTTGACCTCCCGTATATCACGAGCCCTCAAAATCAGGAAAAGCTGTACGCGGCCATTGATTCGGGAGAACTCGGAAAATACCTTGTCAAGGTGGCGCATGATATCGCTCTCGAGCCCATCATGTACGCCGAGTATGGCTACCGGAATTTTGTAACGATCAAGAAGCCCATTTCGAGCGTCAAAGACCTCGCGGGGCTCAAGATACGTACTACGGATTCCCCCGTGGAAGTTGAAGTTGCGAAGGCCCTCGGCATGAACCCCACGCCTGTGGCATGGGGAGAAACCTATACCGCGCTTCAGCAGGGGACCGTTGACGGCGAAGGCAACACGTTCCCTCATCTGTATGGCGCCAAGCACCACGAAGTGCTGAAGTATGCGATCACTTCCGTCCATAACTACGGGATGCAGGTCATGATGGCCAACAAGAAGTGGTGGGACAAGCTGGACCCGAAGGCTCAGGGGCTGATCAGGGAAGCCGCCGCTGAAGCGTTGACCTATCAGCGTACGAAGCTGTACCCGGAAAACGAGGCCAAAGCCCGTGAAGGCTTTATCAAGGCCGGCATCAAGATTGTCGATCTGACTCCGGAACAGATTGAGGAATTCCGTGTGGCTACCCGTCCCGTGTGGGACAAGTTCATGAATCAATTCCCGAAGGAACTCGTACAGATGGTTCTGGACACCCAGAAGTAGGCGTCCTTGGGATGCGGATCGGCATGATCCGCATCCCTTTTTATGCCTGACCAGCCAATGGAGTAGCCATGCAGAAGTTGAAGAAAATGGTCGCTTATGCCGATACGCATTTTGAGAAACCATTCCTTATTCTGGGTTTGGTGGCGATGATTTTGATCATTTGCTATCAGACGCTATATCGGTATCTGATCACGTTCCTCATCCAGTTTGTCGGCGATCCGTCCAATGCTTGGATGATTGCCCCGTTTTGCGATCCTCTTGCGCTCAAGAATACGATTTCCCAGTATGTCGGCCTCTCTGTCTGGTCGGAAGAAACGGCGCGCTATATTTTTATCTGGATATCGTATCTTGCCATTCCTCTTGCGATCAGAGAGCGCAGCAATATACGCGTCGATATCATTTATGACAGGCTTTCGAATCGGCTCCAGGCTGCAAGCTGGGTCGTCGTCGACCTTTGCCTTCTGATCCTGAGCGGGTTTATGCTGTTCAAGGGATTTGAGCACGTCCGGATGCAGATAGAAATTCCTCAGACGACGGCAGCCCTTCAGATACCTTATTTCATCCCGTACCTGATCTTGCCGGTAGGGTTTGGACTGATGGTGCTCAGGGCACTGGAAGACCTTTGTGCCCAAGTTTACCGCATCCGGGCCACGGATTCTTTGTTGGCGGTCCTCTTTACGGTTTTCCTGTTCAGCCCGGTCTTTCTTTTTGAGCAGCTCAACGCCATCATGCTCCTTTTCGGGTACTTCATAGTATTGCTCTTTATCGGCGTTCCCATTGCCTTCAGTCTGGGCATTGCGTCCCTGATGACCGTACTGGGGGCCAATACCCTGCCCGTTGACTATCTTGCCTCGGTCGCGTTTACGTCCATCGACAGTTTCCCGATCATGGCCATCCCTTTCTTCATCGCCGCGGGGATTTTCATGGGGGCCGGAGGGTTGTCTCACCGGCTCCTTGCCCTTGCCGATGAAGTCGTAGGCGGCTTATCCGGCGGGATCGCTCTCGCCAGTATCGCCACGTGCATGTTCTTCGCCGCAATCAGCGGTTCTGGGCCCGCCACCGTGGCGGCCATCGGCACGTTGACCATCCCGGCGATGACGGAACGCGGTTACGACAAGATGTTCGCAGCTGCGGTCGTGGCGAGCGCGGGCGCCATCGGCGTCATGATCCCGCCCAGTAATCCTTTCGTGGTCTATGGCGTTGCGGGGCAGGCTTCCGTGGGTAAACTTTTCTTGGCGGGCATCACTCCGGGGATCCTGACGGGACTTGTGCTTATGCTCGTGGCCTATTGCATCGCCAAAAAGAACGGCTGGAGGGGCGCACCGCGTCAGCGTAACCTGAAGACCTTGGGGAAGGCGGTTTGGGTCGCCAAGGGTGCCTTGCTTGTCCCCGTCATCGTATTGGGAGGCATATACGGCGGCATCATGACGCCGACCGAGGCAGCGGCTGTTGCTGCGTTTTACGGCCTTCTCGTGGGCTTGTTCGTTTACAGGGAGCTCACATGGCGCTCTTTGTGGTCCTGCTGTCTGGAGTCCGCCCGGACTTCCGCTATTATCATCATGCTGATGGCGATGGCCACGATATTCGGGAATGTCATGACGCTTGAGCAGGTGCCCGAGCGCATTGCGTCCGCCATCCTCAGCTTTACGGAAAACAAAATCGCCATATTGCTGCTCATTAACCTGCTCCTGCTTTGGGTAGGCACCTTCATGGAGGCCTTGGCCGCTATTGTCATCCTGACGCCCATCCTGCTTCCGCTGGTCTTGAAGGTGGGCGTGGACCCCATCCACTTCGGCGTCATCATGGTGGTCAACTTGGCCATCGGTTTCGTGACGCCGCCCGTCGGCGTGAACCTTTTTGTGGCCAGCGGCATAACGAAGGTGAAGATCGAGCAGGTTTCCCGTGCGGCGGTTCCTTTCCTTATCGCCATGTTGGTGGTTTTAGGTTTTGTGACCTTTGTGCCGGAAATTTCCCTTTTCCTAATTGACTGATTGTGATGGGTGCATTGATGGAACATATCCTTTCGACACGTGTGTTATTGGCTGTCCTGAACGGATTGGAGGCGGAAGCCCGAGGCGGTGCCCCGGTATGCCTTGCCATCGTCAATTGTGGTGGAGGGCTCGCCGCCCTGCTCACTATGGATGGTACGCCGGAACGGGCAGTCTCGATAGCACAGGGCAAAGCTTATACGGCCTTGCGCATGGAAAGCTCTACAAAGGATTTCCATGAAAGGCTGTTGAGAGAGCGGATTACGATTGCCGATTTTTGCGATCCCGCTTTCACGACACTGGAAGGAGGCATTCCCCTTTTCGATGGGAACGGGAAGTGCGTCGGCGGTCTGGGGATCAGCGGCAGAAAGCCTGCGGAAGATGGGGAACTGGCGGAACGCTTAGGGCGTATCTTGATGGATCTACTTAACGGTACAAAACGGTAAGATCGTCGGATACGGCTTCCCGGATACTTCTCTGGGCGGGCTCCTTTTATATAGGAAAAAGCTTCATCTCAGATGGGGCTCTCCCGTGACTCCGCTGGAGGGCTTCCATCTGAAATGATGAAGTGTTGCGTTGGGATCCCGTGGTGCTTGCACCGTACGGATATGGGGGCAGTGGAGTAGAAGTGCTTATCCGGGACAGCCCTATGAAGGAATCAGTTTGAATTCACGTTGGGCGTTAACGATAAGGCTCTTCTGAGGCGCAGGTCAAATGATGATACCTTTAGCCGTTTGACCTTCCTCAGCCAATTTATGAGCGGCATATTGTCCTCTCCTCCGTTGATGTTGCCAATCCATCCCTGAATGTCGCAAGCTGAAGCACTTGGGGAGAATATTCCAAGGCATTGGTTACACATTTCAAGGAAATCTTGTGGTAAAGAACTTCCCCTGTTTCCTAAATAAGATTAAAAACTGACTGGTCCCAACAGGCTTTGAGCAATTCTGACAGACCGCCGATTTGGATTGTATGGCTCCTAGAAAGCGTCGTCGGCAACCTTGTGGTGGATTTGACTTCAATAATCCGTACAGGGGGTGAGGTTGGGTGGCGATAAGAGCGAAGTCCAGATGGATATTCAGCCGGATTGGAAGGCGCATATAGCACAGCGTTAAAATTTAAAAAGGCAGCTTGAGTAAAACTAGTTTAACTACATGAAATTATTGTAGTGAACTTTGACAAAATCCCCTTTTACGGCTTTTTTGAGGTGTTTTGAAGGAATTTGGGAGGTGAAAAAATGATTGCAAAGGCGCAAAAGAAGGCGTTCTCCCACAGGGAAAAACGCCTTTCATTTTGAAAAGAGTATAGGGAGAGCTACTCCGTTATGACGTAATGGCAGCCTCGGCCTTCTCCTTGTTTTTTCAGCAGCCCTTTATCCACGAGTCCAGCGAGAATTTTTCCAGCCTTTGAATCACCGCACCCCAAAAGGCCTTGGACCTCGGCATTTCGCAGTTTACCCTGGCTGCCAGCTTTTTGAAGTACTCGTCTTTCCTCATCAGAAAGTTCATCTGCTGTTTCCATAGAAGGAACAACACTCCCCTCAGAGTCCCCACCCGCAAGGAAGCTCAAAAGGAGTTCTTTGCCGTCCCGATCGATTATGGTGAGGGGCTTGAATCCTGTCGCACTGAAAGGCATCTGTAGCCAAAAAGTTTTCCCTTCCAAAATGCGTGCAGCCTTGCACACCTTGAAATGAATTCCCACTATGAAATCGCCTTGGTTCACAGCATCAAGAATCGAACTAGGTAGGGATTTTCACCTTTGTTTTTAGGTGAGGTAATGACGATCTCCGTATGAGCACGGATAGAGAACTCACTCGTTCCACCCATAGTTGCCTTCTCGGGAGCGTTGTCTGGACAATTATGACTATGATGGACGAGTATAGGCACGATGTTACATTTCTGCATTTCTTCCAGATATCGGAAAATGCCATTTACGGAACTTGCGTTATAAACACGGCCATCCGGGACAAGTGATGTAAGGTTTTCAAAAAAGATCGTTTGGATACCTTCTTCTTTTGCTTTTTCCAAAAGAGTATCTTGGAACCCTTCATCCAGAAGATTTACATCTTGATGTGATGCAAGTTTACAGATGGAAAAGAAATTATATTTTTGTTTCTGCAATTCATATTTTCCAAGACGATCCTTGAAATTCTTTGGCGTGCTTTCGCTATCAACGAGCAGAGTTTTTGTAGATACACCATTTACAGGAAACATACCCCAAAGGGAATTATGCGTGATTAAACTATTGGCAGCACTAAGCACAACATGACTTTTTCCCACATTTTTGGGACCATGAAGCATCGTAATTCCGCTAAAGATATGTTCTGCGGTAACGTCGGCAAGTTCCGTTGGCTGAGAATTCTCCTCAACCGTATCAGGATCGAAGAATGTGATAGCAGAGGTTGGTTTTGGAGGTAAGGAGAGTTCCTGCTTCGGTACGGCAAAAAAGCCAGCGTTCTTACCCCACTGAATGAACTCCTCATATCCACGGGCGTTGTTGACCAAATTCCGCAAAAAAACAGAAGGCCGGGCGATGGTGTCGATATAAACTGCCGTATGGAGGAGTTCTGCTTCCACAGGAATGTCCATCTGATCTGCCATGTCTTGGAGGTCACAGGGCGGAGCAGTGTGCCGCCGAGAACGGACAGGACCATGCGCGCGGCATGTACGGCGTGGAATTCGTTGAATTCGCATTGGCCTGCCAGCACCCCTTTGCCGAGCTGGCCACTCCACGGGGAATACATGGGCAGGTCGGTCCAGCTGCGGAGCTGTTGCAGGCTTTCCTTCATGGAATAGCTTTGGCCGTCGGCTGTGCGGTAGTAGCCGAAGTTCAGGAGCACCGTATCCCGGGGCAGTTCTTCAAGAGCTTTTTGCATGGCCTGTGCGGGCAGTGCCGCAAGAGTCCGGACGGCAATGCCCGGCTTCATTGCCGCCAGTTCCGGGGCCGCTTGGCGCAATGCCGTACGGGCGGACGTCGTGTCGCCGCAAATGATGGCCAGATGGCGGGCTTCCGGGTGGACGAGGGGGATGGATTCAAGGATGCGGTGGATGGAGAAATTTTCCAGAATGCCGGTATAGTGCGCCCGGCGTTCGGCAAGCTCTGCGGGAGGATCCGCGATGCCGCAAAAGACGACGGGGACGCCAGGGAAAAGGCGGTTCCCGTGGGCGAGCATGAAGTCCAGCGCGTCGTTATCCGTTACAATGATGGCTTTGAGGGATACCCCGGCGTATTTTGGGGCAAACAGGCTTACGAGTTCGTTATCCAGACTTCCGGGAGGATGGCGTTCATAGTCGAGATATTCGCAATGCAGGCGTATACGGAAGCCCGTTTCCGTATTTTCAAGCTCTTCAGAGATCCGCTTTATGATGTTGTATTCCCAGAAATGGCCGGAATGAAAAGAATTGATGATCAAAACTTCGGCGGGGGGCAAAGGAGCCGTCCGCTCCGCCACATCAGCAAAGGCCATCGCCTGTGCCGCGAAAATGGCGCAGAACAGGCAGATACCTTTGGCGAGGGCGGCAAGCGGCTTCACGGTGAATCTCCAAAGAAGAGCGTATGTCCTATGATTCTAAGGGAGCCCGCTCTGTAACTCAAGGGAGGGCGTCAAGCGCGGAGGAGAAAAACATGTCCGCCCCTTCTGCCAATGATTCGAAACGGCCTTCCGCCTCTGCCGCTTTGGACCTTGCGCCGTATACGGATAAGGATCAGGAAATCGCGCGGGACGCTGAAACGCCTGTGAAGGCCTTTTATACCGTTAGGGGGTTTTGAGCATCGATTTGAAGTTCCAAATGAAAATCGCAAATACAATGGCGGAGCCCAGGACGTCGGCGATGCATTCCGCATAAAGCAGGCCGTCCGTCCCATAGCCGAGCCTGGGGAGGACGAAGCAGAGCGGGAGCAGGATGACGAGCTTGCGCATCATGGCCCCGAGGAGGGAGAGCTTGGTGCGCCCCAGCGCCATGAACGTGCGCTGGCAGGCGTAGAGGACGCCGATGAACATCATGCCCCCGAAGTATATGCGTATGGCGGGGATGGTGATTTCGATGAGCCGCTGGGAATCGGTGAACGGCATGATGAAGGTCTTGGGAAAGAGCAGGATGAGCCAGCTTGCGATGGTGGTAAAACCGAAGGAAAAGGCCAGGATGAGGAAAAAGGTCTTCTTCACGCGTTCGGGTTTGCCCGCGCCGTAGTTATAGCTCATGATGGGCACGGCGCCTTGGCACAGGCCGTCCGCTGGCAGGCGCAGCAGTTGCTCGATGCTGAACATGACGGTCATGGTGCCGACGTAGTAGTCGTTGCCGTATTGCTGCATCCCGGCGTTCATGACCAAGGGGACGATGCAGTCCGTCACTTGGACGAAGAACGGGGAAAGGCCGAGCAGGATGACGGGCACAAGTTCCTTGAGGTCCAGCCGCAGGTATTGCCTGCGGAAATGCAAAATCGTGCGTTTGCCGAAGAAGAAGGCGAAGATCCAGACGGCACTGACGGCCTGGCTGCAAATCGTGGCGAGCGCCGCGCCTTTGCAGCCCATATCGAGGCCGTAGATGAATATCGGATCGAGGATAATGTTGAGGGCCGCCCCGATGAGGACGGTCATCATGCTCGTCTTGGCAAAGCCCTGGCAGGAAATATAGTAGTTCAGGCCCAGCGAGAGCTGCACAGCCGGGGTGCCGAGCAGGTAGAGCGAAAAATAGTCGACCGCATACCCGATGGTCTGTTCGCTTGCCCCGAACATGAGCAGCATCGGGCGCATGGCCCAGAAGCACAACACCGTGAGCACGACCGACATGGCGAGGAGGAACACGCAGGCACTGCCGAGGATGCGCTCGGCTTTTGCATTGTCGCCGCGCCCCATGGCGATGGAGGCGAGCGGCGCGCCGCCCATGCCCGCGAGGAAGGAGAAGGACGAGATGATCAGGATGATGGGGAAGGCGACGCCGAGCCCGGCCAGCGCCAGTGGGCCAATCTCCGGTATCCTGCCGACGAAAATGCGGTCGACAATGTTGTAGAGGAGGTTGACGATCTGTGCAAAAATGCTCGGGATGGCGAAACGTAAAAGAAGCCTGCCGAGGGGTTTCGTTGCCAGTTCGCTGGAGGGGTCCGCGTGAGCCATGAGGCATATCCTTTTTTGAAACGTTGCCGGCGGCGGGAAGCCGGGCTGTGTGAGTGGGCCGGATAGAGGCAAAAACCGGAGACCCCGGCGTTATTGACGGACGCCGGAAGCTGTTCGGCCGCTTGCCGATTCATGGAGACGTTAGGCTTATCCCGTCAGCCGGGAAAAGAAATTGCCGATGAAGATATCGACGGGTTTGATGTTCAATTCCAGATTGGCCCGCTGCAGGGCCCCCTCCCAGCCGTACCAGAAGAAGGCCGCCGTAGAGGCGCAGTCCAGTTCCGGGGATATTTCTCCAGTCTCTTGGGCACGTTTGAGGCCGCGCGCGAAAACATCTTGCCACTCCGCGAAGACGGCGGAAAGCTGCTCACGGAAGTTTTCCGGCAACGTGTTGACCTCCTGCGCCAGCTTTCCGACCAGACAACCGGAACGGCAATCGGTCCGCGCTATCTCGTCCCGCACTTCGCCGACGAAGGCCCGGAGGCTGCCCAGCGGGGACAGGGACGTGTCAGAGAGGCAACGCTCCAGCTTTTGCGTGATGGAGAGCCTGTAGCGGTCTATGAGTTCCGCGCCGAACCCTTCCTTTGTCTTGAAATAGTAGTAGAAAGAACACCTCGAAATACCCGTGCGCTGCAATATCTCGTCGACCCCCACTGCGGAATAGCCTTTTTCCGTCAGCACTTCCGTCCCGACGTGGACCAGCATTTCCCGGGTCAGCAGTTTGTTGCCGCGTTGCTTGGGCGGGCGGCCACGGCCTTTGGCGTCTTGCGCGTGATTTTGCATGGATGATTTTTAGACTGATCTGTCTATAAAGGCAATAATGGAAGGGATTTTTTCTCTAAAAAGTATATATCCATATGTATTGTAAAGAAATTATCTCTCTATACCCCGTGCGGATCGATCCGGAAGAGCCGCCTTATTGCCGGAAAGGAATACCTATGCCGCAGCCAACGCGGTACATTCTCTGGGTGAGGGACAGTGGGGCGGCGAATGCCGTACCCGGAAAAAAGCCCCTTCCGATATGCTCGGAAGGGGCTTTTTTCCGGTTTTTTGAGTGATCCCACCGCACTCCCACCGATCTGGGGAAAGGCGCGGGGGAGGTGCGCAAGCGCCGCCGTCCTCAGCGCATCCTCATCACGTCCCTGTGCGGCGGTTCGCCAAACAGCCGCTTATACTCCCGGTTGAACTGCGTAGGGCTCTCGTAGCCGACGGCCAAACTCGCGCTGGAGGCATCCTTGCTTTCCGTGAGCATGAGGCGCTTGGCCTCGTACAGGCGCAGCCGCTTGTGGAACTGCAACGGGCTGAGCGTCGTCACTTCCTTAAAATGGCGGTGGAACGTGGAGGTGGCCATGTTTACCTTCTGAGCCAGCTTGTCGACCTGCAACGGTTCCCTGTAATTGTCCCGCAGCCACGTGATGGCTTGGGCGATCTGATTGCTCTGGGTGCCGAGGGTGTTCAGTCGGCGCAGGAATTCCCCTTGGGGGCCGATGAGCAGGCGGTAATGGATTTCGCGGACAATGAGCGGCCCGAGTATGGGTATCTGCTCCGGTTTCTCGAGAAGCTCGACGAGGCGCAGGAACGCATGTAGGATATCGGGATCGACGTCCGCGACGGAGAGCCCCTTGTAGGAGCAGGCCCCGGTCGCGCAGGGCGGCGGGACTTCCGCCGCGAGCCGGGTGATCAGGTACTTGTCCAGATCAAGGCACAGCGCCAGAAAGGGCCGCTCAGGGCTGGCATCCGTGACGTAAAAGGAGCTCGGCATGTCCACCCCGGCCACGAGGCACTGGTTTTCGCCGTAGCAGTACTCCTCGGAGCCCAGCATGGTCCGCTTGGAGCCTTGAATGATCACGCTGACGGAAGGCTTGGAGAAGCAGGTTTCAATCCTGTTGGCTTCATGCCGCCGCGTGATGACCAGCCCTTCGATGTCCATCGGATACTTCCCGTGCTCGGGCGCCCGCTGGAGCAATTTCTCTTTCAAAAGGCTGGCGGTTCTTGCCGTCTCTCCACTCCCCGTTTCCATCATATGGCATAATCCTCTGTTTTTGCATGGAATAAAGAAAAATCCTTTTCAGGGTTCGGTTTTTTGATACCACACTCCGACCTCTTTGGGTAGCACCGCGAGAGAATCAGGCAAGAATAAGAGAGGATCGTATCTTCTGTTCTCCATTAGGGAGCGTATGGTGCACCCATAGGGAAATCACGCCATGCCCGCAGCGTTTTCCCTTCCGGCCTCGGGTATCCGGGCCGCTTTCAACGCATTGACATGATGGGAGGTCGCATATGCCTGCACACAAAAAAAGGAACATTTCTTGTGGGCTTTTCGCCGCATTGTTTTGTTTGCTGTTGTCCGGCGCGGCAATCGCGGCTTCTTCCCCTACGCAGCAGGTTCCAAACGGAGGCAAGAACATGAGCAGAGCCGCCTTGGCCGAAAAGAAACAGTTGGAACGTTTCGGAAACGCCCGGTCTCCTTTAGAGGCGACCGATCCGGATTTCGCCGAGATGCGGGATCGCCTCATCTGGGGCGAAGTCGCGTGGCACGGGTCGCTCGACGCCAAAATGCAGGAGCTGATCACGCTGGTCGTCCTGACGGCTAGCCAGACTTTGGACGGCTTCGCCCCGCATGTGGGCGCGGCCTTGCAGGTCGGGGCGACGCCCGAGGAAATCAAGGAAGCGATGTACCAGTGCGCTCCGTATATCGGTTTTCCCAAGACCGAAAAAGCGCTCCGGCTGGTCAATGAGGTCTTCAGGGAAAAACGCATCCCGCTGCCCGTGGCCTCGCAGAAGACGGTAACGGAAGACGACCGCTTCATGCAGGGCGTCAAAGTGCAGAAGTCCATTTTCGGAGCGGCGATAGACGCCATGCACAAGAGCACGCCGCAGAACCAGCGGCATCTCCTCCGCGACATGCTCTCGGCATTCTGCTTTGGGGACGTGTACACGCGGAAGGGGTTGGACCTGCGGACCCGCGAAATCCTGACCTTTTGCATCATCAGCTCTTTGGGCGGGTGCGAGAGCCAGGTCAAGAGCCATGTGCAGGGCAACGTGAATGTGGGGAACACGAAAGAAAACCTGATCGACGCGCTGACGTGTTGCCTGCCGTATATCGGATTCCCCCGGACCCTGAACGCGCTCGGGTGCGTCAACGCGGTCATCCCGGAAAACTAGCGGGGGCTCGCCCGCTTTCCCCTCCGGGAGGCGTGGTTTCCCTTCCGTATTGAGAGTGTCCCGGTGTGCGTGAGGGCTTCGCTGTGAGCCGCGCACCGGGTGCCGGAGTTCCCGCCGTACTCGGCGGGGCAGTTTGAAAACAAGGAGAAAGTATGTCTGTTCCCGTTTATCTGGCAAAACTTGCTGTAAAAAACCCTTCCGATCACCGGCTCGCCAAGATCAAGCGGCTCTGCGACGCCGTGGGGCTTGCGGACAAGGTGAAGCCGCTCGGCACGGTCGGCGAGGATGAGGTCGTTGCCATCAAGCTGCACTTCGGCGAAGCGGGCAACGATACCTACCTGCACCCGACGTTCGTGCGGCAGGTCGTGGATTGCGTGAAGGCGACGGGGCCCGCCCGTTCCTGACGGATACCTGCACGCTCTACAAGTCCACCCGCCATAACGCCGTGGATCATCTGGAAACGGCGTATCGCCACGGTTTTACGCCCTATGTCGTGGACGCTCCGGTGATCATGGCCGACGGCGTGACCAGCAAGTGCTACGAGGAAGTGGCCGTCAACCTGAAACATTTCGCTTCGGTCAAGATTGCGCAGGCGTTCCTTTCCGCCAATGCGATGGTCGTTCTGTCCCACTTCAAGGGGCACGCGATGGGCGGTTTCGGCGGCGCGATCAAGAACCTCGCCATGGGCTGCGCTCCGCAGGCCGGGAAAATCGATCAGCACGGCAGAAACGTCGTGATCTACCCGAAATGCATCGGCTGCGGGCAGTGCGTACCGCTGTGCCCGAGGAACGCGCTTTCATTGGAAAAAGCCGAGAAGGGCCGCCATGCCGTCATCGACAAGGAACGCTGCATCGGTTGTTACGAATGCGTAACGGCCTGTAAGCAGGGGGCCATCGGCGTCGACACGCCCAACGAGTATTCCGACTTCGCCGAGCGCATGGCGGAATACGCCTACGGAGCGGTAAAGGGCAAGGAAGGCCGCATTTGCTACCTGAACTTCCTGCTCAACGTGACGCCGCAGTGCGACTGCGCCGGATGGTCCGAGCCGGCGATTGTCCCGGATCTGGGTATCCTCGCTTCGGAGGACCCCGTAGCGCTGGACACGGCCTGTTTCGATCTGGTGAAGGAAGCGCACAGCCTCATTCCGCTGGGCGAGCACGGCGCGCACTCCTGCGGCTACGACAAGTTCTCGGCGCTGCATCCGAATACGCGGGGCTGGCATCAGGTTGAGTATGCCGAATCCATCGGCATGGGTTCGCGGGATTATGAACTGATCACGGTGTAAGGCGCCGTTCGCGGGCGGCCATGATGCGGATGCGCCCGGGCGCATGGCTGCCCGCA